>OLOG01002101.1_pt1 | contig 10001 bp, 7 predicted proteins | sample 1672351 | NCBI WGS metagenome assembly OLOG01 (sample SAMEA3136674, study PRJEB25190) | human gut metagenome | biome: human gut; feature: human-associated habitat; material: faeces | place: Austria | collected 2013 | reverse complement strand
TCCCACAAATTGTGACGCACATCTTGCAGAAAGCCTTTTTCAAACACGCTCTAAAGCCTGTGCTTGCGTCAGACCTTGAAGCGTGTTTTGTCTCATTTTTGTTATTGAAAATAGTTACATGTTTTTATGAAAAAGAGGTGATTATCATCAATCTTACAGGTATGATCTTGAAAATGCGTTACTGTATCCTGGAGCAGGTGGGCGCAGGCGGGGAAGGGCATTTGTACCTTGCCAGGGATATGGAGCTTGGAAATTACTGGGCAGTAAAAGAACTTCCCCTTGAGAAAAAGCGTGAAGCCAGACTGCTGCGGCTTCTGGAACATCCATCCATTCCACGGATGGTAGATTATGTGGAAAATGGGGATCATTGTTATCTGATCATGGAATATATTCGTGGAAAGTCCCTTGGACAGATGTTAAAGGAGGGACATGTTTTTGCAGTGGATGAGCTTCTTTCCCACGGAGACACTGTGCTTGCAGTTCTGGAATATCTTCATGGGCAAAAGCCGCCGGTATATTATGGGGACTTGAAACCGGATAATCTTATGCTTTCAGATTCGGGCAAATTGTATCTGGTGGATTTTGGGAGCGCGGTGTTTGGATTTGGAGAAAATCAGCGGATCTGTATGGGAACAGAAGGCTTTGCAGCTCCAGAACAATATGAGGGAAAAGTAAACAGCTCCAGTGATCTTTATGCTTTGGGAAAAACATTACAGGCGCTGGCAGGAAAAAACTGGTTATCTGTTTTGTGGAAAGTTCCTGGGTTTGCTTTGTTTCTCTATAAATGTACCCGGCCTCAGGGGAAAAGACGATTTGAAAATGCGGCACAGGCAAGAAAAATGCTTTCTGGTATAGGAAAAAGAAAAGGGCTTGCCAGAAAAAATGCAGCGGTGGTGATTGGAACTACGGGGATTTTGCTGGCTGCAGGTGTATTTCTTGCAGGATCAGAGCAGCAGGCAGCTTTCGAAAGTGCATTGGCAGAAGTAACGAAAGGATATTACGAGATAGAGGAAAATGAGTCTTCTTTGTTGTCAAAGAAATTTGCAGCAGAAGCGGATAAAAAAAGTACAGACAAAGAAGCAGATAAATTTCTTCTTAAAAAATGCGAGCATGCAGAAAGTGCTTTGCAAAAACTGCAAAAAGAATATACGAAAGATGAAGAGCAGAGAAAATTGCTTTTATTATTGGCGGTAAATGCGGAACTTCAGAAAGAGTGGGAACGGGCCGCCGTGTATTATGAGCAGCTGCTTTTGTATGCGCCGGAATTTGCAGAAGGGTATGGGAAATATGGACTGTTCCTTTTGCGAAGAGGTCAGAAGAATTCCAGCAGGAGACTTTATGTTTTATACAGAAGCAGTAAGGCAGATGGGACGGATTGTAAGAGCGTTGAAATCTGGGAAAAACAGATGGAAAGTGAAACAGGTGAGGGAAAATGAAAAGATGGAGAAGCATAAGGAGAAAAATTGCGAAAAATTCAAATCGAAAAGGTATATATTCGCACAGCATCTGGAATAACTTTCGGAAACCTGGAATTTATCTGATGGTGACAGTGATTTTACTTATTACCAAAGTTGGTATACTTTACACTTATGGTGGGGAATTTGGAGGATTTGATATCGATATTGGTGCTGATGAAGGTATATTTGATAATTGGGAGGAGGCTGAAGGAAACCAGGAAACTACGGAGCCAGAGCAGAAAGAAAATGGGAGCAGTAATGGTAATGCGAGTAATAACAACAGCAATAATGACAGCGCGAATGGCGGTATTAGCAGTAATGACATAGAAAATGACGGTAATAATAACAGTCATAATAGCGGCAGCAGTAACGATAACAACAGCGGGAATAATAACAGTAACAACAATAATAGCAACGCAGGAGCTGGCTTGTCGAAAACAGAGAACGGTGACAACACAGGTGATAAGGAGGGCTGGGAAAAACCTCAAGCTGCGGGTTCTGAGAGAAGACCAAAAGAAAATAGGAAAGAAATAAAGAAAGAAAACAGTGTCACGGCAGCCTCACCGGCAAACAAAAACGCAGAGAATGAGAAAACGAATATAAATGCAGACAACAGTGCTAATGGAACTGAGTCTAAAAGCAATACTACAAAAAACACTCCCCGTGTAAAGAAGGATAGCTCAAAAAGCAAAGAAGAAAAGTCAGAAGATACCGCAGCAGATGAAAATATAAGTGAAAGCAGGATTACTGCCAGAGAAACAAAGAATACTGATCGGAAAAAAGCAGATAGGTCCAAAGCAAAAATTACGGAAAGTCCTAAAAAAGAAAATACCAGTGAGCACTTGAAACTCACAGGAGCCGGCACGGTTTTTACAGCAGTCGGAATGGCAAAGACATCTCATGGACTTGGATTTTATAACAGAAATGATGAAAATAGAGAAAAAAATGAAAACACAAATAAAAACAATAACATAAATGATAATAAAAACGGCACAATACGTTTTATACACGAAGAAACAGTCCCTGTAAATGAATATCCTGAAATACAAGTTATAAGAACTACCGGTGAGCAGGATGTTACAATTCTGTCTTTGAACCTAAATGGTGATGAGATTTTCTGGCACCAGGAGGGGGATACCCTTATATTTGACCAGCCGATTACAGCGAAGGAAAATACTGTGAAGGTGATTGCTGTAATAGATGGGAGAAGAATTGTGCATATGCCTATATGGGAGTTTTGAAAGTGTGCATCAATTGTTACTGGTCATGGAGTGAATGGTAACCATTAACTAAGATTTTGCCATCTGGACGTTATAAAGAAATGATGTTATAATTAACACCCATATAGCGAAAGACTTGAAAAATCAACGACAAAAATTACATGACGGTACAGGAGGCAAAACACAGATGTACAAAGCTATTTTATTTGATCTGGACGGAACTCTCACCGATTCCGGGGAGGGAATCACCAAATCCGTACAATATGCTCTGGAGAAGGTAGGAAAACCAGAACCAGATCTTCAGAAGTTGCGCATTTTTGTGGGACCGCCCCTTTTGGAGCAGTTTCAGGAATATGCGGGAATTGACGAAGAAACAGCAAGAAAGGCAGTTGAGATTTACAGAGAACGATACGCACCAGTGGGGATTTATGAGAATGAACTGTATCCTGGCATTCCGGAAATGTTATCCGGACTGAAACAAAGAGGATACAAGCTTGCCATTGCGTCTTCCAAACCAGAGAATTTCGTGAAGATCGTTGCGGAATATTTCCATATTGATTCTTATTTTGACGAGATGGTTGGAAGTGAGCCTGAGGGTAGACGAACCAATAAGACAGAGGTGATCGAGGAAACTCTGAAGCGGCTGGGATTTTCTGAACACCGTGACCAGGTGATCATGGTGGGGGATAAAGAGCATGATGTATTTGGGGCAAGACGCGCCGGATTGGAATGCATTGCAGTTTCCTATGGTTACGGAACCGAAGAAGAACTGAAAAATGCCCATCCCTTTAAAATTGTGAATTCGGCAGAGGAAATACTGGATTTTTTCGCCTGAGCCCCAGAAGAAAACAGAAAATGCCGGTTTTGGCATGGAAGTGTCTGTATCCGGTGGGAATCCATTTTGTGCTTTCCCAGCTTGTCTCCTATCTGGGACTGTATTTTCTGGTGCAGCGGACTGGCGCAGATATGAGTGCATATTACCAGCATGTGCTTATGCTGACTGGTCTGACAGGGATTTTGGCTGCAGTTCCCTGCATATTGTTGTATCGGGGCGATTTTTCAAGAAGAAAAGAAACCGGGATATTATATCCTGCAGCTGATCGTCACCTTCCTGTTCCTGAAATTCTGGGGTTTCTTATAATTGGCGCATTTCTTGGTCAATATGGAAACATTCTGGTAGGGCTTTTTCAGCAATATTTGAATCCGGAAGCTTATCAGGAAACTCAGTCCCTGATTTCCGAGGGGAAAAGTATCTGGAGCCTGATTTTCTGGATGGGGATTGCAGCACCTTTTGCAGAAGAGGTTATTTTCCGCTGGCTGGTATTTCTTCGTATGAGAGATAATATGCGCGTGATCACAGCTGCACTGTTTTCAGGACTGACATTTGGAATTTACCATATGAATCTGCTCCAGGGAGTGTATGCAACTATTATGGGATTGCTTTTCGCATTGATCCTGGAATGGAGAGGAAATCTGTTTGCCAGTGTGTTTCTTCATATGGGGGCAAATATCTGGAGCCTGCTGGTCAGTGATGTGATGCTGTACATGCTGGATCATACAGGAGCTGCATCCGTAATTGCACTGAATCTGTTTCTTGTTTTTGCAGGAACTTATGGTATCTGGAGATGCTATAAAAATTATCAGAAACGAGGATGTACGAGGCTGATATAAAGCATAATCAGAAATATATTAAGAAAAATAGAAGACCTTCTTACAAAATCCTGGAAAAACAGGGGAGATTGTGAGAAGGTTTTTTGTTGGCGCATTCCACTTTATAAACATTTAAGAATTTCCCGTCTTGAATTTAAAGTACACATATGCTATCTTAAGTGTATTAAATGTATTAATACACTTAGAAAGGAGGAAGCATGTCTATGATCGTTTTGGATTATCAGGACAGAAGGCCACTGTACGAGCAGGTGGAGGAGAAATTTCGGAATCTGATCCTGATGGGAGTACTGGAGCCAGGCTCCAGAATGCCCTCTGTGCGGCAGCTGGCCATGGAATTATCGATCAACCCCAACACCATCCAGCGTGCTTACATGCAGCTGGAACAGGAGGGACTGATCTACCCGGTTAAAGGAACAGGAAACTTTATCGCAGACAGTGAAGAAGTGCGTAAACTTAGCAAAGCTTCCTATATAAAAGAACTGAAAACCCTGATCCGGAAGGGAAAGGCTATGGGAATGGAAGCGGAAGAGCTGATCTACATTATTAGGGAGTGTTACAAGGAGGAGAAGCCATGATAGAAGTCAAAGAATGCAGTAAGGCGTTTGACACTGTCAAAGCGGTCAATAAAGCAACTCTGGATGTTGGAGTGCGGGAAGTGTTTGGTCTTGTGGGCAGTAACGGCGCCGGGAAAAGCACCCTGCTTCGGATGATGGCTGGAATTATAAAGCCAGATGAAGGGGAAATCCAGATTGACGGTATGCCAGTGTATGAAAATGAAGAAGCAAAGAAACTGTTTTTCTATATCTCAGATGACAGTTATTTTCCGGCAAATTATACAGCAATGGATCTGGTGCGCTTTTACCGGAACTTTTATCCTCAGTTCCGAACCAGGTTTTTTCATGAACTGATGGAACAATTCCATCTGGAAGAAAATCGCAGAATTGCAACTTTTTCCAAAGGTATGAAAAAACAGGTTCTGGTAATCATCGGTGTGTGCGCGGCAACGAAATATCTGTTTTGCGATGAGACCTTTGATGGACTTGATCCAGTAATGCGTCAGGCAGTAAAGAGTCTGTTTGCGGCAGAGATTATGAACCGGGAATTTACTCCTGTGATCGCGTCTCACAATCTGCGCGAACTGGAGGATATCTGCGACCATGTCGGGCTTTTGCATAAAGGGGGGATTCTTCTTTCCAAAGATCTGGAAGACATGAAATTTCACATTCACAAGATACAGTGTGTGCTCAGTGGAAGACAGCAGGAAAAAGAACTGGAAAAGGAACTTCAGGTTTTGAAGGTGCAGCATCAGGGTTCTCTTCTTATGATAACAGCCCGGGGAACCAGAAGTGAGATCATAGAGAAGATCCAGGCCAAAAATCCTCTCTTTATGGAGGTGCTTCCTCTGACCCTGGAGGAAATTTTTATCAGTGAAACGGAGGTGGCAGGCTATGAAATCAAAAATTTATTCTAGCCGATACATGAAGGTGTCATCAAAAGGCATGATGTGGATCCCGGCTTTTGTGACCATTGGATTTCTTCTGGCATTTCCAGTGGCAGAGCTGATCATGCTGGGAAACTGGTTTGGAATGGGATATACCACCAGGGAGATCAATGCACTTTATGCAAATCTGTGGCAGGATGGATTTATGATCACCGGACTTGCAGTTGCAGCAGTTGCAGCATTGTTTAACGGAATCAGCCAGTTCTGGTATCTCTATTCACCGCGGAAAATTGATTTCTATCACAGTCTTCCGGTGAAACGAAGCAGAATGTTCTGGCATAAGACTTTGCAGTCCCTTTTGTATTATTTGCTTCCATATCTGGCAATGGAATTTTTCTCCGTCTGCATCGGGGCAATGAGGGGATTTTTCAGCCTTCATCTTATGAAACTGGCATTTTTGATGATGGTATTTCATTTGCTTTTATATCTGCTTTTGTATTTTTCGGTTGTGTTGGTAATCTGCATTACCGGTCATCTGCTTATGGGAGCTCTTCTGCTTATTGCAGTGGCTGCTTATGGACCGGTGCTTTCTGTTACTCTGCAGTTTTACGAATATGCCTTTTATTATACCAGCAGTGCAGGTGTCTATGGCTTTATAAAAGGCTTGAGAGAAATGGCGTCACCAGTCATCCTTGCCTACACCTTTGTGGGAAAATATGCAGAAGAAAATTATGGTGGCATTCTGGGAATTGTGCTTCTGGTGACAATCGCTTTTGGCGTTCTTGGATATTATGCATTTGTATACAGAAAATCCGAAAGAACCGGTATGGCCTTTGTTTTTCCATGGGTTGGGAAAATCATAAGATTTATGATTGTGGTTCCCGGAGGACTTGGAATCGGACTTATTTTCTATATGCTTCCAAGTGACAATTCCAGAATTGTATGGTGGATTTTCGGATTGATTTTTGGAACCCTTCTTTCAGGAGGGATAATGGGAATTATTTATTACAGGGATTTCCGAAAATTTTTCTCCAATAAAATACAGTTTGTGGTAAGCGGGACCTGTGTAGCATTTGTGGCCTGTATGTTCTTATTTGACCTGACTGGATACGACAACTATATCCCTTCTTATGATAAAATCGAAAATATTGCAGCTGAATTTATGGATGGCGGTGGATGGGAGAATACTTATAGCGTTGAAATAAATGAAGATGGCAAGATTTCCACACAGGATTCCGGATATTATAGGAATGGAGATCTTCTGGGCAATAATCTGGGCATTAGTCCTGATATTTATGCATGTGTGGAGCAGATTGTGAAGGAAAACAAGGTTATATGCCGATCACTTTCAGAAGATAGTGACAACAGAGCGCTGTGGAACGGCGATATATGGGATTCTTCTAATGATACATCAAGACTTCAGATGCGTTATGACCTGAAGTCCGGAAAAACTGTTTATCGCTCTTATATGGTCAGCACAGAGAATCAGAAGAACTTGTATAAAGAGGGATATGCGGAGGGAACCTTAAAGTCTGAGCGCTATTCCATTTTGAAGCTGGATGATAAATATGTGGATGAGGTGCGCTGCGATTTTATTACAGGAGAATCTATTTCCCTTTTCCAGGACAATAAGGCAAAGAGACAGCTGTTGGTGGATGCATTTCGTAAGGATGTGGAGGAGGCGGATCCGGAAGTGCTGACCGGAGAGCCATGTGCAAGCCTGACCATTGAGTATTCCGGAGTACCATCTGTAGAATCTGTTGATGCCATGGTGCCTGGCAGAACCGGAGACTATTATTTTTCCGCATGCTTTTATGTATTCCCGCAGTTTAAAAGGACTGTTGAAATTTTGAAGGAAACAGGGTATCCTGTCTCTATGGAGGATGTGAAGCTGAGCGCTGTGGAAGTGGAATATTATATGAATGAAGAGCACAATGAATATTCTTCTCCTGTAGTTTACGATCAGCCGGAACAGCTGGAAGAACTGAAAAAGGTTCTGAGATGTTACCGGATGGTGCCATTCTGGGAAAAAAGAGAAGCTGATAAATGGGTCAGCCTGAAGGTTGTGATTGACGGAGTGGAATCAGAGGCAGCGTGGTCCATAATGGCGAAGGATGTTCCGGAATTTATGAAAGAGGATTCACAGCGGGCATTATCCTTTGAGGTTTTTGAAAAGGAATAAAGAAGGAGAGTTACTATAAAGAATGGGAAAAGCAGTGAGACTGGACAGATTTCTGGCGGATTCAGGAGCAGGTACGAGAACGGAAGTGAAGAAGCTGATTCAGAAGGGAATGGTTCAGGTAAATGGTGAGAAGGCGAAAAAGCCGGAACTGAAAATAGATCCGGAGACGGATGTGGTAGAATTTGGCGGAGAGCGTATTGGAGCAAGGGCAGAGTTTGTGTACTATCTTTTGCACAAGCCTGCCGGATATGTAAGTGCCACAGAAGATACCAGGGAAAAGACAGTTCTGGATCTGGTGCCAAAGGATGGCAGACGGAATCTTTTTCCGGTAGGACGTCTTGATAAGGATACGGAAGGCTTGCTTCTTATTACAGATGATGGACAGCTTGCCCACAGACTGCTTTCCCCGAAGAAACATGTGGATAAGACGTATTTCGCGGTGACGGAAGGAAAAGTGGTGCCGGAGGATATAGAGAAGATCTGGTTAGGTGTGGATATTGGAGATGAGGAGCCGACCTTGCCGGGGAAGCTGGAGATTCTCAGAACATGGGAAGAGAATGTTGACTGTAAAAATGTCGAAGGTGAATCAGGAGCAGTGATGGCCAATTCAAATGCTGCAGGACATAAGTCAGATCTGGAGGGCAGCATCTGGTGTTCTGAAATTCTTCTGACAATCCACGAGGGTCGTTTTCATCAGGTGAAGCGAATGATGGAAGCTGTTGGAAAGAAAGTAATTTATCTGAAACGGATTTCTATGGGGGCGCTGACTTTGCCAGATGACCTGCCGAAAGGAAAGGCCAGGGAACTGACGCCTGATGAACTGGCGGCGCTGAAATGCGAAAACTCCTAAAAGGGTATGTCTGCTTACGCAAATATTGTTGAATATGAAAGTCAGCTGCTTTGCAGCTGTTGACTGTATTTGTAATTCGGGCTATCGTCCTACTTACTCATACGGTATAGCCCGCCCGATATCCATGAATTCGCTCATGCAAGCCTGGCTCATTCATGGCTGCCGTCTGGGACTTTCATTGTAAAATAGCGGAAAAATTTGCAAAAACCCTCTTTACACGGAGGGTTTTGTCATGTTATAATGCAAAAGTTGCAAATCATCAAACACGCATGGAGATTCCCAGGATGGTGCCCTGCGGTGTGAGGCTGGGTCCGAGAGGAAAAGGATTCATGCGGAAGAATTTAACCAAAAGGAGAAAAAGACATGAGCGTTATTTCAATGAAACAGCTTTTAGAGGCAGGTGTTCATTTCGGACATCAGACAAGAAGATGGAACCCTAAAATGGCTCCATACATCTACACAGAGAGAAATGGTATCTATATCATCGACTTACAGCAGTCTGTAGGAATGGTTGACGATGCTTATAATGCAATCGCTGATATCGTAGCTAACGGCGGAAATATCCTTTTCGTTGGTACTAAGAAACAGGCTCAGGACGCTATCAAGACAGAGGCTGAGCGTTGCGGACAGTTCTATGTAAATGAGAGATGGTTAGGCGGTATGCTTACCAACTTCAAGACTATCCAGAGCCGTATTGCGAAACTGAAAGAAATTGAGACCATGGAGTCTGATGGAACATTCGATGTTCTGCCTAAGAAAGAAGTTATCGCTTTAAGAAAAGAATTAGATAAACTTCAGAAGAACCTTGGCGGTATCAAAGAAATGAAGAGACTTCCAGATGCTATCTTCGTAGTAGATCCTAAGAAGGAAAAGATCTGTATTCAGGAAGCTCATACACTGGGAATTCCGCTTATCGGAATCTGCGATACTAACTGTGACCCAGAAGAACTGGATTACGTAATCCCGGGTAACGATGACGCTATCCGTGCTGTAAAACTGATCGTTTCCAAGATGGCTGACGCAGTTATCGAAGCAAACCAGGGACAGACAGACGCTGAGGGAGAAATCCAGGCTGAGTCTGAAGAGTTCGCTACAGAGGAATAATTTGTAAAAATTCTGGACGTCAGCTGTGGATATGCCTGCATAGGCATATCCACAGCTGACGGACAGGTCCTTACAA
>OLOG01002093.1_pt1 | contig 10050 bp, 7 predicted proteins | sample 1672351 | NCBI WGS metagenome assembly OLOG01 (sample SAMEA3136674, study PRJEB25190) | human gut metagenome | biome: human gut; feature: human-associated habitat; material: faeces | place: Austria | collected 2013 | reverse complement strand
TCCTTTTCTTTATCTGCTCTTATTCTAGCAACGACTTTCTAATCAATCGCAAATAAAAAGTAAAAAAAGAGTAAAATTTACGGATAGAGACGATATCCAATTCCCCATACCGTTTCAATATATTCCTTCTCTGTCACTTCCTTAATCTTCTTCCGAATGTGGCTGATATGTACATCTAACGTCTTTGTCTCTCCTATATAGGAATCTTCCCATGCATATTCAAAAATTTCTTCTTTGCTAAACACTTTCTTCGGGTGTTTTAACAGAAGTTCCAGAATAGCGAATTCCTGTTTTGTAATTTTTGACAGCTCTGCACCATCTACCATTACACAAAAATGCTCTTTATCGAGTTTCAGTCCATGATAAGAGAGTTCCTCTTCACACAACAGTTCTTCTCTTCTTCTGAGCTGCACCTCCACTCTTGCGACAATTTCTTTAATATCAAAAGGCTTTATCACATAATCATCCGCACCATTTCTCAGAAATTCTACCTTATCATCAATCGTATCTTTCGCTGTCAGAATGATTACCGGCTCATTTCCCCTCCTGCGGATTTCCTTAAGTACTTCTTCTCCCGGAATGCCGGGAAGCATCAGATCCAGCAGAATCACGGAATAGTAATTCTTCTCCAACAAAAGTTTTGCCTCAGTTCCTGAAAATGCCTGCGTACATCTATAGCCTTCCCGTTCAAGCGCTTCCTTCAATAAGTCATTAATATTCGCATCATCTTCCACAACTAAGATTTCATATGACATCGTTTCTTCCCCCTGTGTTCCTGTTCACGTTCTACTATCAATACAGATTAAGAATATTACGTTTTTTGTACAAATGCAATAAAAAGCAGCCGGAAATTCTGAAAACCAAAACATCCGACTGCTATTGATCCTATCTTCTTATTTCTCTACTTCGCTTTTCTCCGCTTCGCTATCTGCCTCTACAACAGCATCTTCTTCCGGCTGTGCTGTCACATTCTCTTTCATGACAATCCGTTCCTGTTTCTTTGATGCTGTCTGTTCCGGATCAATCCCCTGCACTTCCCGCAGGATCTCCATAAACTCTTTTCCTGTGATCGTTTCTTTCTCAATCAGAAATGCTGCAATCTTATCAAGGGCATCTCGGTTCTCCTGAAGGATTCTCTTTGCCTCTTCATAAGCGTCTTTTAACATCTTCATGACTTCTTTATCGATTTCCGCTGCAGTCTCCGGTCCGCAGTTCTGTACCGGTCGTCCGTCCAAATAACGGCTCTGTACAGATTCCAGACCAATCAGACCGAATTTCTCAGACATACCGTACTGAGTAATCATAGCTCTTGCAACCTTTGTCGCCTGCTCAATATCATTGGAAGCTCCTGTTGTTACTGTATTAAATACAATCTCCTCCGCAGCTCTTCCGGCAAGCATTCCTACAAGCATTGCTTCCAGTTCCTTCTTTGTATTAAGAAACTTCTCTTCTTCCGGTGTCTGCATCACATATCCAAGGGCTCCCATTGTACGCGGTACAATCGTAATTTTCTGAACCGGTTCTGCGTCTTTCTGGAGCGCGCTTACAAGCGCATGTCCCACTTCATGGTAAGAAACAATCTGTCGTTCCTCACTGCTCATAATCCGGTCTTTCTTTTCTTTTCCTACAAGAACCACTTCTACTGCCTCAAACAGATCTGACTGTGACACAACTCCTCTGCCATGCTTTACAGCAGTGATCGCAGCTTCATTGATCATATTTGCCAAATCGGATCCTACCGCTCCTGAAGTCGCCAGTGCGATCGCCTCAAGATCAACAGATTCATCCATCTTCACATCTTTGGCATGTACTTTCAAAATATCAATACGACCTTTCAGATCCGGTTTATCTACAATAATTCTCCGGTCAAACCGTCCCGGACGAAGCAGCGCCGGATCTAAGATTTCCGGACGGTTCGTTGCGCCAAGAAGCAATAACCCTTTGCTCGTATCAAACCCATCCATTTCCGCCAGAAGCTGATTTAACGTCTGCTCCCGCTCATCATTGCCGCCCATTGCGCTGTCACGGCTCTTTCCGATCGCATCGATCTCATCAATAAAAATAATACATGGCGCCATAGACTGTGCCTGTTTAAAAAGATCCCGCACACGCGATGCTCCCACGCCTACATACATTTCTACAAAAGCAGAACCGGATAATGAGAAAAACGGAACCTTCGCTTCTCCCGCAACCGCTTTTGCCAACAGCGTCTTACCTGTTCCGGGCGGTCCTACAAGGAGAGCTCCCTTCGGAAGTTTTGCTCCAATTCCGGTATATTTCCCCGGATTATGAAGAAAATCTACAACTTCCTGAAGCGACTCCTTCGCCTCATCTTCTCCGGCAACATCTTTAAATGTCACTCCGGTTTCCTTCTCGACATACATTTTTGCATTGCTTTTTCCAATGCCCATCATTCCTCCGCCCTTTGACATACGCTTCATAACAAAACTCAGCATGGCAAAGATCATAACAAACGGAAGGATTACACTCAGGAAAATATTCAGCAGGATTGCACTTGTAGAATCCGGTACTTTCTGTCCAAATTCAACCCCTGCATCATAGAGACGCTGTGACAGCGTTTCGTCCTTCACAACACCTGTATAATATGTTGTTTTTAACCCCAGAAGATTGTTCTTTTCTTCCTTTTCTTCTTTTAATGTAATCTCCAGGCGATCCGTGTCAATCGTAACTTTTTCTACCTTTTTCTCTTCTACCAGCTTCAGAAACTTACTGTATGTAATCTCTGTGTACTGACTGTCCTGGCGCATCTGATATAACCCAAGAACAAGGAAAGCGGTAATCAATGTCGTCAGGATTATAATCATCATCCCCTGACGCCCATTCTTATGATTCTTATCGTCTTTGTTGTTATTTGAATTTTCCATTTACTTCCTCCTACATACTATCTCTTTTATTATAAATATCCTCCTATTATAAATCAATATGAAGAATGTGAAATTTTTGTGGTATTTTTTTAAGATAATACTAGCAATCTCATTCTATCTTGTAGTATACTGTTTTTATTAATGTTTTAATCAACTATTATTTTATTTATAAAAGGAAAGTGTTTTTATGCGTATTGGATTTGATAATGAAAAATACCTGCAGATGCAATCCTCTCATATCAGAGAGCGGATTGATCAATTTGATAACAAGCTTTATCTCGAATTCGGTGGAAAACTCTTTGATGACTTCCACGCATCCCGTGTTCTTCCGGGTTTTGCCCCAGACAGCAAGCTGCGTATGCTGATGCAGCTTTCAGATCAGGCCGAAATCGTCATTGTAATCAGTGCCGGTGACATTGAGAAGAATAAAGTTCGCGGCGATCTTGGAATCACATATGATTTGGATGTGCTTCGCCTGATTGATGAATTCAAAGACAAAGGCTTGTATGTTGGAAGTGTTGTAATTACACAGTACAGTGGTCAGGCAAGTGCAGATCTCTTTAAATCCCGTCTTGAGAAGTTGGGTATCCGTGTTTATCTTCATTATATTATTGAAGGTTATCCGTCTAATATTCCGCTTATCGTCAGTGATAATGGCTATGGTAAGAATGATTATATTGAAACAACCCGTCCGCTTGTAATCATTACAGCTCCGGGACCTGGAAGCGGCAAAATGGCGACCTGTCTCTCCCAGCTTTACCACGAACATAAAAGAGGCATCCGTGCCGGTTATGCCAAGTTCGAGACATTCCCAATCTGGAATATTCCGTTGAAACATCCGGTAAACCTGGCTTATGAAGCAGCAACTGCTGATTTGAACGATGTCAATATGATTGACCCATTCCATTTGGAAGCATATGGTGTGACAACTGTCAACTATAACCGTGATGTTGAGATTTTCCCTGTTCTGACAGCAATCTTTGAACAGATTTATGGCTCCAGCCCATACAAATCTCCTACAGATATGGGAGTAAATATGGTCGGCAACTGCATCATTGACGATGAAGCATGCCGCGAAGCCTCTTGCCAGGAGATCATTCGCCGTTACTACGATGCACTGAATGGTCTATTGCTTGGCACACGCCAGGAGCAGGAAGCATATAAAATTGAATTATTAATGAAACAGGCACATACAAGCACAACAGACCGCTCTGTTGTGAAGGTAGCTCTTCAACGCGCAGAAGAAACCGGCGCACCTGCTGCCGCACTGGAACTTCCGGACGGCACGATGATCACTGGAAAGACAAGCAATCTTCTCGGCGCTTCTGCTGCTCTTTTATTAAATGCGCTCAAGGCTCTCGGGCATATTGATCACAAATTACATGTCATTTCCCCGGAAGCTATCGAGCCAATCCAGCGCCTGAAAGTCAACTATCTCGGAAGCCGCAATCCTCGTCTTCATATGGACGAAGTAATGATTGCACTTTCCATCAGCGCTGCAACCAATCCTATTGCCAGTCTTGCGCTGGAGCAGCTTCCAAAACTGAAAGGATGCCAGGCACACACTTCTGTCATGCTCTCAGAAGTCGATATCAAACAGTTTAAAAAACTTGGCATTCAACTAACAAGCGAAGCCAAATACGAACAAAAGAAGCTTTATCACTAATGGAGGAAAACCATGAAAAATGATGGTCTGATGATTTATTTCTGCGGAGAAGAACAATGCGAATCTGGCATTTCCACCGGTCCGTCCGTACATCCTCACTATATTCTTCATGTCGTTTTATCCGGAAAAGGTATTATCCAGAAGGGCGCAGATATTTATCATCTGGAGCAGGGAGATATTTTCCTCACTTGTCCGGAAGAACTTACTTATTACGAAGCTGACATATATGAGCCCTGGCATTATGCCTGGGTTGCATTTGGCGGGCAACAAGTTCGAAAACTTCTGCCAAATACTTATTTCGTTGAGAATCCTCGCTTTTCTGTAGCAGAAGAGCTAGAATCTTATTTTTTCCATATCCGGCAGATTTTAAGTGCTTTCCGTTCCAGAGACTGTCAGCAGCTTTCTATGGTCGGCAACCTTCTTTCTCTTCTTTCTCCGGCAATTATGCGCGCCAAAGAAGAGCCGCTTCCAACAAAAGAAGGATATGTGGAGCTTGCTAAAGAATATATGCGAAACAATTACAGCTATGATGTGCGCATCCATGAGGTTGCCGACTATCTTCAGATTGACCGGAGTTACCTTTACCGTCTGTTTATGGAACTGGAAGGTATTTCCCCAAGACAGTATCTTGTCCGCTACCGTCTCGAACTGGCAAAAGCTATGTTAGAGAGCGGCAAATACCGTGTACGGGAAATCTGTTATTCCTGCGGTTTCAGTGATATCCCGTCCTTTGAGACTTATTTTCGGGAGCAGGAAGAAATTTCTCCGGAAGAATATATGTGGACACATAAGCACTAATTTTAAAAAATATTTTATGACAAAAAGAAACAGCACAGCATATCAATAACAAATGCTGCGCTGTTTTTGCATGTTTACGCCGTTGCCTGCTCAAACTGGGAGTTATAAAGCTCCGCATAGAAGCCTCCCTGCTTCAATAATTCTTCGTGATTTCCTTGTTCTACAATATCTCCGTCTTTCATAACAAGGATCAGATCTGCATCCCGGATCGTAGAAAGGCGATGCGCGATCACAAAACTCGTCCTTCCTTTCATCAGATTGTCCATCGCTTTCTGAATCCTCTCTTCTGTTCGCGTATCAACAGAGCTGGTCGCCTCATCAAGAATCAAAATCTTCGGATCTGCTAAGATTGCTCTCGCAATCGTCAACAGCTGCTTCTGCCCCTGAGATACATTCGTAGCTTCCTCATTCAGCTCCATATCATATCCACCCGGAAGTGTCTGAATAAATCTGTGTGCATAAGCCGCCTTTGCTGCCTCTTCGACTTCTTCATCTGTAGCATCCAATCTTCCATAGCGGATATTCTCCTTAATGCTGCCGTGGAAAAGCCATGTATCCTGGAGGACCATTCCAAACATCTGACGCAATTCACTTCGATTAAAATCTTTCAGATTATGTCCATCCACAAGAATTGCACCACTATTGACATCATAAAACCTCATCAGCAATTTAATCATCGTTGTCTTTCCTGCACCGGTCGGACCAACAATGGCAATTTTCTGTCCTTCTTTTACTTCAGCAGAAAAATCATTAATGATAATCTTATTCGGCTGATATCCAAAATGTACATGATCAAACGTGACATTTCCTTTCAGCCCTTCTACAGAAACCGGGTGTTCCACCGTCTGATCTTCTTCTGCCTCATTCAGAAATTCAAACACTCGCTCCGAAGCAGCTGCCGTTGACTGCAGCATATTAGCCACCTGAGCTACCTGTTGGATTGGCTGCGTAAAGTTTCTCACATATTGAATAAAAGACTGAATATCTCCGACTTCAATCGTCTTCTTAATTGCCAGATATCCTCCCAGGATCGATACTGCCACATAACAAGATTTCCAACAAACTGCATGATCGGCATCATCATTCCTGAGAAAAACTGAGATTTCCAAGCACTTTCATAGAGAATATCATTATTTCTCGCAAATTCTTCTGTCACTTCTTTTTCTTTGTTGAATGCCTTTACAATCGTGTGTCCACTATAAACTTCTTCTACCTGTCCGTTCACATGCCCCAGATATTCCTGTTGGTCCCGGAAATATTTCTGAGAATGTTTTACAATCATCGAAACTAAAATCATTGATACCGGAAGAATCAGAAGTGCAACTACCGTCATCAGAGGACTGATACTGAGCATCATCACGAGTACTCCGATCAGCATTGTAACAGATGTAATCAGCTGTGTCGCACTTTGATTCAAACTTTGGCTCAGTGTATCGACATCATTTGTGACTCGCGAAAGTACCTCCCCATGAGTTGTCGTATCAAAATAATTCATCGGCATTCTCTGAATCTTCTCAGAAATTTCTTTTCTCATTTTATAGGAAAGTTTCTGTGTCACTCCTGTCATAATATATCCCTGAATCAGAGAAAATAATGCACTAACAAGATAAAGTCCCATCAAGAAAAGTAAAATCTGTCCGATCTTTGAAAAATCAATTCCACTTCCTCCGGAAACTTTGCTGACAAGACCGTTGAAGATTTCCGTCGTTGCTTTTCCGAGGATTTTCGGTCCGACAATATTAAATATGGTACTTCCAACAGCAAAAACGATTACAAAGAAAATTGCAAGCCGAAATTCTTTGATATATCCCATAAGATTTTTCATGGTTCCTTTAAAGTCTTTTGCTTTCTCTCCGGCCATCATTCCTCCATGTCCATGGCCATATCCCATACCGCCTCTTCTTGGAGTTCTATGTTCTGACTTACCCATTATGCTTCCTCCTTTCCACTGTTCAGATCACGTTCCAGCTCTTTTTCGGAGAGCTGAGATGCCGCAATCTGGCGATACACTTCGCAATGCTTCAGCAGTTCTTTATGTGTTCCGATTCCTGCCACATTTCCTTCATCCAGCACAACAATCTGTTCTGCATGAAGAATCGTGCTGATCCGCTGTGCCACAATCAATACGGTACTGTCTTTCGTATGCTTCTTTAACTCTTTTCGCAGCGTCACATCTGTTTTATAGTCAAGCGCTGAAAAACTGTCATCAAAAATAAAGATATCCGGCTGTTTCGCAATCGCTCGCGCAATAGAAAGTCTCTGCTTCTGTCCTCCGGATACATTTGCCCCGCCCTGAGCGATATGGCTGTCATATCCTTCTTTCTTTTGATCAATAAATTCTGCTGCCTGTGCAATCTCAGCCGCTGTCTGCATTTCTTCTGTGCTGCCTTTTGGTCTTCCATACAAAATATTCGACTTAATTGTTCCCGAAAACAGCACTCCCTTCTGCGGTACATAACCGATTCGCTCGCGCAGATCATGCTGCGTGACATTTTTAATATCTTTTCCGTCAATCGTAATCCGCCCTTCGGTCACATCATAAAATCGCGGAATCAGATTGATCAGTGTAGATTTACCGCTTCCGGTACTTCCGATAAATGCTGTCGTTTCACCTGGTTTTGCCGTAAATGTAATATCGTGAAGCACGTCTTCTCCGGCTCCCGGATATCGGAACGATACATGATCAAATACAACTGTTCCCTTTGCATTTTCTCCAAATTTCTCCGACTGTTTCGGATCTTGCACAAGTGTTTCGCTTGTCAGAATCTCATTTACCCTCGTTGCCGAAACCGCTGCCCGCGGAAGCATCACAGAAATCATACATATCATTAAAAATGCCATAATAATCTGCATCGTATACTGAATAAACGCCATCATGTCTCCAACCTGCATTGCACCGCTGTCAATTCCATGAGCGCCTGTCCAGACGATCAGAACAGAAATTCCATTCATGATCAGCATCATAACCGGCATCATAAAGGTCATAGCGCGATTTACAAACAATTGTGTCTTCATAAGATCACGGTTAGATTGCTCAAAACGTTTCTCTTCATATTTTTCTGTACTAAATGCACGAATGACCGGAAGTCCGGTCAAAATTTCTCTTGTCACAAGATTTAGACGATCTACAAGTGACTGAAGAACTTTGAATTTCGGCATTACAATTGTAAAGAGCAATATCACTACACTTAAAATCAATATCACTGCAACCGCAAGAATCCATGACATATCCACATTTGTCTGAAATACTTTGTATACACCGCCGATTCCAATAATCGGAGCATATAACACCATACGAAACAGCATGACCGTCAGCATCTGTATCTGCTGAATATCATTTGTACTCCGTGTAATGAGGGATGCTGTCGAGAACTTATCAAACTCTCCGCTTGAAAAGCTGACTACCTTCTGGAAAACCTGATTTCTCAAATCCCGTCCAACTGCTGCCGCAACTTTTGATGCCAAAAATCCAACAACGATACTGGCTGTCATTCCTAAAAATGCCAGAGCAAGCATTTTTCCACCCATCCGCAAAATATAACTGTTCTGCAGTTTTTCTGTATCTACACCAAGATTTTCGTAGACTGTCTTCACATAAATGGTCGCTGCCTGTTCTGTCATTGTTTCCGGCATATCTTTCATCTTTTCTTCTGCCTGAACCCGGATTTGTTCAACAGCTGCCTGCCGCTGCTCTTCCGGCATGGTTAAAAGCTGATCCAACATTCCTTTCGTCTCTTCTTTCAGTGACATAGATTCTGTCAAAAGCATTGCATCATTCATCTGCTCAGACAATTTTTCCATCACTTTCTCATCATCTAACACGGCATCCTTTAAAATATAGGCATCTGTCCCATACGTTGTATTGTCTTCCTCATAAGACTTCATTACCGTATTCTTTTCTTCTTCCGTTAAAAACAGGCTTACTTTTTCCATATCTGTTTTACTAATCTGCTTCGGGATTGTCGTATCAATTCCCCCTTGCTGAATTCCCACATTCACAATGTTAGAAGTATATCCCGGAAGCGAGAGATCACAGTACGCCTGCGCCGCAAGAACAACAATAATCACAATCGCTGAAACAGTATAGGCCTTTAAATATTTAAGTAAATGTTTCATTTTTTACTGCCTCCAAATCTTTCTCATTTTCAAAAAAATTATCCCGGATCTGCATCAAAAGTCTTCGAAGCAGCAACACTTCTTCTCTGCTTAATCCCCGATACATGATCTGCTCCATTTCTTTCATCGTCTCACGGATTTTCTCCACACATGCAGTACCTTTCTCAGTATTTTGCAGTCGGAGCACTCTCTGATCTTCCTGATCCGGTGTTCGCACAATGTATCCTAACTTCTCCATTTTCTTCAATCCGGAAGTAATCGTCGGTGGTTTTACGGTTAACAGATCCGCCAGTTCCCGCTGGGAAATATTACTGTGCTCTTCCAGTACAAACAGGATCCCTGCCTGTCCTCGTTTTAAATCATATTTCTCCAGCAAACGCTCTGCCCGATAAGTTGTCAGATGGAGAATCTGATAGACAAGCATCTGCACCGGAATATTTTCTCTTCGGCATCTCACATTTATTTCCTCCCTTCATTTTCTTTCTCTTATATCTATAATTCTATATTAATTAGATATCTAACGATATATTATGCTTATCCTCCATATATGTCAAGAAAACAAACCATTTTTTCACTATTTTCTAA
>OLOG01002092.1_pt1 | contig 10057 bp, 8 predicted proteins | sample 1672351 | NCBI WGS metagenome assembly OLOG01 (sample SAMEA3136674, study PRJEB25190) | human gut metagenome | biome: human gut; feature: human-associated habitat; material: faeces | place: Austria | collected 2013 | reverse complement strand
TAAGGATTTTCAGTATTTTCAGACTTATGCGGGAGCCATTTCTGAACCGCCTTTGCCTGCTCCTTAGATTAGATTTAGAGTTTTTAGAGTCAACTCCCAAAACTCTAATAAATAGTTTACATGCAACAGCCAGAAATTTCGATACACCCTCTTATTGGACGCTTACCAACAATAAACGCTTGTAAAGGAATCTTGGAATTTTAACGCCAATGGAAAAACACGAAAATTACTTGCAAGCTACATAAAAACTGCCAGCAGATAAATTTCTACTGGCAGGAAAAATTTATATTTTTTCAATTGTCTACTTGATGGGGAGCGGTTCATTTCCCGACAGCCCCTTGCAAGTTAAGCTTTGTTATTTTTTTTTGATGAAGGCTTTTTCATTTGCTGATGCTGGAAGGTCTGGAGTTGTTCCCTTTGGAACCAGACGAACCTCAATTGCCTCGAGACGTTTTGCGTATCCTTCTGTTCCTGAAGATTCTCCATTCTTAGCCCATGCAAGCCATCCATAATCCTGAGCATGAACTCTGTAGTATACATCATAGTTCTTTGCTACATCACCAGACAGTTTGATCTGAATTGCTTCCAGACGTTTACACTGTCCAGTTGTTCCGGATAATGATCCGTTAGATGCCCAATTCTTCTCCCATCCAATATCCTGAACGTGAGATCTGTACTGGATTGAGCTGTTCACTGAAGACGGGAGTTTCATACGGATAGATTCCATACGTTTGCACTCGCCTTCTGTACCTGCCATAGCACCGTCATATACATATGCCTGTGTACCATAGTCCTGTACATGTGTCTGGTATCCGACCAGTCTTGCTTTCATAGCTTCTTTGATAGTACCAATAAGTTCTGGTGCTTTGTCCCCTTTGGTAACCAGCTGAATCCTGATTGCTTCAAGACGGTATCCGTAACCAGCTGTTCCTGCTTCTTCGCCATTCTTAGCCCATCCGAGCCATCCGAAGTTCTCGGCATGTACGCTGTAGTATACGTCATAATTCTTTTCAACTTCACCAGTCAGTCTGATCTGAATTGCTTCAAGACGTTTACACTGTCCTTCTGTACCGGATGTTGCTCCGTCTTTACTCCAGTTCTTTTCCCAACCGATGTCCTGAATATGTGTACGATATTCGATAGATCCAGAAACACCATTTGGTAACTTGATCTGGATAGCCTCTAATCTTTTTGATTCACCAACTGTACCAGACGTTTGTCCGTCTTTCTTCCATTCTTTTTCCCAGTCATAATCCTGACGGTGAACTTTGTAAGATACGGACATTTTTGTACTCTTTGTAGCTTTAGCTGGAAATTCCTTACCAGTTTCATCTGTGTATTTAGCAGTTGCTGTGTAGATGATCTGACTGTTCTTGTCTTCTTTAACAACATCTGCAGTTACGTCATGAGAATCTTTACAACGGCTGCATACGAATGTTGCAACAGCTGTATATCCTTTTTCTTTATCAGCTGTCCATTTCCATCCGTCTTTTTCTGAGACTTTGTAGTCATGACCGAGAGCTGCTACTTCTTCTGTCTTAGTACCTGTGTAATCTTTGCCTTCAAATGTAACTGTAGCTGTGTAAGTAATCTTACCTGCCTCTGTACATGTTGCGCCATCAGATTTCTCAGTTACTTTTGCATCAACTGTTTCTACATGTTTCTCATCATTTGCACATGTAAATGTTGCTGTTGCTGTGTAAGTGTTGTTCTCACCCTTTGTCCAGTTCCATGTTGGTTCACCATACTTATGGCCGATAGCCTTGATGGGTTTTTCCTTAGTATTTGTGTAATCCTTGCCGTTAAATGCTGCTGTAGCTGTGTAAGTAATCTTACCTGCCTCTGTACATGTTGCCTTTGTTTCTACAGGATCACCAACTGTGGCAACTACCTTCTGAACATCCTTGCAGCGATCACATGTAAATGTTGCAATAGCTGTGTAACTGCCGTCATCACCCTTGCTCCAGTTCCATGTTGGTTCGCCATAATTATGACCAAGAGCTGCTACTTCTTCTGTCTTAGTATCTTTGTAATCTTTGCCTTCAAATGTAACTGTAGCTGTGTAAGTAATCTTACCTGCCTCTGTACATGTTGCGCCATCAGATTTCTCAGTTACTTTTGCATCAACTGTTTCTACATGTTTCTCATCATTTGCACATGTAAATGTTGCTGTTGCTGTGTAAGTGTTGTTTTCACCCTTTGTCCAGTTCCATACAGGAGCACCATACTTATGGCCAAGGGCTGCCAATTCAACTTCATATGTATCTGTTAATGTACCAATTTCTGTCTTACCTTCAGCATCCTTTACTGTTGCTGTTGCTGTATAGACATCTTTACCTTTTTCTGTACATGTTGCAGCTACAGATTTCTCTGTATCTTTAACTGCATCAGCAACTGTAATCTGCTCTGCTTTAGGTTCATCATCACATACAGAACACTTAACACCTGTTACAGATGCTGTATATCCAGTTACATTGCCGTTGTCATCTTTTACTGGTTCCCATGCCCATGTACCTGTGTACTGGTGCTGACCTGCGTCAGATGTCTTCTTATCAGATGCAGTATATCTGTAACCATCATCTGTCTTACCTGTTGCTTTGTAAGTAGATGTTACACCCTGATCACATGTACCAGTGTGACTAACAAGTTTAGCCGTTGCAGTTACTTTTTCTGCAAGAGCTTTCTCAATAGAATCTCTGTTAGCTTTGTTTGTTGCATTTTCATCTGATTCAAGGAGACAATCCAGTTTATTGATCTGATTTGCACAAGTTTCACATTTCAGATTCTGGAATGTAACGCTTGTGTGATCATCGCTCCACTCAGCATCTGTTGCTGTGTAAGCATGTCCTTCTGCTGCGTTCTTCTGAGCTTCATCCCAGATAGCTTTTCTTTTCTCGTATGTAGAATTAGCCTGTTCATATTTGGACTTAACAGGTTCTGTAATACAAGCACCGCACTCTGGGCAAACATAGTTGTCTGCTTCATTCCAATTGCCATTATCATCTTTTGTATAATATGTTTCATGGAACTTGATGTAATGATGCTCGTGTGCTGTACCTTCTTCTTCAACACGTGTACCGTCTTTAATCAGGCCGCAGTCAGAACAACGTTCTTCTGTAAATGCGTTGCGTCCGCATGTTGCAGGTACAGAAACTGTCTTATAGTTATGAGAATCACCTGTCAAAGTCTTCAAATCAACTGTATCAACAAAGTTTGCAGACCACATGAACTCGTCATTATCATTGCTCTGACTGCCCATGAACTGCTGATACTTCTTGTAGTTTGTATAAGTCGGATTGTAATCTGTCTCTTCGAATTCATAACCGTAGCTGGAATGGTCAAGCAGTTTGCTCTTACCTGAAATGAACGCGAAGTTTGTACCGATTGAAACAACCAGTTCGTCACCCTTCACAGTCAGACCTGCGATTGGATGATTTGTGACAGTGAAATCTGCACTCTTTTCATCTGTTGTTGTAAACGCCATACCGCCAAACAACTTTGTATTATCACGTTTTGCAGATACTGTGTTATATTCCTTCACAACGGCTACTGCACCGTCTGCAGGATTGTAGGAAACGATATCGTTGGATACGTTAAAGTAAATCTTACCATCTGTATACAGTGCTGCTGTCAGACCGATGGATGGGTAAATGCTCTGTTCATCCACAAACTGTGCATACAGTTTGGTCAGAAGATCATTCTTCTCCATCTTACCGTCTTTGTTCAGAACGCTTACAAATGTATCGTCATCATCGTCGTTTTCCTTGTCTGTGAAATTAATCAGTGTCTCATAATCGCTGTCACCATCGCCTGTATCCTTATTTGTCAGTTTATGACGAACAATCTTGTACTCTGCAGCCTTCTGGCTCTGATTCATGCTTGTACTGTTTACTCTGTCAAACAGGTCTGTAGAATCATACATGTAGTACGCATAACCGTCTGCATAGTAAACATTACTTGCTGCACGAGCCATCCATGCTGTCTCATATGTTGTATCTGTTGCTTCATTCTGATAAAGTGATCTTAAAACACTAAAGTTATCCTGATACAATTTTCTTGCATCTGTATCGCTGAACAGGAAGAAGACATGGTTCATATCACCATCTGTCTCGACACGGTCACGACTCATAACTTCTGTGTAGACATCTGTATAACAAGGGTCTACATAGTACCACTTACCATCCACCTTGACTGCATTCCAGTAATGGTCGGAACCGAAGTCTTCCTGCTCCTCGCCATACATTGTAACGTTGGACTGGAAGGAAATTCTTACAAGGTCAACTGTGTAGCCTGCATTGATATCCAGTGTCTTACCATCTGAACCATAGTACAGTTCTTTGGCTGTCTTCCAGTTATCACATACTTCAGATGTAGATCCATCACCTGCTGTCACTGTTTTCTTACTGTCATACGCATCTGTCTTATCAGGATCAATCAGATAGATATCTTTATCCAGGCACTGCACAAGATATGAAAAAGCTTTGGAGTAACCTAGACATACAGATGTACCCATACCGAATGCACCAAACTGAGTACCTTCCCAATAGTTGATGACACCAGTTGTCATACCGGTTGCAGCCTGCTTCGCATAGATTGGAATCGCCTGCTTAAAGCTTGTTTCCTTCGTTCCATCACCGTTCATATCCAATGCCGGATCATCGCTATCTAACTGCTGCTGAGTAAGCTGCTCAACAGTCATCGTAACGCCTTCAACCTCAACGCCTTTTTCTTCAGCATTTTTGATAAATTTATCTGCTTCCTGCTTCAATGGTTCTGCTGCGTCTGGAAGGTTTTTTTTCACAAATGCTTCCGGATCCTTCTCGATAGCTTCTTTATTAGCTTCTACATATGCATTCGCATCTTCCTCAGACTGTCCAGCCTTCACCAAAGTCTGAGCAATAGCGTTTTTATAAAATTTTACAAGCAACTCCTGCTTAATGCCTGCATAAATCTGATCATGGAAATTCTGTTTGATCTGTGGTTCGTAAACCTTATAGATCTCATCGTAAACTTCACCCTCATGCTCCTGCTTCTGAGGATCCTTTGCAATCATCGGCTTGTCATCATTTGATTCCTTACCGGAGTTCATGATGTAGGACATATCAAATTTTCTGTACATGAATGAACTTCTTTTTCCTGTCCTGCTTCTTCTGCGGCTGCCACACTGAACCGGCCACGGCTGCAGCAGATGATCGTCTTTTTCGTCCGATCAATCGCATCGCTGGTCTCAATTTCTTCTGTCTTCATCGCAAGCGCCCCCGGAATGGCTCCGTGGGAAATCTCTACTGCGTCGCGGATATCCACGATCTGATAGCTCGACGGATCGAGTTCTTTTAATTCTTTTATTGAAATACTGGTACTCATGTAAATTTTCCTTTTCTTTCTTCTTTTGATTTACTTTTTGCGGATGTCTGCCATCGTATTCAACAACAGTTCCCGTTTCCAGAACACCAGGCCTGCACTTGCGAACAGAATCGCATACCGCAGGATCCTGTATGGGAACAGCAGATTGCAGATTACGCTTACTCCAATCAGAAATGCGGAACATGCCAGCAGAAATCCGGCATCCATCAGGTTTTCCTCAATGCCTTCTGCCACCAGAATCCGTTTGCTCACCACATAGTGTCCAACCGAATACAGAATATAGCATGCCAGCGTCGTGTAACCGGCTGCAACATAACCGAAAATACGGATAAAAATAAAGTTCAGCACTACGTTGGCTACCGCTGCCGCCCGTGCCTGAATCGAAAGAGAGCGGTATTTTGAAGTAATGTTCATGAAAGAACTCCCTGCTTTCAAATTATTTGCGAGTTTTTGACGATTCAGAGCCATGCGAAATGGAAGAAAAATTGCGAATCATGGTTACATGAATGAGCTATTTTTGTGGAATTTCATATAGCGAGAAGCAACATCGAGATGCAGCGTAAGCGGAATCAAGATGGGGTTCTGAATCGTTATGTGTATTTTATGATACCAGCTCTTACATAAAGGTTAGTTTTTATCTGTCTGCGGAGTTTTCTTACATTCCAGTTGCATTTCATACACTCTGTTTCGTAAAAAAATCGTTCAAACGCATCATTTAATACCATAATTTCTCGAATATGTGAAAAAGACAAGTTATTAACTAAAACATCTGGATCTGTTACAAATTCGTTCGACACTGTCGAACTTCTTCCAAAATCTGGTAATTTAAATTCGCTCGACACTGTCGAACCAATTTGAGGATATACTTTATAAAACTGTCTACAAGCCTTAAAAAGCGTATAATTCATTCCTTTTTGATCAATCTGTTTTTCCAAATTTTTCAAAAGATGAGAACCATATTCTGCTCTGTCACTGCCATCTTGTTCATATTCTACTATATAATAACCAATCGCCCAATTGCGCTATGTCATAAGCTGATTTACAGCACTTTTTGCTGCTGAACTTGCTTTATCATTTATTTGCTTAATACTATCTGCAAGCAGTTCAAATTCCATTGCATTACCTCCAATACATTGTCCTAAGACTATTATAAATTCGCATAGACACAGTATACCACAGCTCTTGTATCTATGTGATTTCTTTTTTATTGTTTTTGCCGATAAGTACTCATCTTCTACACAGTAACCTCCGGATAGAAATAAGTAAGAATTTCTTATATGTTTTTCTTCTTTACAGCATCCATCTTCAAATCCTCCAAAGGTAAGCATCATACTCTTCCTTTGAAAGCCACTTATACATATACTTTGCAGATTTTCCAACACTGACTGAGAAATCTGTTTCCATCCCGAAATTGCATTAGCCATCCGTAGAAATCTTCCTTATCACTTGGAAAATCCAGATGTTCGTCAGGATACTGCATAAACCACATCATAATCTTGGAAAAGGTCCTTCGGCACATTTTTATTCGTCCTTGAACCATTCATATAAACAGCACAAATACGACTATCCTCATTCGCAATTCTTAAAATCAAATCATACATTTCCGCTTCACTTCTCATATCCTATACCTCCACTACTGCATCAAACGCCAACTTCATCGCTACTGCAAATGTTCCATCTCCCCAGTTTCGTGTATCGTGTGCCTCTACATTTGCTAAAGAATCTGCAGTAAATAGAAGTTGTCCGAATACGACACCCCGCATCTTAGCACATGCCGCCAAAGAAGCACATTCCATTTCCACCACAGAACACCCTTCTTCTTTACGATACAGCACCATTTCCCTTGTTTCTCTGTAAAATCCGTCAGTTGTCCATGTTTTACATTTTCGGTAATTGAGATTATTATTTTCCAGAGCGGTTACTATTGCCTGAATGGCCCTGTCATTCATCTCCACTTCTCTAGCCGGTGGTAAATAATGATATGATGCACCCTCCTGTCTGAGTGCTGCCGTCGGAATGAAGAAATCGCCTTCCGTATCATCAATCAATGAACCGCAACAGCCCGTGGCAATGATTTCTCTTGCCCCTCCGCCTATCAACTGATCCATAATATGTGTCGCAGCCGCGCCACCAAGAGGTGCCTGACAAAATACAATTTTCTCGCCATTATGTACTATCTTGTATACTGGGAATTTCTTCGTAATCGATTCAAATTCTCCGACCACTTCGCAGTCGTGACTTGAAACATAGTTATCGATTTCCTCTTCCATGAAAAGCATTACTGCCTTTTTCGTAAATTTATAATCCCAACCATGTCCCGGCATGATGATTGCTTTCTTCTCGGTATCATATTCTAAGATGGGAATTTCGTTTTTGATTAATGCCATAAATTTTTCTCCTAAACGAAAGTATTGTGTTCTTATATAAAAAGAAAACAATACCGCACTGGTTAAATTGAAATTTGCTCTTCCAACAAACTAAAAGTTCACAGTGTATAATCAATTCAATTTGAACTATCTAATTACAACTGTTCTATCGTTTTTCACCCAGTCATTAATGTATACTTTATTACTTTCATTTTCTATAATTACTCCACCCGCGGTACACATAATAGGTGCATTACCAATGTATTTTCTTAATTCTATGATATATCCACTTTCTTTATATAAATCTATATAATATTTTAAATCCATAATCAGTTACTCTCCAAAATTCAAATTTATAAGCCTTGAATATCCGCTGACTTTTTCACAGGCTCCAAATGTTCTATGCCTTTACTTTTTGTTGCCATATTTTCTATAATTTGCAATTCAGCACCTAAAAATGAAGACATATCTTTTTTCATTACTTCAAAAACTTCTTTTGCCATTCTATTCATTTCCTTATATGATTTGTACATATCAATAACAAATTCTAATGTGCATGTCTCATATTCGACAATTACTAATGGGTTCATAGTTTCTATTTCAAAACCTCTATCCTTAATTATTTCTCTTTCTACAGTAATAAGCGATTCCGGCATATGATTTTGGAAGTTTCTGCTCATATTAAACTGCTTCAACATATCCAACACATCTTCACTTAAGGGTGCTAATTGAAAATCAACTGCCTTACGACTTTCACGTTTACGATATATATCCCGAAATTTGTAATACGACATAGAACTACTTTGCATATCACCCAGAATATTAAGCAGGTTTGTTTCTACATGTCCTAATAAAGCCAAAAAATCTTTGTATACATCATATGGGACAGATATATTTTTTGTAACCATCAACACATTCTCTCTTTGTTTTTGACAAATGTAGTTATCTAATCTTAACAAATAAATATCCTGTTGGCGAATAAGCTTATAACTCCTACAAATAAGCTGATATAAATAATACTGAAAATCCTCTTTGCTATTTAGCTCTAAGGTTTTCATCTTTCTTTTTTCTTCTTTGTTCATCTTCGGCTCCATCGGCATACTTATTTATAAAACGACAATTCAATTTGCACTGGATTTCCAAAATTATCATCAGTCTCTTGAATAATTATGCTTCCTATCGCATAACTCTTAAACACTTGAAACGTATTTGTATACCGCGAATGATAATCACGACAAAATTCGTCATCTCCACATATGTCTATTATAGATTCGTTAGTTTCAATTCTTGTTCCTATCTCGAGCAACTTACAAATATCTTTTCCACATTTATTTACAAGTACTCTTGCTTGATGATGAGCAGGATTACCTCCCTGCAATTTAACATAATCAATGTAATTTCTAATCACTTCTTGTGACGCACAAAACTGCTCTATTTCTTGTTTTTTTCTCATACTTATCCCCCAATCACATTAACACAGAATCAACTACTATAGTTAATTCCGCTACTATACTTTCATCTTTTGCATACACCGCACATGTAGAAAAATATTTCGCATTCGCTATTGCCGGAATACGCGTGCGTTCTTCTAACTTATCAGAAACCGGAACATATCCATACTTTCCAAGCACGAATTTGATAATACGCCCAACGTTTTGTCGCGCAGTTGCATTAGCATCATTTTCGAAAACAACAACAGGAAATGTACTGTTTTCATCAAACTTGCTTTCCAAATCCCTAGCAATCAAAGTCAATGCGGGTAAACCTAATTCAGATGCTATGATCATTCTGTTTACAATTTCTGGCGATGCCAGATATTCAACCATCCGTTCTACACCTTTTTTAGTCCCGTTTTTGTCTACCATTTTTGTCCGATAAAGAAATTCTTGCACAATTGACATCTAACATCCTCCTTTTAATGTATCAATACAACAACATTGTTTTTAATAATGTAACTCATGTGTTACATTCGTCACTTTTAATGTAACATATACGTTTCATAATGTCAATAGTATTTATTTCTTACCAACTGTGGCATATCGCGATTTACCTCTGCCTGATAATACCCGCTAATTGTAGTCGGAGCATTAAACAATGCTGCTAAAAGATATTTCTTGATATTGCGAACCTTTGAGGTATTCCCTTTAAGGCAGTCCACTACATACTCAATATGCCCAGAATGAAGCTTAAGGAATTTCGATTTCACATATTAGATAAAAGCATGTAAAATTTCTTTTACATAGTTTAATTGCGGTCTATTTAGCTTGTTTCCTGACTACTCAGGAAAAATATTTCTACCCTCGCCCCACCTGTATTTTCAGAATTTG
>OLOG01002086.1_pt1 | contig 10076 bp, 14 predicted proteins | sample 1672351 | NCBI WGS metagenome assembly OLOG01 (sample SAMEA3136674, study PRJEB25190) | human gut metagenome | biome: human gut; feature: human-associated habitat; material: faeces | place: Austria | collected 2013 | reverse complement strand
CGTTATGATAGCCGCATAGCAATGACAACGCTTGCGGATTTTATTCTGTTGGGGCATGAACACACTGGATCATTTGCATTGTCCGATGATAAGACAGAGTTATTTGCTATAGCTATTGGATCATACCTTGACATTATCTGTGAAGCGTTTAATAACCAAGCGATCCCAAGATTAATTGATCTAAACGGAGAACATTTCAAGGGGATCACAGACTACCCGAAGATGGTTCACGGAGATATTGAAAAGATCGACATGAACAAATTAGCACAGTACATCCAGACGATGGTTGGCACTGGTGTATTGATCCCAGACGACGAATTGGAAACATATGTTCGAGAAGCCGCTAATTTGCCACCAAAGGTAGCTAACGATGAAAGATTCATTGATCCTGACAGAGAAGATCAGCAGACAAACGATCTTGGATCACAGGGAAATAATGTACACCCGGAGAACAATCAGGACGTTGCCGAAGATGATGGAAAGGTACAGGAAGCCAAGAAACGATTAGGAAGGAGCTGATTATATGTTCCTATTCCGAAAGGTTAAGAAGCGTGGATCGATGAAGCCAAATGATGTGAAAGAAGCATTAGAGAGGTTTCTTAATAGCAGCAGTCCAGAATTAACACGCTTGCTGGTCAGGTATTGGAAGGATCAGCAGACGGTTTTTACATTTAAAGAGATCAGAGAAGCTATTCAGGCTGGTGTGATCTCCAAGAAATCTGTAGAAGAATGGCAACAGGATTATTCAAAACTGGTTCATGATAAGATTGCACCAGAGATGGTTAAAGCAATGAAAGCTGGTGCTAAAAATCAAAACCAGCACAAAGGAATAGACATTGGATATAAATTTGATGCAGATCATTGGGCGGTATCTGATTGGTTGGAAAAGCACACAGCTGAGCTTGTAACGAATTGTACAAGAGTACAGAAAGATGCAATTCAGTCAATGATCGATATCGGAATAAGAAAACATATGGGAACAGATGAGCTTGCAAGGTTTATCCGTCCCTGTATTGGTTTAACAAAGCCACAGACTCAGGCAGCTATGAAGTATTATGAGACGATCAAGGCAGAGTTGGAGAAGAAACACCCAAGAACAAAGCCAGAAAAGATTGAACAGATGGCAAGAGACAAGCAGATGAAGTATGCAGAACGTCAGCTCAGAGAAAGAGCAAAGACGATCGCACAGACCGAAAGAGCATTTGCCTATGAGTATGGCAGATACCAGCATACAAAGAATCTTGTCGATCAGGGTATATTACCACCACAGGACAAAAAATGGTCCGCAACGGACAGTGAGAATACATGCAGCACATGTAGAGAACTGAACGGCAAAGTTGTTGGAATGGACGAAGAATTTGCCCCAGGTAAGCTACTTCCTCCGCTTCATCCGAGGTGTAAATGCTGTGTGATGTATGTCAATTCAAAATCCATGGCAGCAAAGTATGAAACAGAAGAAGATGAACTGAGAGAGTACAGCACAGAGGAAATAGAAACCCATGCTAATAAAATGTCAGAGATTGCAGACAAACATCTTGATCTTGAAAGCTCATGGAGTGGAAAGGTCGTAGTTGATGATGATTCTGGTGTTTATGGTATCCAGTGGAACGGAGATATTATAACCAGACATGAAACAGCCCCACATATTTTGTTACATGAACAGTTACACGCTAGATCAGTTACAAAATATGATCATAAAATGTATAAACAGTATGAGAACATGGAAGAGGGTTCGGTACAGTTTGCAGCACAGGAGATTAGCAAGAAAGAGAATATACAAATTCTTGAATCACAGTACGATCATATGACAGAAGCTTTAAGAAATATAAATAAAGTTGCTGGGTTATTTAAAAATGATTATGATTTTGCAATGAAGCTTATTTCTGTTCCGTTACCAGATAGGTATGACTGGCTGAATAATATGATCTATGATAAAATGATGTTATCAGGAAATATTGAAGATTATCAGAAGGTATCGCATTGGATGGAGGCTTTAGAAAATGGAAAAACATCTTGAATTAAAAGAAAGATTCGATCAGCTAATGAAACAAGATATGGATGTATCAGAACACGAACAAGAATGGTTTGAATTACTGGACGACATGCATGAATGGTTAAAGGATAAGACAATTCCGAGAAATATTCGTAGGCAGTTTGAACCTTTAGGGATGTTAGAAGTAACTATGAAAATCTGTGACGGAATCCATTATGCAAATGGAACTGGACGATATGCAAAGAAAGAAGAATGATGAAGTACAAAGCAATAGAGCAGACAGTTCAGGCGGTGCAGATCACAGCTGATATTGATATGATCGCCCCTGACTGGTTCACAAAGAAAATGAATACCGAAGAAATTATGATAGATCGTACACAGCGTGACGGAGCAATCTCCGTTATTGGATGTACGATCTATTTTAATGCACGGAAATATAAAGGCAGCAGACTTGTTGCAAGAATAGGAGACTACGTTGTAAAAGATTCAGTCGGTCGGTTGAATGTAGTTCGCAAGAAAGACTTTGATCGGCTGTATAAGAAGGAGGAAGCATGAGATATTTTAACGATTATATACGATCCCCAGCACAGACACAGGACAGTATACGAAAGTCCTTGAATCGAGTAGATATTACTAAGAAGGACGAAGAAAAGCAGTACGTCTTTGGATGGGCTAAGATTGCAGTCGATGAGAATGGAAATCAGCTGGTTGACCGCCAGAACGATTTAATTGATCCGGAAGAACTAGAACAGACAGCATATACCTATGTAGAGTTCTATCGTGAAGCAGGAGAGATGCACGAGCGAGGCGGTGCAGGCGTTTTAATCGAGAGTATTATATTCACTAAGGAAAAGATGAAAACTCTTGGTATAGAGGAAGGTACGTTGCCAGAGGGCTGGTGGGTTGGATTCCATATCACAGACGATGAAGTATGGGCAAAGATCAAAGACGGAACTTATACGATGTTCAGTATTGAGGGCAAAGCGAAACGTATTGAAGTCGAGGAGGAAGAATGATGGACAAATATATTGGTGCAAAATTGATTCAGGCAGAACCAGAAAGAAATCCGGTCACAAAGGAAATCACAGGATACAAGGTTGTATACCCAGATGGGTACGAATCATGGTCTCCGAAAGATGTTTTTGAGAAAGCATATATGAAAGTGAATGATAATAAAAATCTTCCATCTGGAGTAAGTATCGGACCAGAAATGGTCGATGATTTTATTGCATCTACGGAGACAATCACGATGGGAGAGACAACAACAGTTGTTCGTTGTGTGCTTCGAAATGGTTTTGATATCGTGGAATCATCTTCGTGTGTTGATCCAAAGAATTACGATGAAAAGATCGGCAAAGATATTTGCATGGGAAGTATCAAAAACAAGATCTGGGAACTGTTAGGATTTTTGCTGCAACAGGCATGGCAAGGAATTAACTAGGAGATGATCTCATTCTTAAGATTAAGAAATCACACCGACAGGATGAATGGATCGTATACAACCCTGATTGCTTTGAATTGCACCATACGCACTGTAGGAATAAAAGAGTTGCGATTACAATTAAGAAGAACGTGGAACGTAGAAGGGTTCCAACATCCAGAAATCTAAGAACCTTGGAAAGTCACATAAGACTGACAGGGAATAAGAACTATAAAAGAAAGATTCAGAAAATCATTGACGAAGTGAAAGCCGAGATGAGAAACTGAAATTTATTCTAAAATTAAGTGAAATCTGAAATGAAAATAGACCATTTTGTTAAAAATGCAAATTGGTCTATTTTTTGTATCAAAAATTGCACTTTGCGTATCAAAAACGCAATAAAACGTTTCAAAAATGCAATTTTCGTGTTCAAAACTCGAAAAAGTGTCGTTAGAAAGGAGGAAACATGAAAACAAAAGGAAAGACAAAGCTGGAAGATCTGGAAGTAAAAAAGATCGATGCAGTAGATATCGGAGCAGATCAGAAAGCAAATATCCTGATTAAAAAGAGAGGAGGTACAGAAGAGCCGAAGGGAAACTTTTTCAAGAGATTCTTTAATGCGTTTTGTGACAGCTTAGGAGTAAATTCAGAAGATGTCAGAAAGTCCATGGAAGATGAAGCAACATCCTTTGATGATGTAATGAACGAAAAAAAGATCTATGACGTAAGGGATCAGATCTGGAATGCTTGTAACTCTCTGGAGCAGTCGATCGTGTCAATCTTACTCGATAAAGAATGTGAGGATAAACAGGCAGCAATCGCACAGAGCATTGATCAGTTTAAGGCATTTTCGGATGATGCATCCAAGTCTTGGATCAAATTAGAACGTGCAGCAACAGACAAAGAAGATACTGTTGTTGCGGATGATTTTGAGATCGCAAAAATGCAAGAAGTCATTGAAAAATCTTGTGATCCAGAAACTATTAACAAAGAAAAAAAAGAAAAGGAGAATGAAATGGCATTTGATATTTCAAATATGACAGAGGAAGAAAAGAAAGAAGCATTAAAAGCATTACAGGATGATGCAAATGCAAAAAAAGAGGATACTGCAAAAAGAGCTGATATTGATGGACAGGTTCAGGAAGCAGTGAATAAAGCAATGGAAGGTGTTACAAAGGACTTCATTTCTATGATGGAGAAGATCATGGAACCAATCCAGAAGAGAGCAGAGGAAGCAGAACAGAAGTCCTTAGAAGAAGTTGCTAAGAAGTATGAACTCTTAGGAACAAAAGCAGAGGAATTAGTGCCAGTTCTGAAATCCATGAAAGCAACATCCGATGAAGCGTATAACAACTTCATTGCATCCATGGATAACAACCTTGCGGTAATTAAGAAATCGGGTCTGTTTGAGGAAATCGGTAAATCTGGTGGAGCTCACACAGGAAATGACGATACAGAAGGTGTTGCAAAGATGAACGCAAAGGTAGCAGAGATCAAAAAGTCTATGCCAAACCTTACTGATGCACAGGCACAGGATATCGTTATGCAGAATGATCCTGAATTAAGAGCAATGTTCGATAAATAAGAAAGGAGGTACAGAGAAGATGGCAAACAGAACATATGAATACAATCCAACTGGTGGAAGCCCAGTGATCAATGTTACAGCTGGAGCAGAACTCAAAACATCCGTAGCAGTTTTATTAACAAAAGATGGAGCGAAACTCCCTGAAGCCGGAAAGAAAGCAACAGGAATTGTGCTTCTTGGAGATGAAACAGCATCCAAAGGCGATGATATTACTGTTCAGATCAGAAATCAGGGCATGTGGACCGCTGGTGCAGCGTTTGATTCTGGAGATTTCCTTGCTGTTGATGAAGAGGGATTATGCCAGAAGGCAACAACAGGGCAGTACATCTTAGCTATGGCACTGACACCAGCGACAGCAAAAGGAGACATCGTAAACGTTGCGATCATCCATGCTGGATATGAAGCATAAATAAAGGAGGAATGAAATAAATGAACACAGGACATAACAACGCAGCAGCAATCGCAGTTGATATTGCGAAAGGATGGAAACCTAACTATTACTTAACAAATATGGCAATGTCATATTTTCAGGCACCGGGAATGAATGTTGCACCAAGTATCTTTCCGATCCTACCAGTGCAGGCAAGTACAGGAAATTACTATATTTTCAACAAGGAAGAGATTGCAAAAGATCAGGTAAAGAGAAAGCCTAAGTTCGGAGCAGTAGATCCGGCTGTATTCTCTCATTCAGATGATACTTACAAATGTGAGGTAGATCAGATCATCGTCGGAGTAGATAACATCACAGCTCTGGATTACCAGAGAACTGGAGCACCAGCAACGATTGATCCGAGACGTGCAAAGGTAAAACAGGTTTCAGAACAGATGAATCTGCACCTTGATATGGTCTTTGCAAACAAGTTTTTCAATGCTGACGCATGGGCAAATGTTAAGACAGGAGAAGCAACAGCTTCAACATCTAAACAGTTTGTGCATTTTGATGATGCAAACGCGGACATCGTAGGTCAGTTTGATGAGATGAAGAAAGAAATCCTTTTAAACGGACGTAGAATGCCTAACAAATTATGCTTAGGATACAGAGCGTATAAGGCAATCAAAAATCATCCGCAATTCTTAGAAAGAGTTACAGGTTCAGGGTCAACACCGAATCCAGCACTTGTTAACGAACAGGTAATTGCAGCGGTACTTGGTCTGGAAGAAGTAAAAGTTCTGTATGCAACTTATAATGCAGCAGAAATCGGTCAGAAAGCCGATATGAAATTTGTCTTTGACGATAACAGTGCATTATTAACTTATGCACCGAAAGAAGTAGATCTTGAAGAACCATCTGCCGGATATATTTATACATGGGATATGCTAGGAAACGGTCAATGGATGGCTACATCACAGTATGATGGACCAGGAGGATCACATTCAGAGTTCATCGAAGGGCTTATGGCAACGGATATGAAGAAAACTTCCGATGACCTTGCAACTTTCTTAACAGGATGTGTATCCAAGTAGGAGGTGCTTTATATGAATTATGTTGCATTAAAACCAGTAAACTTTGGTGGAAAGCGGTATAAGATCGGAGAGACTATTCCAGAGGGTGTCGTAGATGAACGACGCTCTCTTTTTTTAAAGAAGTCTGGACACATTGCAGAAGTAGCGAGCGTAAATGGAGCGTATGCAGAGGATTTAAATGTTAACCCTAACACTTTATCAATTCCTTTATTACAATCTAAGCACGAGATTGCAGTGAACGCACAGCAGTTATTACAGTTCTTTGCCACAATTCAGAAAACAATGGAAGAGGCAAAAATTGAGATTGCGACCATGACAGAGGAAGCGGTCTTACAGCTATTACATGAGATTGATTCGAGAAAAGGAATCAAGGCAGCAGTTGAAACAAGACTTGCCGATCTTTCTGTAGATTCCGATATTAATCCGGAAGAAACCGAAGAACCAGAAGAACAGCCGGAAGGTGGCGAGGAGAATGACGTATAACTATTTTCCAGAAGATATCAATTCCGATGATGTTATGAAAATGCGGTTTGAATTGGCGGATACTGATGTATCCAAAGATGAAATGTCAGCTGCACTTTCCGATGAAGAGATCACAGCTGTATTAGAGCAGTATCCAGATAATTTCAAAATGGCAAAATTGAAATTGCTAGAACACATGATGTTCAAATACGGACAGGACGTAGACAACAGTGTTGGTCCTGTCTCTTTTAATTTTGGGAACCGTATGAATTTTTGGAAACAGCTTTATGATGATCTGAAAAAGGAAATTGCATCTTCAAGCGTTGGAATCAAGCCGTATGAGAATGAAAAACGAAAGTATTTCTATATTGGCATGATGAATCATCCGGGAGGTGGACGATTTTGAAAATGGTATCCTTTGGCAGACCTTATCAGTACATGAAGTCTTTTCGTGTTTACTGGCAGGATACAGAAGTCATGGACGATGGCATGGTTGTAAAGGGAAATGAAAAAGAAGCTCCAGATGCGATCATAGACGGCATATTAGCCGAAGCAGATATGAAAACAATGGAAATCTGGAAACAAAACCAGTCCCCGATTAGCCATACGATTGTTTCTTATCATCCAGCAGTCAAGATAAGTAAGAATGACGTGTTATTGTTTGGGGATGATCCTTGTCACGATCATAAGTTTATTGTGAAAGGAACAAAAGACCCAGCTGGAACAGGGCAGTTTTCAATTTACTATGTGCTAGAAAGAAGTGATACCGATGGGCGTAGAAGCTGAATTTCAAGCGTGTGCAAAGAACCTTAATGATAGTATCAAAAGAGAAATGGCTAGAAAGGGTGCGATGGCAACAAACACTCTTAGAAATGTCGAACTTGAAGTATTGTCAAAAGGCGGTTCTGGAAAGAAATATAAACGGCTTCCAAACAGATCATCCGCACCGGGAGAGACACCAGCACCACAGTCTGGTAATTTACGTCAAGATTGGAACGATGAAACCTTGATTGAAGGGAACAGAGTTACAAGTCGCTTGAAAAGTAATGTTAAATATGCTGGATGGCTGGAGGATGGCACAAAAAAGATGGCTAAACGACCCTTTGTCAATCCAATTAAGAAGAAAGCAGAGCCGGAGGTTGTCAAAATCTTCGGTTCCGATTTTGAGGTAACGTTGTGAAACAAATAATTTTCAAGTATTTAAAGGAACTGGGCATTGAGGGCTTAGCTTCATTTAAAAATGCACCAGCAATCTTTTTAGATCAGGCACCCGATGATTCCGATTCAAGATGGGATGGCTCACAATATGGGCGTATCATTTATGGATTGAATCTGAAAGATGATTCCGAACGTAAGGTTTCTGGAACAATGGAGATTGCAATAGCGTATCTGTTTAATAATAAAGGCTATAAAAACTTGCTTGAAGCAAAGAAAATCTTGAAAAAGGCGTTTGAAGGAGTTTTTTTAACCGATGCAGATACAACGATTTCTCTTGTATGGAGAAAATCCGAATCGTTTCAAGAGGCGATTGAAGGGCAAGCGGACGTAGAGGTGTGCGGATCAATTTTGACGTTTGATGCATACGCATTTCCAAAACATTCGTATCTTCCGTTGGATGCAGTCGGTTCTTTGGCAAAGCACATTGACGAACACTGGGATGTGACAGTAATTAATCACACGGAACTTGACGAAATCTGGAAACCAGATGATGAAGAGGTTGTCGTTTATACGAGACTGGATTCTATGCAGCCTGGAACGTTCCCATCGACATATGCTTGTACATGGTTTACAAACAATATCAAAGTTCATGTGATCTCTGGATCAGATGTGAACGCAGATCAGTTTATCATGAATTTGCTTCAAAATTTACAGGAAAGGGAGCGGTTTGTCATGGACGATGGATCGCCGTTTTTTGTAAATCAATTAGCATACAGCACAAAGTTTGATCCTTTAAGAGATGGACAGGTAAGCGTGAGAGGACAGTACGGAAAGCTTCGAGAAATGGACGAGGAATCAGAAGAAATAAAAGGAATTACAATAAATTAGGAGGTAACAATGGCAGAAAAGAAAGAAAATACAAAAGCAATGCCGGAAGTTGTTTACACTGTGGAAGAGTATGCAGAAAATCCACAGGTCTTAGGAGTATCCGAAGATATTATCCGAACAGCATTTGCGAAAGCTGGTATTAGAGAAGCAACACAGAGTACAGCAAAGAAACTTGTAGATACATTTAGAAAGAAGGAGGTGTAGAGACTTGTCTGGATTATTTTTAAAAGGCGAGAAGAAGGAAAGAGCAGGCGTTTACCGCAGGCATGAGCAGATCACAAATAATGGTGTAGCATCCGCAATGAATGGAGTTTTTTGTATTCCAGTTCATGCAGACTTTGGGCCGGTTGGAGAAGTTCAGAAGATCACATCTAAAACTGATCTGTATTCTTTATATATGGAGAGCGGAACAATTGATGCAGCAGCAGCCTTATTTAGTGCTGGAGCAAACACTGTATATTTATACCGCCTTGGAACTGGCGGAAAAGAGGGAAGCGTATCTTTACAGACAACAACTTCCACAAATGCAGTCACATTAAAAACAAAGTATCCTACAGCCTTAAAGTTTTCTGTAACCTTAAAGCAGAAGTTAGGAGATGCAACAACAAAAGAGCTTTCTGTTTATAACGGAGCAACACTGGTTGAGAAAGTAAGCTTTGTCGCTGGTACTGGTGTAAATGAAGCCGCAAACCTTGTGGAAGCAATGAAAGACAGTAAGTATTTATACGCTGAACTTGCTTCTGGGGAATCTGGAATTATGCAGACAGTTACACAGCAGGCGTTAACTGATGGAGCAGCCCCAAACGTTACAACAGAAGATTACAGCAATGCTTTTAATGCATTTGAAGCATACGCATGGAACGTTATGATTCTTGATACTGTTGAGGAAGATGTTAAGACATTAGCGAAAACGTATATGGATCGTATTCATTCAAACGGAGCGTTAGGTATCTGTGTACTTGGAGAAACAGCTGGAAAATCCCTTGCAACAAGAATGGCGAATGCTAAGTCTTATAATGCACCATATTTCATTTACTGTGGCAGTGGTTATTATAATACCGCCGGAGACAGAGTAGAGGGATATCTTGCGGCGGCAGTGCAGGGTG
>OLOG01002079.1_pt1 | contig 10104 bp, 8 predicted proteins | sample 1672351 | NCBI WGS metagenome assembly OLOG01 (sample SAMEA3136674, study PRJEB25190) | human gut metagenome | biome: human gut; feature: human-associated habitat; material: faeces | place: Austria | collected 2013 | reverse complement strand
TGGGAGTTAGCTCTTGTAGTGAAGAATTGGATAGCCAACCAATGGAATCTTATCCAGAAGGTGGTGAGCCTTTAGATGTAGTTTGTAAAGAATATGGCATTAGTGACTATGAAGACATAGAATTACTTTCTTACTATAAGAACAATTTGGAGCAAGCTAACTTCTCTGGCTTACGAGAAGAGAAGCTATGGCTTGCATCATTCAATGTAAAAGATAAGTCGCCTATTATTAATTGGACTGACGAATTACCATTTAATAGGAATCGTAAGATTTACAAAGGCTATGGAGAATATGAAGATGTCACCATTCAGCAGATAACCATGTTGCAAACCATGTACTTTAATCCGAAGGAGTTTGTAGCATCATTAAGCTATTACTTTGGTAAAGATTATGGTTACCTCGCTTTACTCTTTAGGCATGATACACAAACTAAAGAAGTTCAAGTTAAGCGTAGTGAAATACTTGCTGGATTTCAATATTCTATAATAAACAATGATTGTTGTTACTCATTGTCTGGCGATACGCTCTATATAGCAGAGAAAGGCTTTGGATATTCCAATGTAGGAACTCTCTATACTTCTGAATTTATATCTCACGAAGAAGCAATATACACCCATAGAGATAATAAAGGCTTCTTTGTAGGAAGACGGAATTTCAAATTGGGAGAAGATTTATGGCATATCCAAGTACCACAGCTAAATGATGAACCTGCTGATGCTAAGATTGAGGTTAGTGTAGAAGATAATTCCAAGAGAGTTTGGAAGTACAATGTCAATATTATACATTATGATGGAACTAAGAAGAATGTAACATTTGAAGTGGATATTGACAACGGTACAATTAAAGGAGAGAATGATTATACTTCTCTCATTATAGGTAAATGGAAGAAGACAAGCGGTGATGCTGTTGCTACCCATGTTACTTATAAGAATGATGGCACATTTGAATATACAAGTACAGAAGATAGCTCTTACAAGGAAGTGGGCAAGTACAAGATAGACGGTAACAAGCTCTATGAAATGTACAGCGATGAAGAAGAATGGATTATCAATGATATTCTGTTACTTAATTCTATGACCTTATCAGTGCAGGAATTGGAAGCAGACGGAGTTACACCCACAGGTCAGAAGTACTCTTATCAGAGAGTGGAATAAAGAACTTATTCATACTAAAAGTAGGCAGCATTTGAGGAAACTCTTATGCTGTTTTCTTTTTTATATAAGCACTACGAATGTTACATACTAACAACCCAATTCTTTGGAATATAGGAAACTAATATTTAACTTTGTACCGTAGGTTTAGCTGTTGACTAATTGTTGACTGATAAACTTCCAATGAGATTATTAATACGTTGACATATTGCAATTTAATAGGATGAAATTTAGAGCCTCATAATCTGGAGGTCCCTGGTTCAAGCCCAGGCTGGTCCACAAACTAAAAGGCTGATTCCTAACGGAATACAGCCTTTTTTGTTTGCAGACCCTCCAGATATAACTCTGTTGCTCTTGGTTGATTTACTCCTATTTTAAGCAGATGTTGACTAATTGTTGACTAATTAAAATAGAGCTAATATGCTGACTATTAAAGCTGAGATTAAAAGGAGTGAACTAAAAGTTGACGGAACTTATAACGTCAAGATTAGATTCACATTAGACCGCAAGGTAAAACGCTTATCCACCAACCTGTTTGTAACTCAACAAGACCTAACTAAATCCCTCAAATTCAAAGAGGACACTTCCATTAAGAGAGAAATAGATAGGCTTGTTCTCTATTATAGGGAACAGTGCTTAAAACTGCAATTAGACCAAAATCATTATTCATTGGATGAGATAATTGAGTTCCTAAACGGAGAGCAAGAGAAGCAACAGACCATTGACTTTATAAAGTTCAGTCGTGAGTGGATAGCTTCTACTACCATAAAAGGAGCACCCAATTACACTACTGCCATCAATGCTTTGGTACGGTTTGTAGGTAAGGAAGAATTGGATATAAATCTTATCACCTTAGACTTCTTGGAACAGTTCAAAGCATTTTTAATTGGAGAACGTGATGCACGTACCAAGAAACTAATGCAGCAAGGTAAACGTGTGACCTCTAACCGCACCCTTTCCCTCTACTTGGTAAGCATCAAGAAGCTGTTCAATGAAGCCAAACGTAAGTTCAATAAGAAAGACAAGAACCTTATTCTTATTCCTAACTCACCCTTTGAGGACTTCAAGATACCTAAACAGGAAGCTACACGTAAGAGAGCCATTCCAGCAGACATCATTAAAAAGGTGTGGAAGCTGCCTTATAAAGACATGAAGAAAGGATATAAGTCCACCTGCCGTTATAACTTGGCTAAAGATTGTTTCATTCTCTCATTCTGTCTTATTGGAATCAATTCAGCAGACCTTTACAATGCTACTAAAATGAGAGGGAACACTATTATCTATAACAGAACCAAAACCAAGGCTCGTAGATTGGATGGTGCAAAGATGATGGTAGATATTCCTAAGATAGTGCAACCTCTTATTGATAAGTACAAGGATAGCACAGGAAAACGTCTGTTCAACTTCTATCAATATTATGGGGATGAAAAGACATTTAACAAGGCTATCAATTCTGGATTGAAAGAGATTGGTTCAATATTAGAAGTAGATGATTTGGAGTACTATGCAGCGCGCCATTCATGGGCTACTATTGCATTGAACAAAGTAGGCATAGACAAATATATAGTCCATGCAGCCCTTAATCACATAGACGACTCAATGAAAGTGACAGACATTTATATTGAACGTGACTTTGTAAATGAGAACAAGGCTAACGCCAAAGTTGTGAAGTACGTGTTTGGTAAGTAAGCTAATAATTCCTCACTTGCAGCAAATGCAGGTGAGGATTATTTTTTAACTTTGTACTGAATTAGAGCAAAAAGCATTATGGATGATAATCTGTTCATTGAATATATAAACTCCCCTTATGAAGAGCCACAAGATATGCTCCCTAAGATTGATGAAACTATGCTGACTGATATGGAGAGTAGTTTAGAAACTGATTTCAAAAATGAATATCAGCATGAAGATGTTACTTCTATTTTGGAGAGCATTGAATATATCAGAATCTATTGTAGAAACTTCCCATGCTTCAATGGCTTCGATTATCAACCACTCCAAGCTCCATTTGCATACTATCGTAGTAGAGAAATCTATCTAAAAGAACTACCCTTTACAGAAGATGGATTTTATAAATTCACGTACATACAGGATGCAATAAAAAAGTTAGGGCTAAAAGCTCAACCTACATTTGAGTTTATTGCATTCTTATATCATATTATTAAGGTGTGGAGCGAGAATCAGATAACCACAAGTGGGACAAAGATTGATAACATTCTCTACTTATTGAAGGAGCAACCCAATACCAAATTAACTATGAATATTAAGGTAGGCAGTAAATCCTTCGAGTTTAACAATTCATCGTTCATTCAATCTTTATTAGAGTTCTATTCTTCCCATGACCTTGTCTCTCATGGTCTCATTGAAAGAGAGAATAAGAGAGTGAGAGAACGTACCATCCAATATTCTTTGGTCAAAACATTGTTAGACTATCTTCCCATCAAAACTGATAAGTCTGAGGGAGTCAGCTTTGTACAGGCAGAAAGAGACTTAGCTTTATGCACTTTATATCTATGTAAATTACTAATGGGTGACCCTGCATACGTTTGTACCAAAGATAACAACGCTACATTTGACAAGTTGATGAGAGACTTCAAAGACTTTAATATTACACTTCATAAGATGCTAACCTAATGATATTCAGCAACGTAAAAACAGGGATATAAAACTTACTCTTACATACCCTATTTAAGAGACATATCTTTGCACCGCTTTCAGAAAGCTGGCAGGCACGTTGCCACAGACTAATCACTGAAAGCCCCAAAGACATGAAGAACTTAAATTTATTGTTCATCGAAGGTAACCGCACTAAAATTGACAACTCTAACGTAGTTGAATCTTACAACAAGATTAAGGCATGGGGATTCATCGAAACAATGCCTATTGAATACTTCCCAATGGAAGAAGCTAAGAATAAATTAGGCGGTAGAAAGTTGTACAGACCTACTATTACTCGTAAGAAAGGGGAAGGCTCTGCTACTATCAGCAATTTCGAGATTAAGATGGTTGAAGTACAGGAAGCAGACTATGACAAGTACGACGGTGTTTGTGGCGATGGTCAGCATAGAACAATAGCCCTCATGTTTGATGAATTGAAAGATGTTACAGCTACTTATCAGCCAGTAAAACTCTCTAAAGAGAATATGGATATATTGGCTTACATATCAATACGTAACAATGGCAGGAAATGGTCTAATGATGATTTTTATGCTTCCAATATTTCAACAGGAGATACTAATGCAGACTATATCCTTAATAAAAGGAAAGAAGGCTATATTCCTGCATTCCTTTTCAATGTTTATACTCTTGGAACATCTAATCTGACAGCAGCACAAATCAAGTCAATCCAACAAGGATATAAGAAACTCTCTGACTTTAGTAAAGTTCAAATCAGCAAAGATACACAAGATAAGGGAGATAGAATCTTAGCGGCATTAGAATCTAACAGCTTCATCTCTAATGATAGGTTTACTGGACGTTTTGGAGCAGGACTGAAAGCATTCTTTACTGAATGTAAGGATATAGAAATAGTTGTAAACACTATCAACCATATCAATAAAGAGAATTGGAATAAGTACTTCACCCCAATTGCAGGTCAGAGCATGGAAGCCAAATCTTATAAGGAAGCTCTAACTAAATTGACAGAACAAATAAAGAAGTAACCTGTTCGATAGCCCATGTGACAGGTGGGCTTCTCTACTCCAAATTCTTGGGTTTAGCATTTCAGCCTTATAGAACTATCTCAAATTACCCATTATATGAACTTTAGACATATCTAAGATTCTATAATTGGGGTTACAGCTAACAGATTTTTAAAAGCCAACAATATATGATAACCAAGTTAGATATTCAAGAGAAAGATGGATTCCTTACCATGAAGGACTTCCCTATGAACTGCATCTTTAATAAGGTCAAGACAGGTTGCGGTGCTACTACCATAGCACTTACCAATAACGAGAATTATATCATTACTGTTCCAACCACAGAACTGATTGAGAACAAATGCTATCCAACTAAAGATGCAGATGGTAATGTGAAGTTCTGGAAGAAACATGAACGCAGAGCAGGATTAAGTCCTGTTGTTAATAACCTGTTTGGCTTATATGGAAATTTCACCTTAGAGCTAAAGAAAAAATTAAAGGATTACTTATCTTCTGTTGGAGTAAAGAAGATTATCTGCACCTATGACAAGATAGACAAGTTGATGGAGTTTATCAATCCTAAAGACTTTAAACTGACGATTGACGAATACCACAACTTCCTTAAACAATACTCATTCAGAGACAAGGCTATTAATGGGGTGTTGGCTCACTTTAAAGAGTTCAAATCCTATTGCTTCTTGTCAGCTACTCCTATTCCAAACAATTTGAAGCCAGCAATCTTCAATGACATTCCAGAATACATAGCTGATTGGAATACAACAGATGATATTACTGTTTATCCTTACCATACAGACAAGCCTTATATGGTAGCAGCCAAGTTTATCAAGACCTACCAAGCTAAAGGTTGTCTGAATGTGAACGGCATAGAGAGCAAGGAAGCATATTTCTTCATTAACAGCGTTACAGAGATTAAAGCCATACTTAAACAGACACAACTAACAGAGGATGATTATAGAATTATTTGTGCTGACAATCCTAAGAATAGAAGAACCTTAGAAGAATATACTATATCAAGTTCTGCTGACGCTCCCAAGAAATTCAACTTTATCACTTCCAAATCATTTGAGGGTGTGGACTTCCATTCTGAAACAGGATTATGCTTTGTTGTCAGCAATGTTCAGAACAGACACACATTGGTCAGCATTGATATGGATATACCTCAAATTGTAGGAAGAATCAGAACCAAGTCCAATCCATTTAGAAATAAAGTAGTCCATATCTTCAACACTAAAGCTACTGACCATTACACAACATTTGAAGAAATGGAGCAGATTGTGGATAAGGAAGTAAAGGCAGCGCAAGAAAGGGTTGATATGCTTAATAATACCAAACTATCAGAAGCGGCAACCAAGCAACAGATTAATGAGATTAAGAAAGTTGGGATTGAATCTTACCTATCTTATCAAGAGAATAAATTTGTCGTTAATGATATGGTAGCCAAGTTACAGCTTTACAGCTATTATATTGCTACTGTGGTTTACCAATCAGACAAATCATTAAGAGAAACTTATGCCCAATCTGGAATAGTAACAACTAAAGGTAAATGGCATATCGCACCAGAGAAGTTTGTCAAGGAATTAATTGTAAAGCCAACTTTCAGAGAACTACACAAACGATATTGTGAAATCAAAGCAAACCCAATGACATTTGACTTGCAAACCATTGATATAGAACATGAATATCCAATCTTAGGCAGAGCTTACCGCCAACTTGGAGTGAAAGAATTAAAGCGATTGCGAACCATCAAATCCATTCAAGAGGCTTTAGGTGAAGCATAAACCTATCTCATAAGATGATTACATAAGTTTATAGTGTAACGAGCGAGGAGGTACACTACATTATTATCCCCCCTCATGGCTCTAAATAAAAAAGAATGCTTTAGAAATGTAGTCCAACGGCTGACAGGAATAAGCATTCTTATTAATCTAAGAACAGGCACGATGCACGATTATCACAGTCTGCCAATAATTTACTAATACTCCTCATTTCCTTTGAAAGAATCTTTAGGGAAAGACATAGGACAGCCTAAGATGCAAGCGAAGAAATTCACTTGTGTTTTAGGTTTGTTCTTGTTAAATCCATTCAATCAATAACCATTTAATTCAATTTCATTATGAGAGATTTAGTAATTATGCCAGCTATGGCACAGCGTAGAGAATCATTAAACATGGGTGAGTTTGCAGAAGAAGCAATTATTGTGGAAGAAGTTGCAGCACCCAAAAGAGTAAACCATTTCATTGAAGCAAACACACAGGAAGTAACCTTACAGCACTTACAGCAAGACTGCATCATTCCAAGTTTTGCATCAATGGAGGAAACCATAAGCCACCAATCCTTTATAGGTGCAGTAGTAGATGCAGCTAAGGATTACTTTCATGGAGAACAGTTTGATATGCCAGAGATTAGAATCTCACACCCTATCAATGGCAGAATACCAAGTGCATTAGGTAAGAAAGCATCTGAATTGACAGACGAAGAGAAAACTTTGTTCTATCAGAGAATGTGCTTCTGCTTTGAAATTCCATCCATTGTACATGATGAATACGGTAATCGTTTAGCGTTATCCATTGGTGGAGTGAGAGCATATAACGAGATTAACCTATACAGTAAGAAGTCTGTTGAGAGATTTAAAATCTTCATAGGCTTTCGTAATCGTGTGTGCTCAAATTTAATGCTTACTACTGACGGCTTGCAGGATAAGATAGAAGTCCTAAGCATACAGGAACTATATGCAGCAGCATTGAATCTGTTCCATGCTTACAACCCATCCAAAGACCTGCATCTGTTAAGGACACTTGGGCAGATGTCAATCTCAACGAGTGAGTTCTGCCAGATAATAGGCAGGATGAGATTATATCAAGCTCTTACACCCAACCAACAGAAACGCTTACCTCGTCTATTATTAGGAGACAGTCAGATTAATGCAGCTTGCAGAGCATTCGTTTCTGATGCGAACTTCAAGAGTACAGGGGACAGCATTACAGGCTGGCAGCTCTTAAACCTGCTCAATGGTTCTGTGAAGTCAAGTTACATAGATAACTTTTTGGAGAGGAATCTTAATTGCACAGAGTTCGTACAAGGCATTCAACGTGCCAAATTAGGAGATAGTGAATACGCTTGGTTCTTGGGCTGAGTGGATTGTTGATTGAGAGAGGAAAGGGCAGCTATTCAATTAGTTGTCCTTTCTTTATATCTACCAGCTTATTAAGACATCAAATTATGGATATAGATTATACTGTGGGAGAAGTGGAACTGTCCTACAAACCCAAATTCAAGAATATATATAAGGTAGTCAGTTCAGAGGATGCTTATAAATATTTGCTTCCTACATATAAGGAGGGTACAATCTGTTACAAAGAATATTTCAAAGTCTTGTTTCTAAACCAAGCCAGCCAAGTTTTAGGTTACACTCTCATATCAGAGGGAGGAATAACAGATACGACCGTAGATGTCAGAGTAATTCTACAAGCTGCATTGCTCACCAATTCAGTAGCTATCATTCTTGCTCATAACCACCCAAGTGGTAGCATGAAACCAAGCAGGCAGGATATGGAGATTACTAAGCAGGTCAAAGAAGCTGCAAGACTTATGAGAATTACAGTAACAGACCACCTCATATTAACAGATGCAGGATATTATAGCTTCGCAGACGAGGGAGAATTATAATAAGGTAGAGGGCACTCAATTTCTAAGTTGGGTGTCTTTATCATATTCACTTCTACTATTAGTGAATGTTCCATTAATAATCAGTGAGTTAGTAAATCCAACTCAGAATTAATATTCACTTCTATTCATTAACTTATAAAACAGAACATTATGTCACTTAAATATTCAAGCACAACGGCAGACTATCTTGTTTGGTCTGATGCAATGAACCTAATAAGGAAGTTAGCCAAAGACGAGAATTATAAAATCTCACTTCTTATAGCTTTAGGATGCTTCACAGGATTAAGAATATCTGATATTCTATCTCTAAGATGGAAGCAGATATTAGATGCTGACGAGTTTACAGTAATTGAGAAGAAGACAGACAAAGTAAGGACTATCAGACTGAACCCCCAATTACAACATCATATTAAAGAGTGCTACGAGCATATAAATCCTGTTGGAATCAATGCGCCAATTCTTATAAGTCAGAAAGGCACTATCTTCACAGTTCAGAGAATCAATATCATTCTTAAAGAGGTGAAGAAGAAGTACAGGTTAAAGATTAAGAACTTTAGCTGTCATTCGCTTAGAAAGACATTTGGTAGGCAGGTCTATAACATGAACAGCGATAATGCTGAACTTGCCTTAGTAAAGCTGATGGAACTGTTCAATCACAGTTCTGTAGCCATTACTAAGAGATACTTGGGATTAAGGCAGGAAGAAATCTTGCAGACTTATGACTGTTTGAGCTTCTAATGATTGGGACAGGATTATTAAGATACATCTTTATAGTGGTCTGAACGGTTCTGTCCCAAATCAATGAAATATTGAGTTTAGATATATCTAAAGTCCAATCTTGACAGTTCGGCATTTCAGCCTTATAGAAGTAAGTCAATTCCATAAGTTTACAGATTTTAGGATTATCTCAACTCTTATTAAGCATGTTACAGATAACACTTCTTAAATATCCAACAATATACTGACTTAAAGATGATAATTCAAGGCAGGTAAGAATATTCAGAATTTACTCTTTATATGAGGAGAAGTGAATTTGATACCCACATGGATTTAGAGAGTTTAGATGCGACTCTGCTTAAATACTCCATTAATTCCCTGTTTTGTAACACAATAATTACTATTTCTCCTTATTCCATGCCTATTAATTTAGAACCTTTCACTATCTTTGCACCAATTCCAATGAACTAAGGAGATAGAGAGTTGGAAGGACATATTTAACGAAAGGTGTTATTGAAATTATCTTCTGTTTCTTAGATTCTCGCAAAATTTAAAAACGGTACGAAGATGATAACAATAGCACCCACACATTTGATATATATTCATCGCTTAGGTGAACTATATACCTTTTGGTGTGGGGCTATTGTTTTATCCGTACCAAAGGCAATGCGAGAGCCAGAGAATGAGATAAGACAATACGTTCCACACCTTTTTTATTGTATAACAGTATCTAAAGGGAACAAGATACCTAAAGTGAAATAACTACGAATCAGACATTAAGAAACAACTTTTGCTACTATCTTTCAAGTAGCCAACTCAATTTTTGAGCAACTTATACTACAAATTAATTTATTAATCAAAAAAAAGAAATAATGGCATATACTGTAAGAGATTTATCAAATGCTCAA
>OLOG01002076.1_pt1 | contig 10118 bp, 7 predicted proteins | sample 1672351 | NCBI WGS metagenome assembly OLOG01 (sample SAMEA3136674, study PRJEB25190) | human gut metagenome | biome: human gut; feature: human-associated habitat; material: faeces | place: Austria | collected 2013 | reverse complement strand
AACATCCACTGCAAAACGGCTGTGAAGATCTGTTGCCGTTGTGATGACTGCCTGTCCTTCCAGAATATCTGCTGCTTTTTGGGCAAGCTCATTTGCGCCGCCCAGATGCCCGGACAAAATGGGCACGGCAAACCGCCCGCATTCATCCACCACCACCACAGCGGGGTCGGTGGTCTTGCTCTTGCAGTGGGGCGCGATAGCCCGCACCGCAATGCCCGCAGCGCCTACAAATATCAGCGCATCCGACTGCACAAACTGCACGCCTGTCCATTTTGCAAGAGAAGTGCCATCCTGCCCGCACCGGGCAACGCTGCCGGGCAGGGCAGCGGCAAGGCGCTTTGCCAGTGCAAGGCCGGTATCCGTAAAGGCAAGGTAGGCGCAGATCATACCGGCTCTCCTTTGCGGAACTCGGTGGTAAAGGCGGGGTCGTACAGCTTGCTGCGCTCGTACTGTGTGCCGAGAAAATCTCCCACTACGATAAGCGCCGTCTTGGTAATGCCTGCCGCGCGGGTGCTCTCTGCCAGAGAACCAACCGTGCACCGCACGATTTTTTCTTCCGGCCAGCTGGCCTTGTACACCACGGCGGCGGGAGTGCCCGGTTTGTACGCACCCTGCAAAAGCGCCGCCTGCACCTTATCGATCAGCCCGATGGACAGAAAGATCACCATGGTCGCACCGTGTGCGGCAAGGCTTGCCAGCCTTTCCCGCTCCGGCACGGGGGTGCGTCCCTCCATGCGGGTGATGATGACCGTCTGGCTGACGGTGGGCAGGGTGTACTCGGCGTTCAGTGCGGCCGCCGCGCCACAGAAGCTGGAAACGCCGGGCGTGTCATCGTAGGCGATCCCGTCGGCATCCAGCGCATCCATCTGCTCCCGGATGGCCCCGTACAGGCAGGGGTCGCCGGTGTGGAGCCGCACGGTGGTCTTGCCGGCGGCTTCCATCTGCCGCAGCACGCCGAGCACCTGCTCCAGCGTCATCTCGGCGCTGTTGTAGATGGCGCAGCCCGGCTTTGCCAGCCCCAGCAGGGCCGGGTTGACAAGGCTGCCTGCATAAATGATGCAGTCGGCCCCCTGCAACAGGGCCGCGCCGCGCTGGGTGATGAGGTCCGGCGCGCCGGGTCCGGCACCAACAAAATGTACCATATTATCGCTCCTTCCAGTCGTTCAGGATCTGTGCCGCCGTTTCAGTCTGGCCCAGCGGGCCGTGCTGGTTCGAAAAGAGGATGGCACCCACCCGGAACGCCCCGGCGGCGCGGCGGTCCAGATGGAGCTGCACCGCCGCCAGCAGGCTTTCCAGCACCAGGGCGCGGAGGCCTGCCGCATCCAGAAGGTCGAGGCAGGCGTCGGTGGTGGCGGCTTCGAACAGGGCGCGGCAGGTCTCCCGGCTGGCCCCGCAGAGGGCGGCGTGGGTGCAGAACAGCTCGGTGCGGCAGTCCGCCGTGTGGGAGTGGGTGTTCATGATGCCGCCCGCCAGCTTGCAGAGCTTGCCCACATGACCCACGAGCAGCACGTCCTCAAACCCGGCAGAAGCGGCCATATCCAGCGTGTCGCCGATGAAATTGGAGGTCTTGACGACCGGGATGGAAGCGAACTCCGGGTAGGCCGTGCCAAGGTAGTCCAGCCCATAGTTGCCGGGGGCCAGGATGAGCCGCCGTGGCCCGGCTTCGGTTTGGACGCGCAGCGCCGCCTGGTTCATTTCCAGCTGGATGGTGTCCAGAATGGCCTGCTGGCTCATGGGCTCCACGATGCCGCTGGTGCCGAGGATGGACAGCCCGCCCGCGACCCCGATGTGGGGGTTGAAGGTGCGCCGGGCCACCTCTTCGCCGCCCGGAATGGAGAGGGTCACGGCAAAGCCGCCGGTGTAGCATGCCGTCTCGGCCTCCCGCTGCAGGGCTTCGGCGATCATCCGGCGGGGGACGTGGTTGATGGCGGCTTCGCCTACGGGCTGGTCCAGCCCCGGCCGGGTCACCCGGCCTACGCCCGGCCCGCCCGCGATGCGGACTTCAGTGGTGCCGGGCAGCAGCTCCACCGTGGCAACGATGGGCAGGCCGGTGGTCACATCCACATCGTCGCCGCCGTCCTTTTCGATGGCGCATTCGGCCCCCGGCCCGGTGCGGCGGCAGAACAGCGGGGCCACCTCCACGACGATGCCCTTCGGTGTGCGCAGCGCCACCGTCTCCGGCGCATGGCCGGTGAGCAGCAGCCGGGCCGCGCCCGCTGCCCCCAGCGCCGCACAGGTGCCGGTGGTATAGCCGCAGCGCAGCAGCTTCTGCCCGCTGCGGACGTAGTGCTCGAACGTGGGCTTTTGGGGCTTTGCCTGCCCGAACAGGGCCGTATACTGTTCTTCGCTCAGCGCATAAAGTGCGCGGATGTTGTCCGGGGCAAAGGCGGCATCCGGGGTCAGCACGCCGGAAACATGGTCCGGGAACACGCACACCACTGCGTCCGCGATCTTCTGTGCCATGTCCAGCTCATGCAGGCTCACGATGACCGCAAGGCCCTGTTCATGGGCCAGCTTCTGCAGGATGGTCAGCAGCTCGATCTTGCCCTTGATGTCCAGAAAGGAGGTGGGCTCGTCCAGCAGCAGCACTTTAGGCTGCTGGCAGATGGCACGGGCCAGCAAAACACGCTGACGCTGACCATCACTGATGCAGTTGAAGTCCCGGTCCGCGAGATGCGCAGCTCCGGCAATTTCCAGTGCATCCTGCACGGTCTGCCGGTCGGCGTCGGACAGAATGCCCAGCCGCCCGGTGTAGGGGATGCGCCCGGCGGCGGCAAACTCAAAGCAGGTGGTCAGCTCGGTGCGGCGGGTGTGGGGCAGCATCAGGGCCAGCTTCTGCGCCCGGGCCGTGCCGGTGTAGGCGGTCAGGTCCTGCCCGTCCAGCAGCACAGTGCCGCCCAGCGGGGCCAGCTGCCCGGCCAGTGTTTTGAGCAGGGTGGATTTGCCCGCACCGTTGGGGCCGACAAGGACAAGGATCTGCCCCGGCTTTGCCCTTAGTGCAATGCCGGAGGCCAGCGGCGTTTTGCCGTAACCGATGGCAAGCTCCTGCGTTTCACAGAGAAATTCCTTCATTGTGCACCCTCCCGGTTCCGGCGGATGAGCAGCCCGATGACCACCGGCGCACCAAACACGGCGGTGACCGCGCTGATGGAAAGCTCCGTGGGAGCAAACAGGCTGCGGGCGATCAGGTCGCACAGCAAACAGAAGGCGGCCCCGCCCAGGCAGCAGCCCGGCAGCACCACCAGCGGCTTTGCGCTGCCCAGCAGCTGCTTGACCAGATGCGGCACTGCGATGCCCACAAAGGAGATGGGCCCCGCAAAGGCCGTGACACAGGCCGCCAGCAGACTGGAAAGCAGTACCAGCAGCCGGGAAAAACGCTTCACGTTCACGCCCACGCTCTGGGCATAGGCTTCGCCCATCTGGTAGGCGCTCATGGGTTTGGAGAGGCAGAAGGCTGCTGCCAGCGCAGGCAGCACCACCAGTGCCGCCGCCTGTACATTGCCCCAGGTCATGCCGGAAAAGCTGCCCTGTGACCAGTTGTGCAGGTTGACGATGTTAGAGTCCTGTGCAAATGCCACCACGAACTCGGTGACAGCGGAACAGATGTAACCGATCATGACGCCGCAGATGACCAGAATGCTCATGCGTTGCACCCGACGGGCCACCGCCAGCACAAAGGCCATGGCGGCCATAGCCCCCGCAAAGGCGGCCAGGATCAGGGTGAGGGAGCTGGTGAGCAGGCCGTGGTTCAGGAACACCACCATCACCAGTGCTACGGCCAGTTTGGCTCCGCTGGAAATGCCCATGACAAAAGGCCCGGCGATGGGGTTGGCAAAAAAGGTCTGCAGCAGATAGCCTGCCGCAGAGAGTGCCGCGCCCAGCAACACCACCATCACGGCCCGGGGCAGGCGCAGCTGGGTGATGATGCCCACCGACAGTGCGTCCTGCCCGCGGCCGGTCAGGGCCGCCAGCACGGCACCGGGGGTCAGGGCAACACTGCCCCAGAACAGGTTGGCGGCAAACAGAACCACCAGCGCCAGCGCCAGCAGGAGATAAGAAAACAGATAGCGTTTTTTGCGGGTCATAAGCGGTTCCTTACTCAACGTGAATGAAATACTGCAATCCGTCCGGCGCATCCTCGGTGAACAGACGGTGCAGCTCCAGGATAAAATCGGCCAATTCCATGCTCTGCTGGAAAAAGCTCTGGGCAACGCACCAGACATGCCCATTCTGCACAGCCTTGAAGTCCGCCAGCAGGGAGCACTTGGCCACCAGCTCGTCGGTGGTGGAGACAACGCCCTCAATGGTACTGTTGTAGATCAGGAAGTCAGCGTCCCGTGCACCGGCGTAGAAGTCTTCCAGCGGCAGGTTCATGGTGGAAAGGCTGTTGCCGCTGTCGGTCAGATCGGCAAACACATAGTCGGCCCCGGCCATCTCGATCATGCGGGCCACATAGTCGCCGCCCTTGCGCACGTTGGCCAGATTGTTGGCCGAGATAGAAAAGAACGCGCAGCTCTTGCCGGTAGACTGCTGGTCCAGCAGGGGAGCGATGCGCTCCGCCTGTCGGTCAAACACCTGCTGTGCCAGTTCCTCCTTGCCCAGCAGGATGCCGTAGAATTTGATCCACTCCATGCGGGCCAGCGGGCCGCTCTCGTAGCTGGAACGCTCCACCAGCACCGGGATGCCGAAGCGCTCCAGCTGCTCCTTGACCTCCGGGGTGTGGTAGATCATGGTGTTCTCGATGGCAAGGCCGCAATTCGCGGCAAGGATCTGCTCGTAGTCCGGGGCGCTGTATTTGCCCGCATAGGCAATGCGCCCGTCCAGCATGGCCTGCCGGGCCTCGTCCAGATACCAGCCCTCGGCGCGGGTGCCGCTCAGGGCGATGCAGTCCAGTGCGTCCAGTGCAAGGAACAGGTCCATCACCGAGGTGGACACCAGATAGAGGTTCTGCAGCGGCTGACGCAGCACGGTCACGCCGTCCGGTACATCGGTCGGAACGGCAGCCCCCTCCGGCACCACAAGGAACTGTGCCCCGTCGGCCGGGATGGAGAGCAGGGTATAGCCGCCCTCATATTTTGCAGCCGTGAACTGCTGTGCGTAGTCCAGTGCAGCGGTCCCGGCCGGTACCAGCTGCACTTCCACCGTGGGACCGGCCTGCTCGGCACAGGCGGTCAGCAGCAGCCCGGCAGCGGGCAGGAGCCTCAGAAATTGGCTGCGTGTGATCTTGTTCATCTTATTCCAGCGTAAAAGTCAGGGTGTATTCGATCTCGTGCGGGGTGCTCATGGCCACCGTGTCGGCGGTCACGGCCAGCGGGGTGCCCAGGGCAGCGACCGGGATCTCAAAGGTGGAGTTGCCCTCGGTGTTGGTGGGCAGGTACTTCTCGCCGTCCACGACCATATAGTCATAGTTGGGGCTGCTCCATGCGATGGCGGCGGTCATCTTGCCGTCGGCCACGGTCAGAGTGGCGGGGCTGTCCACGGTGGCACGGCCGGAGCCGCCCTCCAGTGCCACAGATACGGTGTATTCGCCGTCTGCGGGGGTCTCGGAGACTTCCTCGGTCTTGGGCTGGGCATTGCGCACGCTCACGGTGTGGTCGTACCAGGTACCCTTGGAGCCCAGAATGGCCAGCGAGAAGTCCTCATCCAATGCGGTGACCGGGATGTCATAGCCGTACACCTCTTCGCTGGTGCCGTCGGAGTAGGTCACAGTGTCGGTGGTGGGCAGCAGCCAGTCCGTTTTGTGGGCCTCGGCATCAGCGGCCAGGCCGGGGTACAGGTTCACGATCTTTTTGGACACCAGGCTGACGTGGAAGGTCATCTTGCCGTCCTTAACGGTCAGGGTGCCTTTGCCGTCGCAGGCCTCGTTGGCATGGAACATGCCGCTGTCTGTATCAAACTCGGCAGTGTATACGCCGTCCGGCAGAGCGGCGGTCTCCGTGACTTCGGATGCGGCGGAACTTGCCGCGCTGGAAGGGGCCTCGGAAGAGACGGCCGACGGAGCGGTGGAAGAAGTGCCGCAGCCTGCCAGAGAAGCGGCCAGCAGCACGGTGACAACGGAAAGGGAAAGCATCTGTTTGCAGCGCATAGAAAAATACCTCAATGTTTCAGAATCAGAAAGGAAAAAAACTCCCTGCGTGTTTCAGTATACCACAATCCTGCCAAAAATAAAAATTGCCCGAAAAGATCACTCCCTCCGGGCAATTTGACAGTTATTTTCAGCCGTTCAGAGAATCAATGGCAGCCTTGGTGTGGGCAACGTACAGCTCCTGAATGGAGGGCACTTCGCCCAGACCGGCGATCTGGCAGTCCACAGACTCAAATGCGCCGGAAGCGTTGAACTGGCTCAGCCAGGAATCCTCGTCTGCACCGGCCATGTCGTTGTTGGCGTGGTCGCCTGCAACCACCATCAGGGGACGCAGGACGACCTTGGTATAACCGGCGGCCTTCACAGCCTCGATCACGTTCTCGCAGGCAGTCTCCTCAGGCTCACCCTCCACGGTGCCGATGAACACATTGTCATAGCCCAGGGTCTGCATGGTGGTCTGCATCTGGCTGTAGCTCACCTTTGCAGTGTGGGAAGTGCCGTGGCCCATGAACACGAAGGCGACCTTCTCGGCAGCGGCGGCGTCCAGGCTCTCGTAACCGGCATCCTTCACGGCGGCCTCGGTCACGGCCTTGGCAACCACTTCCTTGTCGGAGTTGATCACGGTGGCGTCAGAGCCGACCTCGCCCAGCAGGGGCTCAGCCACGGCAACGCTCTCGAACTTGTCGCGGTAGGAGTCGATCATCTCCATCATCTCGTCGTACTCGGCACCGTGCATCAGGTGGGTGGGCTGGACGACCAGATTCTTCACGCCGTTGGCCACAGCGCGGTCCATGGCCTGCTGCATGTTGTCGATCTTCTCGCCGTCACGGGCCTGGACATGGTTGATGATGATCTGAGCGGTGAAGGCGCGGCGGACAGACCAGTCCGGATAAGCTGCCTGCAGAGCATCCTCGATGCCCTTGATGTCGGCGGCGCGGCTAGCGTTGAAGGAGGTGCCGAAGCTGACGACCAGCAGCTCGTTCTCGCCGATGTCGTCCGCGTTGCGGGGGTCATCCTTGGAGGCATCGCCGGTGTCGCGGCCAAAGTAGTCGGGGTCGGCCTCTTCGCCTTCCACCAGCTCCTTCTGGGCGTCGGTCAGGGCGTCCCAGGCAGCCTTGGCGGCAGCGCACTGGGCATCCGTGTCATCGGTGCGCTCCTGCACGTAGATGGCGTCGATCAGGTCTGCGACATTCTTTGCGGCCAATTCATCGGCCTCCTCGCTCGAAACTTCGCTGCTGGCAGCGGCAGAGCCTGCCGTGCTGGAGGCAGCGGTGGAACTTGCGGCCCCGCCGCAGCCGGTCAGAACACCGGCGCAGAGTGCCAGGGCGGTCAGGGCGGCCGCCGTCTTGTGGAGAGTGCGTTTTCTCATGTGTGATCTTCCTTTCCTGTCTGAAACATTGCGGCGCTGAACAGAAGGGCACAGGAAAGAGGACCCGAACAACGAAAAAGGGCCTTTTTGCTTGCGGGACGGCAAAACAAAAAGACCCCCTACAGTGGTTCGGGCTTTTTGGTACAACCAATTCCTCGTGATCTGGGGCAGATGCCCCTGTACCAACAGCGGGCAGGTTTCCTGACTGAAAGTTCAACGCCTGCTGCCGCCTTCCCAGACCGGACGGTTCAGTGGCCGGTGCCCAAAGCACCCGGACAGTAGACTCCCTTATCACAGTGACGAGATCGTGCGGGATCTGCACCCGCTTCCCTTTTAACGTTCCTGCCGCTGCCCGGAGGCATGGGCGGAACGCACCTGCTGTTTTCTATTCAGTTCGAGGAAAAGTATAGCACACACCGGGGGAAAAGGCAAGAAAAAAGAAACCCGGCAAACAGGGCCGGGCCGACAAAAAACGCCCCCGGAGCGCGGCGGGCGCAGTCCGGGGGCTTGGGGTCATGATTGGTTCCCGTTGGTTTGCAGGCGTCGGCAGGCATCCTCTTTCACAAGCTCGATGACCACCGCCGTCAGCGGGATGAAGAAGATGATGCCGAGGATGCCGAAGAGGTTGCCGCCGATCATGGCGGCGATCAGGGTGTAGAGCGGCGAAAGCCCGACGGATTTGCCCACGACACGGGGGTAGATGAACTGGTTCTCGATGAACTGCACCGCGAGGTAAACGATGAGGCAGCGCACCGCCAGCATCGGGTCCACCAGCAGCACAAGGAACACGCTGACCACGCAGGAGATGAGCGCACCCACATAGGGGATGATGGCACAGATGGCGGTCAGCATCCCCACCAGACTGCCGTAGGGGAGCTGGAAAACGGAAAACGCAAAGGCCATGAGAACGCCGAGGATCACCGCCTCGCTGCACTGGCCGGTCAGAAAATTGGCGAAGGACTGCCGGAACAGCCGGCAGAACCGGAGCAGCCCGGCGGCGTGGCGGGGCTTCAGATACGCGCACACCAGCGTATGGGCCTGTCGGCCAAGGCTCTCCGTCCCAAGCGACAGATAGACGGAGATGATGAGGGCGAAGGAGGCCGTCACGATGACGTTCACCGTGGCGGACACGGCACCCACCGCATTGACCAGCACCTTGTCGATGCTGTCGGCGGCTTTGTGGAGCAGCTGCTCCCAGTTGATGCCCTCCAGCCAGTGCATCAGCCAGCCCATGTCGGCGTCCTGTGCGCTGAGGTAGGCGGTCCAGCGGGGGATGTTCGACTCGATCTGCAGATAAAGGCTGTGGAACGATTTGACCAGTTCCGGCACCAGCAGGGTCAGCGCAAGCACCAGCACCAGCACGATGCCGACCAGCGTGATGAAAAAGCTGAGGAGATGAAGGGTCTTGTCCGGCGGCTGCTTTTTGGCCTTGCGGAACAGCTTCTTCAGCCGCTTTTCCAGCCCGGTCATGGGCACGTTGATGAAAAGTGCCAGGATGCCGCCCGCCAGTATGGGCAGCACCAGATCCACAAGACGTGCCGCAAAGGCGAGCACATCCGAAAACCGCAGCAGTGCAACAAAAAGTGTTACCCCCACAACGGTGACGAGCAGAGAGCGTTTGGTGTTCGAATCCATGATGAAGTTCCTTTCCCGGAGTGTACGGCCGCAAGCTGTAAAGAGGCCGCCGCAGAGCCTTTGTTGTATTGTACCAGATGCGCCGGGCTTGTCAAGACGGGGGGAAAGGGGAGCGCGCATCTTATAAGATCTTGCGCAGCTCCTGCACCAGGTCGCCGACGATGATCGGCTTGGACAAAAAGCCGTTCATGCCGCTTGCCAGTGCGTTGCGGCGGTCTTCGTCAAAGGCGTTGGCCGTCATGGCGAGGATGGGGATCCCGGCCAGCGCCGGGTCCTCCAAAGCGCGGATCTGCCGGGTGGCGGTGTAGCCGTCCATGATCGGCATCTGCACATCCATCAGCACCAGATCGTAGCGGCCCGGTGCGCTGGTGCGGACTTTTTCCACCGCCACCGCGCCGTTTTCGGCCGTATCGACCTGGAAGCCGTACTCGCTCAGAATTTCCAGCGCGATCTCGCGGTTCAGCTCGTTGTCCTCCACCAGCAGGACGGTGCGGCCCGTGAAGGCTTCCTCTTTTTCGGGCAGAAGCTCCTGCGTGGCGTCCGTCCGTTTCTGGCCGAGGGCGCTCATCAGGGTCTCGCGCAGGTCGGAGAGGAACATGGGCTTGGAGCAGAACGCCGTCACACCGGCGGCCTTTGCCTCCACCTCGATGTCAGACCAGTCGTAGGCGGTCAGGATGATGATGGGGGTGTCGTCGTTCAGGCTGCGGATCTGGCGGGTGACTTCGATGCCGTTCATATCCGGCAGACGCCAGTCGATGATGTAGGCATGGTAGGCATCGCTCATCTCGATGGACTGCCGTGCGCGCAGCACGGCCTCCTTGCCGGAGAGGGTCCACTCCGAGCGCATCCCCACCTTGACCAGCATCTTGGTCATGCTGTCGCAGGTGTTGAAATCGTCGTCCACCACCAGCGCCTTCAGGCCCTCCAGCTCGGTGATCTTTTCCACCGGGCGGTGTTCCGCCTGTGCGCGCAGCGGCACACGGATGATGAACTCGGTGCCCTTGCCCTGCTCTGTCTGCACCTCGATGG
>OLOG01002074.1_pt1 | contig 10130 bp, 13 predicted proteins | sample 1672351 | NCBI WGS metagenome assembly OLOG01 (sample SAMEA3136674, study PRJEB25190) | human gut metagenome | biome: human gut; feature: human-associated habitat; material: faeces | place: Austria | collected 2013 | reverse complement strand
TCATAAGATCCTGTCATTATACCTACCCCGCCATTATTTTCCAGTGTTTTCTGTATGGCCTGTGACATAGCCTGTGTCTGTCCCGTTACAGTCTCACCTAGAGAATATATTTTTTCTTCATAATTTCCCATTTTACAAAAATCCTCTCTTCGTCTTATGCCTTCTTCATCCTGCTTTTATCTGTATACAGAGAATCTGTCCCTGCCAGTTTTCGTACCCATTTGGGCATATAAAAAGGATACTTGCCCAAATATGCCCGTATCCCTACTACATTTCTTTAGAATCACTCATCGATAAAGTATAAAAGTTATCGAGATCTCTTCCGCTTTCACATCTTTTCCATATATGATATAGAAACAGTTGCAACCGACTGACCTGGTCAAACTTTCTGACTTTAGCCCCTTCTGGCTTTGCGTCCCTGCCTTTCAGCAGGTTTGCCTTTAAATAATTTCTATTTTTATAAAAAACAAAATACCATAAAGTTTTTCATACGTCAATATTGCTGGATAGAAAATCTGTGTATTTTGCGTATGTCAGATTGCATTGTCAGAATACAATATTTCATTAATATCCCCATTCTATCTCATCCAGTGCTTCCAGATATTTCTTTCCGGCTTCGGGTTCTACCATTGCAATAAAGTATGCTTTTCCATACATATATTCCCTGAAGCCGGTCCGTTCCTGATTTCCTGTATTTTCCAGGTGTCGCTGTACGCCTAAATGTCTGCAATAATATATTTCCTGCCGAAATTTTCTTTTGAATTTTTTTGGTATGCAGACTTCATTTTCTTTTACTACCAGACCTGTCACTATCTTTCTGTATGGATCCTGATAATAACAGGTTTTCTTTTCATTAATTTCAAATGAATATTTTCCAATAATAAATTTGATGTCTTTAAAAAATCCCTCAATTTCTTCATTACTGGAAAATGACATGTCATCTGCATATCTGGTATATGTAATTCCTTTTTTCTGACAGAAGTTCTCCAGATCCTGATCCATTTTTTTCAGAATAAGATTGGACATATATGGGCTTGTCGGTGCTCCCTGTGGCAATTTTCCCTCATAACAACATACTCCTGCAAGAGCTTCTGCTGCACTTTTACTGTATCCCATCTGCTGAAACTGAAATATTACCATCGTCTCTGTGATTGATGAAAAAAAATTTCTGATATCAAGATTCAGAATATTTTTATGTCCCATGTGCATTTTCGCATTTGTCAAAATGGATCTCTTTTTTACAAATCCATGACAGTTATCACTCACATCCTGTTTTTCCAGAATTTCCTCAAGTATCCACTGCTGTCTTTGTTTGATCTCCCGGCTGGGTGCTGTGATTTTTCTCTCTTTATTCTTCCCGGCTATTACAAATATGTGATAACAGTCCGATTTTATGCCATGCAATCTCAAAATTTCATCTACATGTCTGGCATCATAAATTACAGGAAGATTTTTGTCCAGAAGTTTTGCGGCATACTCTGCACAATAATTGATGTACTCTTCTGAATATTTTCCTCCCATTGCCTGTTTCAATCGATCAATATATTTATATTTGCCCATAATGCTCCTAATAAAAAAAGAGTAATTGTAGTATCATAAAAGCGACCAAAATCATTCGAGCGGGGCAGGTTACGAACGAATGCAATGAGCGAGCAACCTGTTCCGCTCGGATGTTAGCCACCTTCATCAAGGAGGCGACTACACCTCAATTCAATTACTCTTGAAACGGATTATATCATATTTTCAGGAATGTATAAATAATCCCATACAAATTCCTTCTGTTTTTTCCACTCTTCTTCCTGATAGTAAACAGACCAGTCATTCCATACCGGAAATGCTCACTTTTTTCCTTTTTCACTTAACTCATATTTCTGATTATTCACAGTAAAAAATCCGTTTTTTTTCAGTGAACTGACAATTTCTGCAATCTGCCATTCTGTCATCCTTAATTCTTCTGCCAAAGCAGAAAGATCCAGCCTGTTGTATTTATTAATATATGTTAGCAGTAATCTTTTATACATTTTCATAAGTATCAAAACAACCTTTCAGATATGCATTATCTGTATTTCTTTTCTTTCTTTTACGAATTATATCCAGTGTTGGCCTTCTGTCTTTATCTCTGGGAAATGGTGGAATATTTTTGTCCGTGCATTTCCAAAAAGAGCAAAGCGTGTTATTAGGCGTGTTATAAAAGAAAGACAACAGGATCTTACATTTTCCAAATCCCATAGCAAAATCCTTTTCCCCTTCTATACCTATTTCTTTTTCATATTTTTCTATGATTGTTTCTATTTTACTTTTCTCTTCCTCTTTAAAAATATACCCACCAGTCATACAGTTTTTTATACTGTTTTTTTCTCCCTGAAGTTGAAAGACTTTAGTTTTTCGAACTTTCTTACTTAAATATCTCACTGCCCGCTTTGTTATCAGGATTCCGGTTACATAAATCAGATAATCATCAAGATTTTTTTCTCCACAGTATTCTGCAAAATTCTCAATCGTTTCTCGTATAGAAAATCCAGTTCCCAATATATCGTCAATAAAAACTATCGCTTTCTTGCCGACCAGTAAACTGGGATTCATTTTTTCAATATCAGCTATGATCAGATTTTTATCCATACCCCAGTCCAAATTCGCACACAGCAGATGACTCCTCAGTTGATCTCCACCACAACTTACACCTTTGGGACTTGGTACAGTAACAAACAAAACTTCTTCTCTTGCAATTTGTTTTTCCTCTAGTTCCTCATATATCGCTTCAGATAATTGCCAGATTCGGTGTTTGTATTCAGTTTCTGATATGTAGTTGTAATTTTCAAACAAAGAGAAAAAATATTCTCTCTCACTCTCATTAAACCGTTCTATCCAACAGCCAACTTTTTCTTCCAGATCTGCCCGTGCGATCTGCGCATCGTATGTTTTATTTTCCCGGATATAGCATCTTTTGCAAGCTGCATCTTTGTCCCACGCTTGATACTTAACGCTCCCATTTATCTATATTCTCTCATATAATATACTACTATATCAACTAATTGAAGTCCATAATTTCATTCCAACAATTCCCATAACAAGAAAGGGACCAAGAGCAAAACTGTCCTTTCGTCCCATCTTTCCTGCTGCCAGCATCATGCTTACATATATGCCGCTCAATATGATTCCCAGCATTCCTGCATATGTGATAACTTTCACGCCGTTCAGGAAACCGGATACCGCCATCAGCTTTATATCGCCGCCTCCAAATCCGCCTTTTAACAGAACTGTCAACACCAGCATTGGTACTGCAATGACCACAGCACCCAGACACCGTTCCTGGACAGACACTCCCACACGGAATAACATTTCCATACAGGCAAGTGTCAGGATTCCTATATGTGTCCACGGCTCAATGATCTGATATTTCCAGTCCGCATAAGCAATACGGCATAAGATCATCAGGTAAACAACCGTAATTCCATACTCTGTAATTTTCAAACATTCCTTTCCGTTTTCTCACTGTTTATCTCATTTAGTAACATTTCTTACATGGTTCAAGTCCCTGCGCTTCCGCTTCTTCCCGGTTCTCTTCTTTTGCCGTATTCGGATTCATATTGCCACAGTGATTCGTCTTGTGGTATTTGTTTCCTGTCGCAGACACCCATACATGCTCTCCTGTTGCTGTCTGTGATGCCTCCTGCTGTACTTCCGACGTACTCTGCGTTCCCTGATCCGAATCGTCTCCCGGTGTATAGTCATTACACGGTTCCGCACTCCAGTTCAGATTCGCGCCGTCGCTGGTCACAACGATCGTTCCTTGCTTATCCGTCCTGTATACCTGGATGTCCATACTCTGGAGCTTATCCATGGTATCTTTGTCCGGATGTCCATATTTATTATTCGTTCCGCAACTGATCACCGCATATTCCGGCACTGTCTTCTGAAGAAAATCCCATGAGGTCGCTGTTGCAGATCCGTGATGCCCCGGGACAAGCACATCACAACTTAAGTCGATACTGGAATTACACATTGCTGCTTCGCTTTCGTGCTCCGCATCTCCGGTAAATATAAAGCTGTTTTCACCATTCATCAACTTGATTGCTACTGAATTATTGTTGCTTCCCTTCGCCTCTATCGTCTTCGGTGCAAGGATCTCGAATGAGCCTCTTCCAAATTTATACGTCTTTCCAACCGCCGGATGTTGCATCTTAAGTCCATCGGTTTTGACCGCTTTCACAAATGACTGATACAGCTTGCTCGTATGCACATAGTTGCTGGATATGACATTTTTCACATCAAATGCATTCAGGCATCCAATCAGTCCTGCCATATGATCCTCATCGTAGTGGCTGCTGATCAGGTAATCAATTTTCGATACGCCATGTTCTTTCAGATAGGATACTACGAATCTTGAAGTCTTCCTGTCCCCACCGTCATAAATCATCGTCTTTCCTTCCGACTGGGCCAGAATAGACAGTCCCTGTCCTACGTCGAGGAAATGTACCTTCATCTCACCGGATTGTGTGACCGCATTCTTTTCTGCCGCCTGCACCGGCATACGGATTCCGACACCTGCCATTGCAAGCACCATAAGCAGCTGTATCAACGCTGCTGCCAGCCGATGTCTCCATGTTTGTTTCCATATTTGTTTCATCTGTGTCTTCCCCTTTCACATCCACACATTTATTATACACAAAATCCCCCACTCTGTGTATCCGGACAATTTCTTATCCGAACAGTTACTTTTACATACTCAGGCAAAAAAAATAGAACCCTTTTCCAAGGATTCTAAAAAAATAAGCTGGAAATCGGACTTGAACCGACGACCCCTTCATTACGAGTGAAGTGCTCTACCAACTGAGCTATTCCAGCATGTGTCTGTGACAGCCACGTCTATAATTATACCGCATTTTATTATATTTGCAAGTACTTTTTCAGGAAAATGTGTAGTGAATTACACATTTTCCTTCATATGCACTGCCATCTGCGGATACGGAATCTCAATTCCATTTTCATCCAGCAGGATCTTGATCTCTTCGAGCAGTCTCCATCTGGTTTCCCAATATTCCTCATTCTTCACCCATGCACGGATTCCCAGTACAACCGCACTGTCTGCCAGCTCATGAACAAATACATTGATCTGTTCGTTCTTGATGATACATTCATCTTTGATCAGCAGATTTTCGATCACTGATTTTGCCTGTCGGATATCCGCATCATAAGAAATACCCACACGCAGATCCAGCTGCCTTTCATCTTTTGCCGTTGCATTGGTAATACTGTTGTTGGTCAGCATTCCATTCGGGATTACGATCGTCTTGTTATCAATTGTACTGAGTTTGGTATAGAAGATCTGGATCTCTTTTACGGTTCCTTCTTTTCCGTTGGTATCCTCGATAATATAATCTCCGACTGCAAACGGTTTTAATAAAAGGATCAGGACTCCGCCTGCAAAGTTCGAAAGGCTTCCCTGTAATGCAAGACCGATTGCCACACCACCGGATGCCAGTACTGCTGCTACGGACGTTGTATCGAATCCAAGACTGGAGATCAGACTGAAGACAAGCAGGGCATACAGTCCATATTTCAGCAGTGAATCTACAAACTGCTCCACTCCTTTGTCTGCACCGGAGCGCTCAAAGGAACGTCTGACGATCTTCCGGATCCACCGGATCACCAGCCGGCCGATAAAGAATGCCACCAGTGCCGCCAGCACTTTCAATCCGAACGTGATCAGTCCCGGTATGCTGTCCTGTACATATTGTGTCAGCTGATTAACCTGTTTGACCGCTTCCTGGGTCGCATCGGTTACTTCCTGCGTCGTATCTGCAATTGTTGTATCTGTCATATGTTATACTCCTCTTGTTGTCATCTGTTTCAGCGCAAGAAATGCGCTTACATTTCCCCTTTTATCTCCGGTAGTCCTGTGCGAGAACAGAATATCTGGATTGCAGTGTGTGCATACATTGGTTACCGCAATATGATCTTCGCGTATTCCGGCTTCTGTGAATATCCGTTCATTGGCACGCCAGAGATCCAACTGGTATTTCCCGTTTTCTTTTTTATAAAACAGCTCCGGCCAGTACGCTTCGTCAAAGCTTTCCCGGAATTGCTGTATCACATCCCCGCTCACTTCATAGCAGTCCCGGCAGATGGACGGACCGATTGCCGCAATGATATCTTCCGGATCAGAGCCATATGTCTTCTGCATCAGTTCTATGGTAACTTTTCCTATCTTACCGACGGTTCCTCGCCATCCGGAATGTGAAAGACCGATCGCCTTCTTCACCGGATCAACAAAATACAACGGCACACAGTCTGCGTAAAATGTAACCAGACAGATTCCCGGCACATCTGTGATCATTCCATCGGTCTCCTGAAAACGCTTTCCCCTGTCTCCGGCTTTTACTACCGCTACATTGGTCGTATGGGTCTGATTGGTGAATGTCATATCTTCCGGCTGTACACCGATGGCTCCGGCAATCCTTCTCTGATTCTCCCTGACATCTTCCGGATCGTCACCTCTGGTTGTACTGATATTCATCGTTGCCCAGCATCCTTTGCTGACACCTCCAAGTCTGGTTGAGAATCCATGATTCACGATTCCGGTCTCTTCCAGCATCGGATAACTTAAGAACGGGACACCGTTCACTTCTTTTTCATCAAATATATGGTCCTGATTTTTATAATGTAAGCCCAGATTCATGCCATATTCATCCTTTCTGTTCCGGATCTCTTCCTATCCTGTATAATCAAATGCATTCCGGTAAAGTGTCACCTCATGATTCTCGATGCTCACCACATCGAATCTGCATGGTACCTCATCGATTCCGTTGACCGTCATATAGCAAAGTGCACTTTTGGAAATGGTTCTCTGTTTGGCTGGATTTACAGCCTCCGCCGGATGTCCTTTTTTATCTGAAGCGCGATATTTCACCTCACAGAAGACCAGATATCCCGCTTCTCTTGCTATGATATCAATCTCTCCGGTCTTACACCGGTAATTATACTCCAGGATCTCATATCCTTCCTGCTCCAGATATGCACCGGCAAGCTGTTCATAATGGCTTCCGGTCTCCCGGTTATTCTTCCGTTCTCTTCCTGTATCTCCGGCCATAGTCCTCCCGTTCATTTTAGCAAACATTCTTACAACTTTGCTGTCTGTGATATATTTTTATATGTATTTTTTTATAAATGTCATTCTGTGGATCGGTGATGGTCCCAGTTCTTTCAGGCCTTCGATATGTTTCTTCGTGCCATATCCTTTATTGGCAGCGAAATCATACCCCGGCATCACTGCGTCATATTCTACCATCAGGCGGTCCCTGGTCACTTTGGCAATGATGCTTGCCGCTGCAATGGACACACTTTTGGCATCTCCTTTGATGATCGGCACCTGCCGGATATCGACGCCCGGTATCGTCACTGCATCGTTCAGAAGCAGATCCGGCTGTACCTTCAGGTTCCCTATCGCCATGCGCATCGCCTCATAAGTCGCCTGCAGGATATTGATCTCATCAATCCTTGCCGGACTTACGATCCCGATTCCTGTCGCCACTGCACGCTCCATGATCTCATCGTAAAGTGCCTCCCTCTTCTTCTCCGAAAGCTTTTTCGAATCATTCAGATACAGGATCGGATCATCTTTTGGCAGAATGACTGCTCCCGCTACCACCGGACCGGCAAATGGACCGCGGCCGACTTCATCGATCCCACAGATATAGGTACAGTCGCTGTATTCTTTTTCATAGACGCTCATTGCTTCGGTACGCTCCAGTTCTTTCTGAAGCTTTTCCTGTTGTTTTTTCAGTTTTTCTTCTTCTCGTTTATTCATGTCGGATCACTCCTATATTGTCAAATGGATAGATACGCACCCAGGCTCTGCCGATCAGATCCTTCCGAGTCAGCACTCCTACCCCCGGATCTCTGCTGTCCATACTGTGATTACGGTTATCTCCCATCACAAAGTATTCATCATCTCCCAGCGTAACCGGTTCTGCAGCCGTCTGCGGATCCTTGATCTTCTCCTTCCCATAGATATCACTGGTCAGGCGTTTTCCATCGATATACACATATCCGTCCCGAATCTGCACAGTCTCACCCGGCATTCCGATGATACGTTTGATATAATATGTATCTTCTTCATATTTATACGGAAATACAATGATATCATAGCGTTTCGGATCCCGGAACCGGTAACTGATCTTATCAACGATCAGATTGTCTCCATCCTGTAATGTCGTCTCCATGGAAGAGCCGCTTACCATCGTCCGCTGTCCGACAAAGGTGATGATCAGATAGGTCAGACCGATAATAAGCAGTATATACACAAGCCATCCGCAAAGTTCCCCCAGAATGTCTCTTTCTTCTTCCTCTCTCTTTGAATGTCTGGACATATTCGTGCGTGTCCTTTCTAATATGCATCCGGATATTCCAGAGTCAGTCTTCCCAGGCGTCCGTTACGGAAATCATCCATCAGAAGGACAGACGCTTTCTCTGTATCCAGTTCATTTCCGCGTACCAGGCAATGTCTGCTTTCAGCGATCCTTGCGATCATGCCGTATGGATCCGCATCTTCTTCTACGTTATATTTACTCTCCAAAACTCCCGGATAATTCTTGTTCATAAATGTCACAAGCTCTGCTGCCAGTTCTTCCGTCTGCAGGATCTCATCCTTGATCGAACCGATAAATGCAAGCTTAAGACCTACTGCCTGATCTTCGAATCTTGGCCATAAGATTCCCGGTGTATCAAGAAGTTCTACATTCTTGTTCAGTCTGATCCACTGTTTTCCCTTGGTCACACCCGGCTTGTTGCCCGTCTTCGCACAGGCTTTTCCTGCCAGTGCATTGATGAATGTTGACTTTCCGACATTCGGGATTCCTACTACCATGGCTCTGACCGGACGGTTCAGGATACCGCGCTTTCTGTCTCTTTCAATCTTTTCTTTACATGCTTCCTGGATCACGCCGTTGATAGACTTGATCCCCCCGCCTTTTTTAGAGTTCACTTTTACAACAGAGAACCCTTTTTCGCGGAAATATTCCGACCAGGCATCGTTCCATTTATCTTCTGCCAAATCTGACTTGTTCAGAAGGATCAGCCTTGCTTTATTCTTTCCAAGTTCGTCAATGTCCGGGTTCCTGCTGCTGATCGGTACTCTGGCATCAACCAGCTCAATGACCAGATCTATTAGTTTGATATTCTCCTGCATCATGCGTTTTGCTTTCGTCATGTGCCCTGGATACCATTGAAAATGCATATCTTCGTTCTCCTCTTATCTATTATCTCACGAATCCAAAATTCTTCTTCGGTGATACCACAAACCAGGCCTTCCCGTAAATATAAGACCGTTTTACCGCTCCGATATCTGCACTCCGGCTGTCTTCGCTGTTCTTTCTGTTATCACCCATCACAAAATATTCATCCCCGCCAAGCTTAACCTTCTCGGCTGCGATGCCTGCGGTATCGATCTTCGTGGTTGTATAATCTTCTTCCAGTTTCTCTCCATTGATATAAATCCGGTTCTCTACGATCTGTACCGTTTCTCCCGGAAGTCCAACAATCCTCTTCGTATAATAATGCGAACTTTCATTGCCCTTCGGCTTAAAGACAATGATATCTCCACGCTTTGGAGAAGATGCATTATATACAATACGGTTTACCAGCACTTTATCCGCATTCTTAAGTACCGGTCTCATAGAATCTCCCACGGTACTCACCTGTTGTCCCCAGTACCATACTGCGACAAATGCGATCAGGCAGGTGACTGCGATCTTAAACACCCAGCTTATGCCGGATACGATCTTTTCCAGATTCAGATGAATCTTCTTCTTCTCCTTCGGAAGTTTTCCCAACAGTTTCTTTTTTGCCTGACGTCTGCGGTAACTCGATCTCCGGGATCTTCTTCGTCTTTCAAAATCCAGATTACTTCTGCGTCTCATATAATCCCCTTATCTTCATGACTTGCCACGGGCAGCTCCCTGCGAAATACATGGCAATATCAAAAAAGGACAATTACATTATGTAGTTGTCCTTTTTACATTCATTTTCCTGATTATTTTACTAATTCTTTTACTTTAGCTTTCTTACCAACGCGGTCTCTTAAGTAGTTCAGTTTTGCTCTTCTTACTTTACCTCTTCTTACTACTTCGATC
>OLOG01002062.1_pt1 | contig 10166 bp, 8 predicted proteins | sample 1672351 | NCBI WGS metagenome assembly OLOG01 (sample SAMEA3136674, study PRJEB25190) | human gut metagenome | biome: human gut; feature: human-associated habitat; material: faeces | place: Austria | collected 2013 | reverse complement strand
GGTAGGGAGGGGGGAGTCGGAACACCCCTCCCTGCCTCTGGCCCAGCGGAGCGTCTTTGCGCGCTGAAAGCAAGCAGAAACTTTCCCCACGGAGCACGCACTTTTCTGGTTTTCTTTTGGTGTCAAAAGAGAACGTCTCTTGGCTGTATCCTCCTGCCCTCGCGGCGCGCATTCCAAATCGTTTTACCCCCGGTTCGCCTTCTCGATCAGGGTGCGGATGTGGTGCGCCAGCATCTCCACGGCGGTGCTGTTCTCGCCGCCGTTGGGCACAATGATGTCCGCGTTGCGCTTGCTGGGCTCTACAAAGGCTTCGTGCATCGGCTTGACCGTGGTCAGGTACTGGTCGATCACGCTGTCCAGGCTGCGCCCGCGCTCCTTTACGTCCCGCAGGATGCGCCGCAGGATGCGCTCGTCCGCGTCCGTATCCACAAAGATCTTGTAGTCGAACAGGGCGCACAGCTCCGGCTCTACAAAGGGCAGAATGCCCTCCACGATCAGCACCGGGGCGGGCTCGATGTGCTGCACCTCGTTGCTACGGTTGTGGTTGGAGTAATCGTACACCGGGCAGTCGATGGCGCGTCCGGCCTTCAGCTCCTGCAAATGGTAGATGAGCAATGCGTTGTCGAAGGCGTCCGGGTGGTCGTAATTCAGCTTGCAGCGCTCTTCAAAGGGCAGCTCATCGTGGCGCTTGTAGTAGCTGTCGTGGGAGATCAGCCGCACCTCATCCTCTCCAAAGCGCTCCTTCAGCCGCAGCGCAAGGGTGGTCTTGCCGCTGCCCGAGCCGCCCGCGATGCCAATGATCAGGTTGTTCATGATGCAAACTCCTTCTGTACAAAATCTGCCGGTTTCTGTGGAAAAACCGGTCGGAATGGATTATAATAGATTTGTATATATTCTGCTGCCCCGGGGCTGTTGCCGCCCGGCAGCAGTTCTTCCCTTTTATCATAGCACAAAATGTGTCATTTGGACAGGGTTTGCAGGCTATCCTCCGACACATTCCAAAAAAAGGACGGTCAAAATGTCAAAAGAAACATTGCAGCACACCATGAGAAGCAAGGTCCGGGTATTTGAGGACGGCGGCATCCGTCTGCTCCGTAAAGGCCAGAAAGGGCTCATCCATGCCATCTTCAGCCGCTTTGGGCTGGTGCTGGTACTGCTGGTGCTGCAATTCGGGGCGCTCTTCAGCCTGATGCGCTGGTTCAGTAACCTGCTGCCCCACTACTTGGGCGGCACCTTGCTGGTCACCGCGGTCATGATGGTCTACCTGCTCAATCAGGATATGAACAACAGCGTGCGCATCCCGTGGCTGGTGGTCACGGCGCTTGCCCCGGTGCTGGGCGTGCTGCTGTTCTGGTACACCAAGGAGGATGTTGGCCACCGGATGCTCAAAAAGCGCCTGCTGGAGCTGGAGGGGCAGACCCGCAGTCAACTGCCGCAGAACAAAAAGACGGGCAAGGCGCTGGATGCCGACTGCCCCGGCGCGGCCTCTCTGGCGCAGTATCTGCGCGGACGGGGCGGCGGCTTCCCGGTGTACGAAAACACGCAGGTGACCTATTTCCCCAGCGGAGAAGCCAAGTTTGCTGCGCTGCTGCCCCAGCTGGAAAGCGCCACCCAGTACATTTTTCTGGAATACTTCATCATCGACGAGGGCCTGATGTGGGGGCGCATTCTGGAAATTTTGGCACGCAAGGCCGCGCAGGGCGTGGATGTGCGGGTAATGTATGACGGCACCTGCGAGTTCTCCACCCTGCCCCGGGACTACCCCAGACGGCTGGAGGCGCTGGGTATCCGGTGCAAGGTATTTGCGCCGGTCACACCCTTTGTTTCCACCCACTACAACTACCGCGACCACCGCAAAATTCTGGTCATTGACGGGCGGGTGGGCTTTACCGGCGGCGTGAATCTGGCCGACGAGTACATCAACCACGTTGAAAAATATGGCCGCTGGAAGGACGCCGCCGTCATGCTGGAGGGCGAAGGCGTGCGCTCCATGACCGCGCTGTTTTTGCAGATGTGGAGTGTGCTGCAGGAGCCGGAGTTTGAGCAGTTCCTGCGCCCGGAGGTCCCGGCGGCCCGCGCAGAGGGCTTTGTGGTGCCTTACGGCGACTGCCCGCTGGACGGCGAGCGGGTGGGTGAGATGGTGTACATCGACCTGCTGAACCGTGCCCGGAAGTATGTGCACATCATCACGCCGTATCTGATTTTAGACGGCGAGCTGGAAACGGCCCTGAAGTTTGCCGCCGAGCGCGGTGTGGACGTCCACCTCATCCTGCCGGGCATCGCGGACAAAAAGTTTGCGAACTCGCTGGCCAAGACCCATTATTCGTCCCTGTTGGATTCGGGGGTGAAGATCAGCGAGTGGACGCCGGGCTTTGTTCATGCAAAGGTCTTTGTCGTGGACGACCGGGAGGCCGTGGTGGGCACCATCAACCTCGATTACCGCAGCCTGTACCACCACTTTGAAGATGCGGTCTGGCTGACGGATGCCCCCTGCATCCGGGACATCGAGGCGGATTTTCAGGCGACGCTGAAACAGTGCCGCACCGTGGAAAACGACCCCAGAAGCATCTGGCAGGGGCGGTGGCTGTTCCGTGCGCTGGGCATGCTGCTCAAAGTGCTGGCACCGCTGCTGTAAAAAAGAAACAAAAAAAACGAGGCTGTCCGCGGGATACGGGCAGCCTCGTTTTTGCTTAGTTGAGTGCAGTCAGTGCCTTGACGCATGCGTCAAAGCGCTCCTGCGGGAGGGTCTGGGTGAAGAGCTGGAACTTCTTCAGCGTCAGGGCGCGGCAGTCGGGATAGGTCTGGACAAGTTCGACCAGCTCCGGCAGATGCTCTGCCAGCAGCGGGGCGCTGGCGGGGTCATCCAGCAGCTTGCCGATCCGCATGTCCGGGCCATACTCCGTGGCCTCTGCGGGCTGGGGCACAAGCTCGTCATGCCGGAAGATGTGTTCCAGAAAGCGCAGGGCCATCGGGAACCAGTGGGCGAGATCCGGGTTCTCATAGCTGCGGGGCGCGGTGACGTTGAGGGTGCCCAGCGAAGCACCGTGGTCGCCGTAGGAGAAGATGTGGATCTCATAGGGGGTGTGCAGCGCCGCCAGGCGGGAGGCAAAGTCCAGCGAGTTCGAGGCGGGCACGAGCCGGTCGCCCTGGGTCGCGAACAGGAAGGAAGGCGGCGTCTGGGCGTCGATGTGGTTCAGCACATTGGGCATCTGGACGCCCATGGCGACACCGTCTGCGGCGTAGACGCCGTAGCCCAGCAGCAGGGCGGCGGGGCGGATGCGGCCCATGGTGCCCAATGCACCGGTCAGGTGGGCACCGGCGGAAAAGCCCAGCACGGCGATCTTGTCCGGGTCGATGTGGAGCTCTTCCGCGTGGTCATGCAGGTAGGTGAGCGACTCCTCCGCCTCGGCCAGCGCATTGTCGAACACCTCGGCACCGGGGCAGCTGGTGCTGACGGTATACCGCAGCACGAAGGCGTTGTAACCGGCATTCAGAAAGGCCAGCGCCACTGGCTCGGCCTCGCGGTCGGTGCAGTAGGCATAGCCGCCGCCGGGGCAGATGAGGACGGCGGGACAGACATTCAGATTGGGCAGGGCACTGCTGGTCTGCTGGACATAGCCGGTCAGGGTGGCGCTGCGCCGTCCGACGGGATGGGTAAACTGATTCATAGTGGGTACCTCCGTTTGATTTTATTGATACTGCTTTTCCAGCGAGAAACCGCGCCCGCTGACTTCGGTGACGCGGCTGACGATGAGAAAGCATTCCGGATCAATGGAATGGACGAGCTTTTCGAGCTTGGGCAGCTCCCGGTTGGAAACGACGCTGAGCAGCACCTCAGTAGGCTCGTGGGTGTAGCCGCCCTCGCCGTGCAGGATGGTCACGCCCCGGTCGATCTGCTCCAGAATGGCATCCCGGATCTCGTCCGACCGGGCGCTGACGATCTTGACCTGAGTGCGGCTGTCGCCCAGAAGGAGCATTTTGTCCATAACGATGGTGTGCAGGATGACCATCACAATGCCGTAGAGCACCTGTTCCGGCGGGCTGAAGAGCGCCTGCACCAGCAGGATGGCGATGTCGAAGACCATCATCGTGAGAGACACCGGCAGGCGGAACCATTTCTGGAGCACCAGCGGCGGGATGTCCATGCCGCCGGTGGAGGCACCGGCCCGGATGACCAGCCCCAGTGCCACGCCGATGCCCAGCCCCGCGAAGACCGTGCACAGGAAGATGTCCTCGGTGAGGACGCGGTCGGCCAGAAGCTGCTCCCACAGCGCCAGAAAAACGGGGCTGAGGATGCTGCTGGTCAGCGTGTTCAGCGCAAAGGCGCGGCCCAGAACGGCCCAGCCCCAGACCAGCATGGCCAGGTTGAACACCAGCAGAAAGCCGGAGACGGACAGGCCCGTCAGCCGCCCGAAGGCCAGCGCGATGCCGGTGGCACCGCCGGTCACGAGCCCGGCAGGCTCCAGAAATAAGGCGACCGCCAGCGCGTAGAGCGCGTTGCCAAAAACGATGACAAGGCTGTTCCAGAAGAGCTGGCGGCGATGCGTGTGGTTCATAGAAGATCCCTCCTTTCTCCTATGATACAGGATAAATCTGAAAAAATCCACGCCTGCGATGCAATAACAAGAAGAACGGCACCCATCGGGTGCCGTTTTCTTGTTAGGATTATGATTCTTCCTCCAGAAGCCGCAGGCCCGCCGTATCAGTGACGGGCAGGGAGAAGACGATGGCCCCGGCTTTGGGGTCGGCCTTGCGCATGATGGCTTTCATGATCGCGTTCTTCTGGGCGGTGTGGGAGACGATGAGGACCAGCTCCTTTTCGTTGACCAGCTCCACCCCCATGAAGTGGGCGGCCCCCTCCATGCCGGTGCCCTTGGCGTGGATAACGGTGCCGCCGCCGGCTCCCTCGGCGCGGGCCGCATCCATGATGGAACCGGTGTGGCCCTGGTTGGCGATGACGAGCAGCAGCTCATAGCGGGTATCTTTCAAGGTGCTCTCCTCCTCTACGGTGAAGGTCTGGTGTTCGGTCAGGAATTGCAGGGCGCGCTTGCCGCCGATGCTGCTGACCGGCACGATGAAGGCGATGCCGGTGCCGGGCACGTCGATCTGCAGCTTGCGGCGCAGGCCCTTCTGGAGCCTGGGCCAGGTGTCGGCGGTGATCATGGCAAAGAGGACGGCTTTCTCGGTCTTTTCCAGGCCGAGGGTGGAAAGCGTCTCCTGCACGGCGGTGCCGGAGCCGACGGTGCGCAGGCTGACCGTGACGCCGAACTCGGCATACAGAGCCAGAAAGGCGTCGGTGGAGCGGCGGTCGGTGATGGTGACCAGCCAGTAAAGTGAATTCACGCAAAGACCTCCTTACAGCTCGATGATGGCATCATCCGGCAGGTCGGCAAAGGCCAGCGCGGGGGTGGTGTGCACCGGCTGGGCGCTGCGGGCGCGGCGCTGCTTGAGCTGCGCCATCAGGCCCATGAGCTGCACGGTGATGAGGGGCGTCATGGCGACCATGGCCACCACGCCGAACGCATCGGTGACGATGTTGCCGCCCACTGCGGCGCAGGCCCCCTGCGCCAGCGGCAGCAGGAAGGTGGCCGTCATGGGGCCGGAGGCAACGCCGCCCGCATCGAACGCGATGGCGGTGTAGAGCTTGGGCACCACGAACGAGATGCCGATGGCGAACGCATAGCCGGGGATGAGGAACCACAGGATGGAGATCCCGGTGAGCACCCGCACCATGGCGAGGCCGACCGAGAGGGACACACCGGCTGAGAGGGCCGCGCCCATCGTCCCGGCGGAGATGGCACCGTCGGTGACTTCCTCGACCTGTTTGTTCAGGACGTAGACAGCCGGCTCGGCTTTGACGATGAAGTAGCCGATGAGCATCCCGATGGGGACGAGGAGCCAGCGGAAGGTCTGCCCGGCCAGCACCTGGCCTAGATAATTACCCGCTGGCATAAAGCCGACGTTTGCTCCGGTGAGGAAAAGCACAAGGCCAATGTACGTATAGGCCAGGCCCACGCCGATGCGGCCCAGCGTCCGGCGGTCGAGTTTGAGGGCCACCAGCTGGAAGACACCGAACATCAGCACGATGGGCAGCAGCGAGGTGGCGATCTCTTTGAAGTAAGTGGGCAGGCTGACATGGAACAGCTGCCACAGCTCCACCGAGTCGCCCACATCGGGCAGGATGGGCGGGACGTAGGCGCTGTCGCTGGCCCGGAACAGGATGCCCAGCAGCAGAACGGCCAGGATGGGGCCGACCGAACAGAGGGCCACGAGGCCGAAGCTATCGTCCGCCGCGTGGCGGTCGCTTCGGATGGCGGCCACACCGACGCCCAGCGCCATGATGAAAGGCACCGTGATGGGGCCGGTGGTCACGCCGCCGGAGTCAAAGGCGACGGCCAGGAACTCTTTGGGCACGAAGGCCGCCAGCACGAAGATCAGCCCGTAGAACACGACGAGGAGCTTGGGCAGCGCGATGCCAAGCAGCATGCGCAGGAAGGCCACGACGAGGAAGAAGCCCACGCCCGCCGCGACCGAGAGGATGAGCGTCATGTTGGGGATGGAGGGGACCTGGTTGGCCAGGACCTGCAAGTCCGGCTCGGAGATGGTGATGAGGAAGCCCAGCGCAAAGCCCACCCCGATGATGAGGGGGACGCTGCGGCTCCGGGTCAGCACCGCGCCCACCCGCTCGCCCATGGGGCTCATGCTCATCTCGGCACCCAGGGTAAAGAACATGATGCCCACGATGATCATGGCCGCACCCAGCAGAAAGCAGAGCAGGATGCTGGGGGAGACCGGCGCGATGGAAAAGCAGAGCACCAGCACGATCGCCACGATGGGCAGCACGGCCTGCAGTGCTTCGAGCAGTTTTTCCCGCAGTTTGGGAAGCGAACCTTTGCGTATAGTGTCCACCGACCTTTCTGGACCTGCTTTGCGTCGGAATGACAAAAACAGGTATCCTCTTTGGAATAATCACGCTGTGATTTATCTTTAGTATACAAGAAATGACGATGCAGGGCAACTAAGAATTGGCTAAGAATGTAAAAGGCTCCGAATATTTACAGATTCGACATAAAAAGCCAGCCCGGCGGCGGGGCCGGGCTGGCTGGATTCATTCGATGTTCTGTTTGCCGAGTACATCCGAGGTGGGCGTCTCGAAGGTGGGGATGCCGGCGTAGGGGTCGGGGGTGGTATCAGCGGGCAGACTCTTCATATACTCGTCCATGGACTGCGCCACCTGCTTGGCGATGGCCACAGCCTCGACGACGGTGCGGGCACCCATGACCGCATCGCCGCCTGCAAAGACGCCGGGGCGGGTGGTGCTGCCATCCTCACTGACGGTGAGAAGGCCGCGCTGGTTGGTCTCGATGCCGGTGGTGGTCTTGACGAGGTTGCTCTCGGAACCCTGGCTCACCGAGACGATGACGCCGGTGTGGGGATAGAAGGTCTCGCTGCCCTCCACCTGGGTGAACTTGCCGTCCTCGCCCTTGACGGTGTCGCGGCAGATGAGGCCGTTCTCGCGGATCTCGACGGGAGCCTTGCAGAAGCGGAAGCCCACGCCTTCGAGTTTGGCGTAGCGCACCTCGTACTCGGAGGCGCTGATGCAGGTTTCATCGCGGCGGGCGTAGCAGGTCACATGGCGGGCACCGTTCCGGATGGCGGTGCGGGCGCAGTCCATGGCGGAGTTGCCCACACCGATGACGGCGATGTCGCTGCCCAGGTGGAACGCCTTGGAGTTGGCCAGGTAGTCGATGCCAAACGCCACATTGCCCAGGGTCTCGCCCTTGATGTGCATGGCGTTGGCCTTCCACAGACCGGCACCGATGAAGACGCTCCTGTAACCGTCGCGGAAGAGATCGTCGATGGTGATGGTCTTGCCGATGGCGGTGTTGGGGCGGAAGCGGATCCCCTTCAGGTCCAGATGGTGATACTGGAAGTCGTCCAGCACACTGTCGGGTAGGCGGTAGTTGGGGATGCCGTACCGCATGACGCCGCCGATCTTGTCGCGGGCGTCAAAGATGGTGATGTCGTAGCCCCAGCGCGCCAGCAGCACCGCGATGGTCAGGCCGGCAGGGCCGGCGCCGACCACAGCGGCCTTCATGCCGTTTTTGGGGGAGGGACCGGCCACCATCTTGTTGGCATAGGTGGTGGAGATGTAGTCCTCGATGATGGAGAAGTGGACCGGGTCGTGGCTGGGCATCCGGTTGCGGATGCAGTGGCCCTCGCACTGGTTCTCGTGGTTGCAGACCAGAGAGCAGACCGTGGTCAGGGGGTTGTTTTCGAATAGCATCCGGCCTGCGGCATCCAGCTCGTTTGCCTTGAGCAGACGGATGACCTCCGGGATGTTGGTGTGGATGGGGCAGCCCTGCTGACACATCGGCTTTTTGCAGCCGAGGCAGCGGTTGGCTTCGTCCAGAACATGAAGTGCCATGCAGTTCCTCCTCTTGCGCCCATTCTGGGGACGCTTCGTTGTATCCAATGCTCTCTATTATTCTACACCGGATGCCCCTCGTGATACAAGAGCGTATCTGCCAATTTTTTTGCGAAAAATTTTGTCACTTCGTCAAAAAGATAATTTTTTGACGAAGTGCGCTGCCCATAGGCTCCGGCGTTTTCCGGCAGAGCGCGGAAAAATCGCTGGCTGTGAGCTGGGCGGAGACCATCCGGGCGCAGGCGTCGTTTTCGTCCTTCAGGCGCATCAGTGCGTGCGAGACGGGAAGGTGTGCTTCCTTTAATAAAGAAAGGGCTTCCCGGTTGGCCCCCAGCAGGTGGAGATAAGGCGGCAGGGCGGGCAGGGCGTCGCCATAGCCCAGCGCGGCGTCCATGGCAAGACGGCGCATCCGGGCGCGGGGATAGCGCACGGTGGTCAGGGCGTCCAGCAGCTCTTCGTGGGTGGTGCTGACCCGCACGGCCCGCTCCAGCCGGTGTTCCAGCCCCTCTGAAACACCCCGCACGGCGGCAAACGGCGTCTGTCCCACGCAGCGGGAGCGGAGCAGGGCCAGCTCGCAGCGGCCTGCCGCGTCAAAATCGGTGTACTGCCCGGCGGCGAAGGCCTCCCGGTAGAAGGGAAGGACAGCTTCGGGCACATAAGGGGCCACGGCATCCGCCCCGCCGGTCTGCCAGAGCTTCCGCAGGGCGCTGGCGCTGGCAAACCGGACAGCGTCCGGGGCCAGTTCCTGCCCGTGGTCTGCGCCCTGGCGGGGCAGCGGGACCGGCGTCATGGCGGGGGCCAGTTCGAGGATGGCCTTGCAGTATTCCACGGCCAGGTTGTTGTTGGGCTTGTCCAGCAGGGCGGCCAGCGGGGTGCCGGGGCAGAGCGCTTCCACCGCGGCCTGCCGCGCGGCGGCAAAGTTTCTGGCACCATCGGACAGCTGGGCCTTGAGGGCGGCGCGGTAGTCCGCGCACAGCAGGACGCGGGCTGCCTGCATCAGGAGGGCGGCGTCTGGCGTCTCGGCCCCGAAGACCAGCGCGTCGCACCCGGCGGCGGAAAGAAGCCGCACTCCCGCGCGGGCAAAGGCTTCGGCCCCGGCCCCGGCGCAGGGGGCGGGCAGGGCAAAGACGAAGTCGGCCCCGCAGGTAAGCGCTGCGCGGACGCGGACGGCCTCCGGCAGCAGGGGCAGAGCGCCTCGCTGGGTCAGCCCGCAGCTCATGGCCACGGCGACCCGTTCGGCCCCCCGCGCTCTGGCCTGCGCCAGCTGCCAGGCGTGGCCGTTGTGGAAGGGATCGTATTCGGCAATGATACCGGCCAGTTTCATAGAAGTTCACCTCAATTCCTCGGTCGGGCTCCCCTGATCAGAGGAGCTGGCCGCGCCAGAGCGCGGACTGAGAGGTTCGATTCAAAATCAAAACGCATCGACAGACACATTGTGAAATATATGTCAGACTAACAACAAAAAATGGCAATATACTGCGGATTCTGGGCAGGATGTACAAAAAAGACGGGATACTTTGTAGAACCCTTTGCCTCGTTTACGGCTTGAAAAGGGGGCAGACCTATTATATAATATTTTTAGAAATCTGTAAAATTCTGCCCGTTCCGGCGGGTGGAAAAACAATATGGAGGCACAAGAAGATGAAAGTTCTGGTTATTAACTGCGGTTCTTCTTCCCTGAAATATCAGCTGATCGATATGGACGGCGAGAAGGTGCTGTGCAAGGGCCTGTGCGAGC
>OLOG01002059.1_pt1 | contig 10185 bp, 7 predicted proteins | sample 1672351 | NCBI WGS metagenome assembly OLOG01 (sample SAMEA3136674, study PRJEB25190) | human gut metagenome | biome: human gut; feature: human-associated habitat; material: faeces | place: Austria | collected 2013 | reverse complement strand
GAGTGAAACCCGAAAAACACAGACAGAGATTTTAAAGTCAGAAAATGCGAAAAGCGGATCAGACATCTGTGAAAAAATGCTTGAATTTTCAAAAGTATATGCATCAAAACAGGTTGCACTTCCAGAAGACCTCTGGAGCTATTTTTCTCTGGAAAATCATCTTCATCCAACGACAGCTTCGTATGTAGAAGACAGAATCTGCGTCATGGACTTTTTGGAGCGCATGACCACCTACCAGAAAGAGCAGCAGAAAAATGTCGTGGAAGGTTTTTCGGAATTTTTAAATATGGCGTCTTTGTATGGAATGAATATTTTGAAAAAAGAGATACATAATGAAAACGATACTGTAAAGCTTATGACACTTCATGCATCTAAAGGGTTGGAGTTTTCCCATGTTTTTATCACAGGTGTGAATTATGGGCTGATTCCATTGCAGACCAAAAGTTTTGAGGAGGAAGAGGAGGAACAGCGTCTCTTTTTTGTCGGCATCACAAGGGCGAAGGAACATCTGGAACTTTCCTATTACACAAGTCCGGGACAGTACCGGGCAGCACCCGGGCCGAGCAGATATCTGCGCATGATACCGGGAAATCTGGTCGAAGGACAGGAGAAGGACAAGGAGTCCTCGGCAACGCATTTACAGGATCTGAAGCGCCAGATCCTTGCAGAGCGTGGAGAGCATAGAGAACTGCAGGAAGCCGGCAAAATATCAGGGGGCAAAAATCCATCGGCGAATACAGGAACAAAGAACATTTCGGTAGGAAATGAAACTGTAACCACAGAAAAACGCCGCGTCCGTCATCCAAAATACGGCACAGGTTCCGTGGTAAGAGAGGATGACATGATGCTCACTGTTGACTTTGACGATTATGGAGAAAAAGAACTCATGAAAATGTTCAGCGGTCTGGAAGAATTGCCGTGATACTTATATATTGTCAGGTATCGGGCGGCTATGAAAAAGAATAGCGTACTTGTACAAAAAAGAAAACAATTCCTACCTTGACAAGGGGAAATAATGCGTTATAATACTTATATCATATCAAATAACTAGGAAATATCAATTACAAACTAATTTAGAGATAGAAAGAGGTACAAAGATATGAGTAAACTGATTTACTTAGATAATGCAGCAACAACGCAGGTATATCCGGAAGTGTTACAGGAGATGCTTCCATATTTTTCAGAAGTATACAGCAATCCATCTGCAATTTACAGTTTTGCATCTGAGAGCAAAAAGGCGGTTGATAAAGCAAGGACTTCCGTGGCAGAACTGATCAATGCGAAGACAGATGAGATTTATTTTACAGGCGGCGGCAGCGAGTCTGATAACTGGGCATTAAAGGCAACCGCAGACGCTTATGCGTCCAAAGGAAAACATATTATCACAAGCACGATCGAACATCACGCGATCCTTCACACCTGTGCTTACCTGGAGAAAAAAGGTTTTGAGATCACGTATGTGGACGTTGACGAAAACGGTAAAGTAAAGCTGGACGAGTTAGAGGCAGCAATCCGTCCTGATACAATCCTGATTTCCATAATGACAGCAAATAACGAGATCGGAACCATCCAGCCGGTCAGGGAGATCGGACGTATCGCACATGAACATGGCGTATTATTCCACACGGACGCTGTACAGGCATTTGGACATATTCCGATCGATGTGGACGAGATGAACATTGATATGCTGAGTGCCAGCGGTCACAAGATCAACGGACCAAAGGGAATCGGCGTAATGTATATCAGAAAAGGCGTGAAGATTCTTTCCTTCATCCACGGTGGTGCGCAGGAGAGAAAACGTAGAGCCGGAACTCTGAACGTACCGGGTATCGTAGGTATCGGTAAAGCAGCCGAGATCGCAAAAAATACCATGGCAGAGAGAAGTGCAAAAGAGATCAGCTTAAGAGATCACCTGATCGACCGTATTTTAACAGAAATCCCATATGTGAGATTGAATGGTGACAGACATGACCGTCTGCCAAACAACGTAAACGTATGTTTCCGTTATATCGAGGGTGAGTCCATGCTGATCTTATTAGATCAGGCAGGTGTCTGTGCATCCAGTGGTTCTGCATGTACTTCCGGATCCTTAGACCCGTCTCATGTATTGCTTGCGATCGGACTTCCTCATGAGATCGCACACGGTTCTCTTCGTCTGACACTTTCCGAGAAGAATACCGTAGAAGAGATCGATTTTGTTGCAGACGAGTTAAAGAAGATCATTGAACGTTTGAGAAGCATGTCCCCATTATATGAGGATTTCGTAAAAAAACAGAATAAATAAATTTTTCGATCACATGATTTTACAGTGATCAAAATAACAGGTTATATTCAAAGAAAGCAGGATAAAAAATATGTATAGTGAAAAAGTAATGGATCATTTTAACAACCCAAGAAACGTCGGAGAGATTGAGAATCCAAGCGGTGTCGGTACCGTTGGTAATGCAAAATGCGGCGACATCATGAGAATGTATCTTGACATTGATGATAACGGGATCATCCAGGATGTAAAGTTTAAAACATTTGGATGTGGCGCAGCCGTTGCAACAAGCAGTATGGCAACCGAACTTGTAAAAGGAAAAACAGTACAGCAGGCGTTGGAAGTAACAAATAAAGCCGTTATGGAAGCTTTAGACGGACTTCCACCAGTGAAGGTTCACTGCAGCCTGTTGGCAGAGGAAGCAATTCACGCTGCATTATGGGATTACGCAGAGAAAAACCATATCACGATCGAGGGACTGGAGAAACCGGTGAACGATATTTCTGAGAAAGAAGAAGGCGAAGAGGAAGAGTACTAAGCGCTTTTTCCGGAAGGCACATCAGACTGTCAGGCAGATTTATGAAAAAGGTAAACTGCCGGCAGTCTTTTTTGTGCAATAGGAAAATTCTCATATCTATTTCATTCCAGTTATGGTAAAATATAGCTATTGCAAAAAGCAGAATAGCAGATCATAAGGAAAACGAATTGAGGATAAAGAGATAATGGAAGATTTACAGGTAGAAGATTTTAATGATCCAATAGAACATAAAGCAGAGCAGACAGCAGAAGGTATTAAAGCACCGGAAAATCAGGAGAATGACGAGGAGCAAACCTCCATTTTCAAAGAGATCATGAGCTGGGTGATCCCGTTTGCAATTGCTTTAGTGGCAGCGCTTCTCATCAAAAACTTTCTGATCATCAATGCGGATGTACCTACCGGATCGATGGAGAATACAATCCTGCCAGGAGACCGTTTTATCGGAAACCGGCTCGCATATGTGTTTGGAGAGCCAGAGAGAGGGGATATTGTCGTATTCCGGTATCCGGATGATGAGAGTGAGATTTATGTGAAGCGTGTGATCGGGCTTCCGGGGGATACCATCGATATTGAGGATGGAAAAATATATATCAATGGATCGGCAGAGCCTTTACAGGAGGACTATCTGAAAGAAGAATGGACTGTTGCCACGGGTCCATATACATTTGAGGTGCCGGAGGGATCGTACTTCATGATGGGAGATAACAGGAATGATTCCTGGGATGCAAGATATTGGAGCAACACTTATGTGACAAAAGACAAAATTTTAGGAAAAGCACTTTTTACTTACTGGCCTTTTGCACATTTTGGAAAACTGGAATAAAAAAGGAAGAGTGACATGGTAACATTATTAGCAAAAATATTTATCAAAGACTCAGAAGATAAAATAAAACAGCGCGAGGCATACGGAATGTTGTGCGGTGTGATCGGTATATTATTTAATGTACTGCTTTTTATCGGTAAATTTCTCGCAGGAACTTTAAGCAATTCCATTGCGATCACAGCAGATGCCTTTAACAACCTTTCAGATGCAGGTTCTTCGATCGTGACACTGCTTGGCTTCAAGCTTGCAGGGGCAAAACCGGATACGGAGCATCCATTTGGACATGGAAGGATTGAGTATGTTTCCGGCCTGGTTGTGGCTGCGGCAATCCTTTTGATGGGTTACGAACTCGTCCGTGACTCCATCGGAAAAATCATGCATCCGGAGGAAACAGAGTTCACGCTCCTTGTGGCAGTGATCCTGATCGCATCCATTCTTGTAAAACTATATATGGCGTATTATAACCGTGCTATTGGAAAAAAACTGGATTCTGCAGCGATGAAAGCGGTTGCCACAGACAGTTTAAGTGATACCGCAGCGACAACGGTTGTGCTTCTGGCATCCATATTCACCCATTTTACAGGAATCAAAATTGATGGCTACTGCGGTCTGGTTGTGGGCTTATTAGTCGGTTATGCAGGTTTTGACGCTGCCAGAGAGACATTAAATCCATTGCTTGGACAGCCGCCGGCACATGAATTTGTAGAAAAAATAGATGAGATCGTAATGTCACATTCGGAAGTATGCGGAATGCATGATCTGATCGTCCACGATTACGGTCCGGGCAGACAGATGATCTCATTGCATGCAGAAGTTCCGGCAGAGGGAAATATTATGGAACTGCATGATGTGATAGACAATATTGAGAATGAACTGCGTGAGACACTTGGCTGTGAGGCAACGATCCACATGGATCCGGTCGTGACTTCGGATGAGCATGTGAGTGAGACGAAAGCGGCGATGGTATCTCTGATCAAGGCAATTGATGAAGATTTGTCCATTCACGATTTCAGAATGGTGAGTGGCGGGACGCATACGAACCTCATTTTTGACATTCTCGCGCCATTTGGATTCCGCCTGACGGACGAGGAACTGCTCACAGAAGTACTCCAGTCTGTGCATGAACATTTCGGTGATAACTATTACGTGGTGACGAAAATCGATCATTCTTACATATAAAAGTCGTCAATTCATAATCCCCGGATTTTCTTCTGAAATGCCGAGAAAAAGCTATAGACAACATGAAAAACACCAGATTTATTTTTATTTAAATGAATCTGGTGTTTTTACATTATACAAAAAAAGTTTTTGAAACCTCATCCCCGGGTTGTGTATCTAATATATGAAAGGTGGGTGAAAGATGAAAAAAGAAGAGTATTCTTTAGTTTATAAAGCAATTCATGGGGACAGTCATGCATACGGCGAATTGATTCATCAGTATAACCCATACTTTTATAAAATAGCTTTTTTATATGTAAAAAATGAGGACGCAGCAGTCGAAATTGTTCAGGATAGTGTCTATCAGGGATATCTGAAAATAAAGACACTGAGAAATCCGGAGCTGTTTTCAACATGGATGACCAGAATCATTATGAATAAAGCGGTTCGTTATATAAAACAGAACAAAAAAATTGTGGAATACGAGGAAGCATTTCATGAGGCTTCACATTCTGAACATGTTGAAGAAAAGCTTGATTTAATGAACGCAGTAAACCGGCTGCCGAAAAAATACAAAGACGTCATCATTCAAAAATATTTTCTGGAAATGTCTGTGGAGGAAATTGCAAAAAAGCAGATGATACCGGAGAATACAGTGAAAACCAATTTATCCAGGGCAAGAGCAGCTTTAAAGAAGATGTTAAAGGAGGACTATTTTGAAGATTCATGATGAAATGAGCCAGATACCCGTGCCGGAAGATTTAGATGAAAAAACACATCAATCCATTTTACGCGCTGAAAAAACAGTACAAAAAAATAGATTTCGAAAAAAGTGTACGTGGTCGGTATTATCCTGTCTGGTGATCATTTTTGGAATTATTCATGTTACAAACCCGGCAATGGCAGAAAATATACCGATTATCGGAAGTGTATTTACCTATATTCAGGACGTCATTGATTTTAAAGGAGATTATAAAGAGTATGCCACTGGCACGGATGAGAGAGTGCAGGATCATGGAATTACGATATCCATGACAGAAGCCTATTGCGATGGAGCAAATTTATTTATCTCTTATGTGATTGAGAGCCAGAAGAAGTTTACAGAATACAGTGACAATCAGATTTCCCAGAATCAGATTGGTTATGAGGGAATCACCAAAATAAAATCAGATGACAAAATTTATTCCTTAAATGATTGTGGTGCGGCAGGTTTGACCGGTAAATATGTGGATGAAAATACGTTTGCAGGATCACAGTATTTTGATCTTTCGGGAAAAGAATTTCCAGATCAGTTCCAATTGGAAATCTATATTTATAATGTAACACTGATTTCAGAAAATATGAAAAACCAAAATATTTCCATATGGGGACAATGGAAATTTTCAATCCCGATACAGGTCAACAAAGAAGATGTTACCATGTACGAAGTAAATGAATGGAACGAAGGATATTCCATAGATGAAGTGATTGTAACACCAATTATTACGACGATTAAAACGACTCACCCGGATATATACAGAGACAATTTCAATTATGATGTGCTTGTATATGGGGATGAAAATGGTGCAGAAGAACTCACTATGCAGGGATTCTATGATGAAACGAAAGGTGTCTTTAAGGTTTCAACCAAAGATATTGCAACAGATTTGTATATTTATGTCATAGATGAAAGCAGGATGAGTAAAAAGAAAACGGACACAGATTTCAGGGAAGAACTGGAGCAGAGAGCGATTGTGCGTAAAGTGATTCATTTGTAATAAAAAATCCCGGATGAAGATTTTCATGCATCCGGGATTTTTTATATTATTCATTATTTTCCTGAGTGTTTGTAGCCTCAGAGTTTTCTGTTTCAGAGGACTCTGTCTCGTTTACCTCGGTAGGTTCTTCGGTTTCTGTCGTAATGACATCAGGATCTTCATAAATTACCTCATCATTGCTTGCCCGTAAGATAATGCCCTGGGAACCGGTGATACTTACGGAAATCACATCGCCATCGGAAACATTATCCAGAGAAGTTGTCAGGATTCCGGAGGTAAGGTAAGTGGTAGGAACCTTCTCACCATTTACAAAAATCTTGGCATTCTTTGTAAAGTTGGAACCGTAAACTGCTAAGGTATTATTCAATACATTTTTGCGGACGGATGTTACATTGACGTCTTCCACGTCCATGACAAGATCCGTTGCCGGATATAAATCCTCGCCGTTGTAAGCATATCTCTCACCGTAGAGAAGGTCATACTGGAGATTGTCAAGACCATTCTGGTAAGTGGAGGAATCTGCCTGTGTCTGTGTGTAAGTAAACATGGTGCCTTCATGGATACCCATCTGACCGGTAATGTGTGCTAATAACTGGTAAGCAGTCAGATCAGCGTCCTGTTTTGGAAGACCGAAGTTATTCCAGGTTGCATATTTTGTCTTGAAAATATCACCGGATTTCATATCGGAATCTTCAAGACCCATTGTAGGAAGGTGATCGCCAAACATAACAATAATGGTATCCTCACCGCGGCGGTTGACTGCATCAATGAGGTTTGCAATAAAGTTATCTGTGTTGTGAATCATGTTTACATAATATTCCCACTGATTATTGGAGGCTTCATCGGCAGCTCCGGTTACAGTGATCTCCGGATTCTCAATAATCTTTTCAGTTGGATAATCTCCATGGGAACCAACTGTGATCGTGTATACAAAGTCGGACTGATTTTCTGTTGCATCCATAGCTTTTACAGTCTCATTTACAAGAACTTTATCGGTTGGCCAGCTTCCACTTGGTGTGTACTCGGTAATGTTCATTAACTCTTTACTTGTAAATGTATCAAATCCCATTTTTGAAAACGCATTGTTTCTGCTGTAGAAAGTAGCAGTGTTGTTATGTACGACATGTGTGCCATAACCAATAGAGGAAAGGTCAGATGCAATACTTTCAACGCTTGGGCAGTCAGACTGTTTTAAAATTGTTTTGTAAGGATACTCGCCGGTACCAAAGTACTGCATGCTCATACCGGTTAAAACTTCAAATTCTGTATTGGCAGTTCCGGCTCCGACAACAGGTACGGTAAGATAACCGGTGGTGAAGTTCTGCTCTAAACTGTGGAATGTTGGAATCGGATCTTCTGACATCTGAAGGAAATTCACATCATATGGATCGATAAAGGATTCCAGCAAAATACAGATAATATTTGGCTCTTTGCCAGCAGAAACAGTTGTTTCTTCTTTGGAAGAGTCCACTAAAGTTTCGATAGCGTCAATGGTTTCTTTGGAGTAATCATCCGGTTTATCCATTCCACGACCGACAACGCTTGTAGAGAAACCATAAACAAATCCGTAATCAGAGTATCCCTGTGCAATATTTGCAAAGTAAGAGGCAATAATATTAGAACTCTGTGCAGCCTGTGTTGTAATTGGAATACCGACAACTAACAGTGCAACGATCGCAAGTGGGGAAAGTACAACGTGGCGTTTTCCCTGATACTTCGGTCCTTTGATAAAGAAGAGAACCAGAAATATAATGAAAGAAGCAACCACAGCTACTACAACGGTAGCCTCTTCCGCAGTAAAATAATTGGTGTTCTGCATTGCAAACAGGTCTGGAAGCATTTTAAAATCGGTGTAGCTGAATGGAGTTACACGGTTGGAAAGGATGATTCCGTTGACTGTTCCGAGGAAAATCCAGAGTCCGGTGATCAGAACACGAAGCTGTGCTCTTGTCTTAAACAGGTAAACAATTGATAAGGAAGCAAATACAATAAAGGCATTGTAAAGGTAAGCCCATGTATGATTGCCTACGAAGGAAACAGCAGAGAAAAAGTCTCTTCTGGAGATCACTTCTACGGTAAAAGTAATAAAGCATGCTAAAATAAAGTGGAAAATAAGAGAATATTTATTGAAAAATGCAATTCTCTTATAATATTTCTCACTGTGTGGTTTCCTTTTTGGTAATTTGGAAAGAAAAACTTCTGCTTTTTCCTTTACCGGTGCAAATTTCTGGAATAATTTATTCATTTTTTCTTTGACTGACTTGAATTTCTGTTTCATATACCCTCCTTGTTGGCACAGGAAAATACAAAAAATGGATTTTTCCTGTCTGCATCTGAGCTTTTTGCAATTGCTTTTGCAAAAAAAATACAGGTGCGTTACATTTATCAGCAGTTATGGTAATCTGCAATGAAAAAGAGTTTTAAAAGCTCTTTTATTGTCCAAGTAAAACACATGTAAAATTACAGTAAAAAAATTATTTTTGATACTAAAAGAATATATCGCTTATGAGGAAAAAAAACAATTGGAAAGATAAATAAAAAAGAAGGAAGATTTCAGGATTTTCTATAAAATATGAATAAAAAATGAACAAACTATGACTAAATGAGAACATATAGCACAGGAGGCTATTTCACAAACTTGTTAATAGCCTCGTTTAAGTCTTTTAATACCTGATCATCACCTGTTTCAATCGCATCTACCAGACAGTGGTTAATGTGATCTTCCAGAATGATTTTACCGATATTGTTAATTGCTGACCGCACTGCCGCAATCTGGATCAGGACTTCACTGCAGTCCCTTCCGTCCTCGATCATGGTCTTAACGGCTTCCATATGCCCGATCGCACGGTTCATACGGTTTAAAACTGCCTTTGTGTTTTCGTGATGGTGTGGGTGGGAATGTGAGTGACCGTGTTCGTGTGCTTCCTCATGCGTGTGTGTATAAACAGTACCGTCCTTGGCGATGTGTGTATGTTCCATATGTACTCCTTTGTATTCTATAGTTACCAGTCACTATCCCAGTCTGTTGTTCCAGAATCCCAGCTGTCTCCGGAATCCCAGTCATAACTGCTGTCAGAATCTGAATCAGAAGTATAATGCTCGTCATAGTAACTGCTGTCCTCAAATTCCGTAAAAGAGGAAGTCCATTCGCTATCATCATTGTAGTTGAACTGATAGTCAGTTTTATTTGCTAAGACGTCGTCCGGAATCGAGGATTTACTGACTTTTTCATAATCGCCACCGTAACCGTAGTCTTCGTACTCATACCAGCTATGGCGTGTGTTGGCGTAAATGGTGTCGTTATAGCGATAATAGCTGACATTGTAATAAGCGTGGAGCGGTGCAAATAATAAGCAGAAGGAAATGACATAAATCACAACATAAGTCAGCAAAAATGCGCGGCCGGTCGACTTTTCCCCAATTACGTTATCATGAAATTTTTGCAGGAGAGGAACACGGCCACCAAATTTACCTGCCAGAATTAAACTTGCGATTGTCAGTCCGATTGCAAGAAAAACGGACCAGAACAGGGAAGCTCCGAATCCTTTGGCAAGCATATCGATAATGGCAATGGAGATCAGCCCCACAAAGCCGGCAAAAAAGATCGCAAAAGTGATGAGTATGTTTTTCCGCTTTTCTTTCTTCTGCT
>OLOG01002056.1_pt1 | contig 10190 bp, 1 predicted proteins | sample 1672351 | NCBI WGS metagenome assembly OLOG01 (sample SAMEA3136674, study PRJEB25190) | human gut metagenome | biome: human gut; feature: human-associated habitat; material: faeces | place: Austria | collected 2013 | reverse complement strand
TTACAGCGGACGGCGAAGGTAACAAATTTGGTACCTTCGCCGTCCGCCGCCTTTTTGCCCTTATACTGAAAGTACGGTGAAATACCTGTATCCTCGGACGGTGCTCCGCGGTAAAGCAAGGGGAAAGCCGTGGAAACCGTTTATTTCATAAGGCAAGGAGGAAGAAAGATGAAAAAACGAATTTGCAGTTTGCTGCTGATATGCAGTATGCTGGCGGGTCTGCTGCCGCAGATCGTGCTGCCGCAGGCGGCGGCAGCGGATACTGCAGCAGCAACAGATGGCTTTGGTCTGCCCACGGAAGAAAAAACGGGCATAACAGACAAGGACACACTGCGGAATAACCCATACGGCACGCTGGGATGGGTTCCGCTGTTCCAGAACCACGAGCTGGTTGTAGCCGGCGTGGACTCGGATGAGTTCCAGACGACATACGAGGGTGCAGCCAACGGCAAGGGCAGTAAGATGTCTACGTTCCGGTGGAGCAACTCGACCGATGTCGGCAATGCCGAGCGTATTGCGACTGTGGCATTTGATCCGAACGGCACCGGCAAGGATGAATATATTGCGAATCTGGTATTTGATAAAAGTTCGGAACGGCTTCGCCTGTATGTGACGAACAAGGACCGCAGAGTATCGGACGTTGTCCAGATTGGTGATGGAAACGACAGTGAATACATCAAGAAACTGAAATTCTACCAGACCCGCGCTATGTTGAGTCTGGCCGCAGGCGACTTTGACGGTGACGGCAAGGACACCCTGATGGTTTACACGCCGGGCAATAACCAGAATACGGATACGGTAGACAGCATTAAGGAGTATACGTTCAGCGGCAGCACACTGACTGACAAGGGTCGCGTAATCAACCTCGGTGACGTCATCGACGGCGGCCGAGAGGCGCTGAAGGCCATGCTGTACCACGACGGCAACGGCGATAACGAGCTGCGTGCGCATCTGAGCGTTGATATGGAAGTCGGCGACGTGGATATGGACGGTATCGACGAGCTGGCAATGACGGTCAATGTCAATGACCTGAAGGAGACAAAGTATGGCAAGTATACCGACTACGAGAAATCCTATCTGACGGTCTACGACTACAATGACGATACCAATAACGATACCAATAACGATAATAAATGGCAGCAGATGATGAAAAAAACACTGCTGAGTAGCAGCGACGGCGCAAAAGGCCGTGCCCGCTTTGCAGGCGTAACCATCGGTTATGTCAGTGATGCGCCGAGCGGCAGCATGCCGCCGGAAGTCGTTGCGGTTGGCTACTACGATAAGAAGGATAGTTATCAGGACTGCGAGTTTGACAAGAGCAAGCTGCTGGCATACAGCTATCAGTACAGCACGAAGGATAATTCGTGGACAGAGAAATGCAAGGCCACCGAAGTTGTCACCAACGGCTTTACCAATACCGGCACCAAGGGTGACGATGTGCAGAATCCGATCGCGGTAGCGGCTGTTGCAGCGGACGGCGTGAACACCCAGGAATATCTGTTCATTTCCGGCAGTATGTATAAAGTTGACCCGGCGAACGGCAAGCAGATGTCTATCCTGGAAGGCTCGGATAAGGGCCATGACCGCTGGCTGGGCGGCCGACTCATCAACAACAGCGGTATTCTGGACTATGCTGTCGGCAATTTTGACGGCAACAAGCAGGGCATGGAACAGGTATACTACGTTGAGTACCGCAAGCAGGAGACCTTCGACAAGCAGTTTTTGAAGATCGGTCAGCTTTACAAAGGCTCGGCTGGCAGCACGTTCAGCCGCTGGGAGGATGACTGGACATACTATGACAAGAGCAACTGCAATCTGGCGATTGCAACGGCAGATGTAAACAACGATGCCATGCTCGCGAAGATCAAAAGCGTCAGCACCGGCTACACCGACCCGAAGGTAATGGCGATTCTGGAAGCGTCGCCGCATTTCGCTGAGGTGAATGACGGCGATATCGGAAACTCGCAGACCGGAATCGGATACAGTAAGGATAATACTGTAGCAGTAACGGCATCCGGTTCGTTTGGTTTTGATATCATGGCGGGCTTTGAATATGTTGCACCGCTGATTGAGACCGGCGGTGGTGTTGAATTTAATACCAGTCATACCTTTACTGTTGGTGCAACAAAATCTACAAGCAAGGAAATAACGGTCGAGTATTCTAATGATACGAACGACAATATGGTGCTCATGTATGCAACACCGATGACATATTACGAGTATCAGGTGAAGTATCCGGATGGCACAAAGAAGGGAAATTCGCCGAAGCTGACCAGTTCTATGACGCTGGCGGTTCCGGGTAATCCTTCGATGAACATGGTTTCGGTAGATACTTATAATAAGGCTGCTTCGGCGTACGAGGGTATGCAGCAGATTGGCAGCAACCTGCATCTGGGCACATCCGGTCAGCCGAATACGTATCGTTCCAGTCTGCCGAGCGGTTCGCATTCGGAGCAATCCGGTAAAGTTGGTCATTACAAAGATTCGGGTACACAGCTGCAGAGTTTTACGACTGCAACCAGCAGCGGCGTAAACTTTGAGTACTCCTATGAGGGTTCGGTGCAGATGTATGGTGTAGTTGGTGGCTTCAAGGCTGGCGGCGGCTATCACTGGGGAGCAAGCGCCGGAACCGAAAAGGTAAACACCAATACGATTACCAAGCTGGGCTCTGTTACCGGCGGCGGTGATTCGCGCTATAACTTTGACTGGAGCTTCGGCACATGGACGGTACCGTTCAACGGCGATGAAGTACCGGTACTGGGCTATGTTGTCAGCAATGTGACGGCACCGCCGTCTCCGGCGCAGGATCTGTCGCTGAGCGAGCAGACCACCAACAGCATGGTGCTGTCGTGGGAATCCGGCGACCGTCCGGCAGAGTATTACAAGATTTACCGCTATCTTGAAGATAATAAGGAAGAACCGTTCGTATTGATTGATACTGTGGATGCGGCTGAATCTTCGAGTGGTCAGTATGAGTACACGCTGAAGGATCTTGCACCTAATACGAAGTATCGGTATGCGATTACCTCGGGATATTACACCAGTCAGGAAGAATCGGTTGAAAGCGAGATTATTGCCGGTACAACTCTGGCAAATGATAAGAGCCGTCCGGACATCAACGGACCGGATAACGTAACCGTTCAGATGAACGGCTCGGCGACCTTCAATGTACTGGCTTCTGTACCTGCTGAGTACAGCAGCACGAGATACCAGTGGCAGCAGCGTCTGCCGGGCAAAAAGTGGGGCAATATTGAAGGGGCAGCTAAGGACAGCTATACTGTAAAGTCGGTAACGAGTGACCTGAACGGTGCGATGTACCGCTGCGTGGTAACATGTTATGACGGCGCAAGAACGCCCATTTCGTTCTACAGCGATGCGGCAACGCTGACGGTTGGTACACCGCAGGCAACCGCCGGTTTGACGGTATCCGGTACTTCGGAGGGCAGCGGCACTCAGGAGAAGCCGTATATCGGTCAGAGTAATTTCAACACGGTTAAAACCACGACAGAATCCGTAGAGACAACCGTTCCGTGCACCGTAGAAGTCGATGGCATGACGCTGAATGTTTACAAGGTAAGCAATCAAGCGGGTGCGGTACAGGGATATGTCGGCATCGATGAAAAGAAGGAAGATGACGGTTCGATATCGACCGTATACTACGCCGTAACAAAGACTGGCGAGACGTATACCGTAGGTTCGAAACTCACCATGAATACCACCTATCAGTGGAAGAACGGTGAGACGGCAGTAACGGTGCCGAGTACAATTACGCCGGAAACCGTGGTGATAGACAAAAACGAAAACGAAAACGCAAAAGCAAAAGCGTTTACGCTGGCCAGCGAAACGAATGTACCGACAGACGCGGAATACGACGAAAGCAAGTACCGGAACGGCGAGCAGTACCTGATTCACGGTAAGGATACTGTGACGGAGAACGAAACCACGTTTGACCGCTATATTCTCAGTACAATGGCTAAGTCGACCAGTGGTAGCGCCGGTGCGGAAGAGGACACCTATACCGTCAAGTATTATCAGCTGGTGAAGAAGACAGAGAACAGCTATGAACGGACCGAGCTGACCTGCACACAGCAGACGAAGCTGGGCAATTATGAGGAGCCTTCCTTCACACTGGTAACAAAGGAAACTACGGTTGAAAATAGGGTTACTACCTCTACGCCGGGTTCCGGTACGGCGCTGACCCTGACGACGAAAACGGCGGAAAAGAACGGCTCTGCACTCGGCAATGTGGAGTACACGCTGACGATTACGAACACGTCGGACGGCACGGTCAGCACGATTGTCGGCAGAACAAACAGCAGCGGCACGGACAGCAAAACGTGGACCGCACCGACAGCCGGTCTGTATGCCATCACGACCACTGCGACCGGCGGCTTGACAAGTGAGACGGTATATTATCTGGCAGGCGTGCAGAGTGTAGAGGACGGCGCTGCCAGCACAACGGAGACCGTTTACACGCTTGAAAGCAAGGCCGACGGAGAAAACAAGATTACGAGCGTATACGGTACGCCGGTTGATCTGACCGTGCAGCAGCAGACTGTAACGAAAGATAACAAGGGTGTTACCGCAGGCAGCAAAACAGAGGTTACGGAAAATATCACCTACACATGGCGTCAGTCCGGTCAGAGCGAGAGTACGGAAACGGCTATCACTGACAGCACTTTCCGACCGGAGAAGGCGGGAACCTATATCATCACGGCATACCAGAATTACAGCGATACTTCCAAGCGCACCAAGCTGGCCTCCACGACCATTACGGTAAAGCGCAAGCCGTTGGAGCTGTATGTAACCTGGGATAAGGATAACAGCGAGCATACTTCGACAGAGGCACCGGACAGCAAGAGCGCATTGGTGGTCAAAGCGGATGCGCTGGAGACAGGTGACTCCCTGCCGTCGGCAATTACAGCCGTATGTGCGCTGTATGATGACAAGGGCAATCGAAAGAACGTCAGCGGCCGCTTTGAGGTAACGATTGCGGTCAACGGTGAGGACGAGGCTGTGAAGTCGCTGCTCGAGAAGTACGAGCTGAATCTGACCAAGCGCATGCTGGTTGTCAAGCAGGACACCCTGAGCGTAACCTATCGCGCCGGTGAAGGCGGCTCGCTTAGTGCAAGCTACAACAGCGGCAACCTCGACCAGAAGTTTGAAAGCGGTAAGAACATCGCTAAGAACACCAGGCTGATATTTGATGCCAAGAGCAACGACGGTTTCATTGTAAAGGAATGGAAGGTCAACGGTCAGTCCATTACCGGTAATACAAAGTACAAGGTGACGGAGATTCTGTCGAACGGCAAAAAGGTCGGCGAACGACTGACGGTAGCGGCGCTGACGGAAAAGCTGGACGTAGAAGTAGCCTTCAGCAGTGATTCGCACACGATTACCTTCAGCAGCGGCGAAGGCGGTAAGCTGACCGCAGCACTGAAGGACGGTGGTGCAGTCACGACCGGACAGAAGATTGCGGAAGGCACAAATGTGACGTTCACGGCTGCGCCGAACAGCGGTATGTCGGTAGCACGCTGGGTGGTGGACGAAAAGCCGTATTACTGGCCGGGTACGACCGATTTGTACCGTGAGTCCACACTGACACTGGAAAATGTGCAGAAGGACCGCAAGGTAGCGGTAGAGTTCAGCAAGGCAGGCACCTATAAGCTCACCTTCAACATCGAGTCGGAAACCGGCAGCACCTTGCCGTCCGTGCAGACCTCGGCGAAGCTGGCAGACGGCACAGCGGCAGATCTGAATGCGGTGCCGGAAGGTGCGGCAGTAACGTTTGCACTGGAAAATCTGGGCAGCAACTACACGGTCAAGACGTGGAAGGTGGATGGTAAGGAAGCCACAAATTCGGGTACGCAGAAGCAGTTTACGCTGCGCAATATCACTGGAACGCATACGGTTACGGCTGTGATCAATGCGGCGCAGGAGGTAACGCTGACCTTCAAGGCAGTGGATGCAAAGGGTGCCCCGATAAATGCAGACATTGCTTCCGTTACCGCAAAGATTAAAAACGGCAATGCGATTACCAGCGGCAGTACGGTCGGCAATTATTCGACGATTGAGTTTGCTGCTGCGGTAAACGAGAATTACTACGTTTCTAAATGGACTGGTGCGGAAGCGGATGCAAAGGATTCGACAAAGGCCTCCATCGCAAGTCTGGAAAAGACCACTGAGGTTATCGCGCATATCGCGGAGAAGCCGCAGGTGACGGCGGCAGCTGCTGAGAACGGCGCGGTTACAGTCAAGGGCACGCGCGTGAACGAGGTATCTATCACGAAGGACAGTACCAACACGCATGTTGATTATGACAGCGCGATTACCATCACGGCGGAGCCGGAGGAAGGCTACTACGTTAAGAGCCTTACCGTTGGCGGCAAGACGTTTGATTATGATTCTCAGAATACCTATCAGTCGGGTACTCGCACGGAGACTGTAAAGAATATCACGGCAGATACTGCGGTGACGGCTGTGTTCGGCAAGGAACCGGTTATCGTGTTCTCCGGCACATATGCGGATATTACCGCGCAGAACGGTTCGCTGAACAGCGGCAGCTTTGTATTCATGCACACGCCGATGCTGGAATTCCTCGCGGCGCCGCATTTCGGTTACGAGCTGACTGCATGGACGGTGAACGGCAATGCAATCACAAGCGGGATTGAGCAGAAACCGGAGGAGAAGCAGCTTTACAAGCTGACCGGTCCGATTACTGCAGATCAGACCGTCGTTGTTACGGCAGCCGAGATCCCGCAGTACGACTTCACCCTGTCCGTTGATTCGCTCGGTGACGAGGGAGACGGCGGTACGGTTTCCGCAAAAATCACCCGCAAGGGCATGCGCGCATACGAGCAGGAGAACCTCAAAGCAGGTACGCATATCTTCTACCGTGACTCGGATATCACGATTACGGCGGTGCCGAACGCAGGCTACCGCGTACAGGACTGGACCATCAACGGCCAGACCACGGCGGATACCGCAGTGAGCAAGACGCTGAGTCCTCTGCAGGGTGAAACGACGGTTCAGGTTCGCTTTGTCAAGCTGGTGACCGGCATTACCTTCGGTCCGACGCACGAAACAAGCGAAGGCGGCTACTTGAGTGAAGCCATTGCGAACGGCGAGTCTATCCTCGGTGATGCGGCTACCGGCGCGAATATTGCGGCAAGCGTGCCGATCAAGTTCACGGCAGAGGTAAAGCCGGGTTACGAAATCGAAGGCTGGTACGTCAATAATATGCGTGACGAGGAAGCAGGCAATTCGGAAACCTATATCTATCCGAATACGACCAGCGCAAGCTCGATTTACATTGCACCGAGGTTCCAGCAGGTCGAGTACAACATCACCACCGGTGATAACGTCACCGTAAACGGACAGAACAGCACAACTGCACGCGGCGGCGAGTCGCTCACCTTTACAGCAGTACCGCCGGCAGGTCAGAATGTGACCGGCTGGACGGTCAACGGCAAGGCAGTTGCCGGTAACGGCAATACGCTGACGTGGACGGTCGAGAACGGCTGTCTCACGAAGCCGAACGTAACGGCATATCATGTTGAAGCACAGTTCAGCGCAGGAGAGTACACCGTAACGTACAGCCAGCCGGCGGGCGGCACGCTGAGTGCATCGGTTGCAGCCGGCACACAGGTCAACGGCGGCACTAAGGTTGTCTTCACCGCAGAACCCGATAAGGGTTATGAGATTGACGAGTGGACGGTAAACGGTCATTCGGTTGCCAACAGCGGCAGCACCTACACCCTGAACGTAACCGAAGACAGCACGGTTGCAGTCACCTTCAAGGCAATGGTTCCGGTCAGTGCCGTGCGGGACGGCAGAAACGGCAATATCGCCATCACCGCAAACGGCAAGACGATCACGGACGGCTATGTTTCCTCCGGTTCGGACGTAACCTTCACCGTAACGCCGGAGAATATGGACGATATGGTGCAGGCATGGCAGGTGAACGGCTCGACAGTCGCTGAGATGACCGATATGGCAGATGCACCGCTCACTTATACGGTCAAGAATGTAACCGCAAAGACTGAGGTTTCTGCAACGCTGATTGAGCGCCCGACATACACCATTACGGTAACAAGCGAGGGCAGCGGTACGGCGTCGGCAGAACCGGCAAGCGTCAAGCGCGGCGGCGGCACGACTATTACGGCAGTGCCGAGCAGCAATAGCTACTACCTCAAGGAATGGTCGGTTAACGGCGGTGCTGCACAGGCTGCCTCCGGCAATACGCTGGCACTGACGGAAATTCGCAGAAATACCACAGTCAAGGCCGTATTTGACGGCGCAATCAACTACGATGTAACCCTGGATGTTCAGGGTGCAGATACCGGCACAACGGTTGCTGCAGCGGCAAACGGCAAGGCCATTACGCCGCAGAAGAACAGTCCGGCAAGTGTTACCCGCGGCAGCAAGGTCGTATTCACGGCAACGCCTGCCGTAGAAAACGGACGAAACAAGCAGATGGTCGCACAGTGGACGGTAAACGGTGTAGATCAGAATAACATCTCTAACGAGCTGGTTATCCCGAGCCTGACCGGCAAGACCGATGTGGCTGTCAAGTTCGTTCCCTACGAAGGCTTCGCTATCCCGACCGGCGACACCGGCTGGAAGGTCTCCGATGTGAAGCGCGTACCGAATGATACGCAGCCGACGAGCGAAATCCGCAAAAACGGCGATCTGACATTCACAGTCGGTCTGGCAGGCGACTACACGGTAATCAGCAAGCTGATCATCAACGGCTACGACTGCATCAACGGCAAACTTGTCGAACATGCAACGCTGCACGGCTGTGACGCAGTGGAAGCCAGGAAGAATGCAAACGGCAGTTACACCGTCACGATCAAGAACGTAACGGCAGTGCCGGATATGAGCGTAGAAGCGCATCAGGTAATCATCGGCAGTCTGACCGTTCCGGAGAAATTCAAAAATATTCCGGAACTGGATACAGTCGAAAAGATTCAGGCAAAGCTGACAGCGGAACTGACCGGCAGGAAGGATGGCGTGGCGTTCTACGACATCGCGCTTAAATACTATGACGGCGGCAAGTGGATTCCGGTAAACGAAAACAACTTCCCGGATGAAGGCGTAGACGTTGTTCTGCCGTATCCGAACGGTACGGACAGCAAGGATACCTTCCAGATCGTCCATATGCTGACAAAGACCGGCTCCGAGGGCAAGATCGAGAATGTTCCCCATACCAAGGAGACCGATGGCCTGCGGTTCCATGTAACCAGACTGTCTCCGTTCGGCGTAAGCTGGACGAAGTATACCGCGCCGACGACGGGCGGCGGCGGCGGTGGCGGCGGCGGAGCCGTTGCCCCGACCACTTACGACATCGTGATCCCGTCCGCGCTGGCGAATACCGTCAAGGCGGATAAGACCAAGGCGGCCGCAGGCGACACCGTAACGCTGACTGCTGCCGGAGAAGGTACGCTGACTGTCACGGACGCAAACGGCAAGACGGTTGCCCTGACCGACCTCGGCAGCGGCAAATACACCTTTAAGATGCCGTCGGCTAAGGTCAGCGTGGGCTTCAAGACCACCGCAGACCAGCCGTGCGATGGCGGCAAGGATTGTCCGTCCGCACCGTTTACGGATGTAGATACTGCAAAGTGGTATCATCTGTCTGTTGATTATGTGCTCACGCACAAAATGATGAACGGCGTATCGAGCCGTGCATTTGCACCGAATGCCAACCTGACGCGCGGTATGCTCGTGCAGATCCTGTATAACCTGGAAGGCAAGCCGAAGGGCACAGCGGCGAACTTCTCGGATGTGCAGGCTGACGCATGGTATGCCGAAGCAGTCGGCTGGGCAGCGTCCAATAAGGTCGTAACCGGCTATGCAGACGGTACCTTCCGACCGAATGCAGCCGTCACCCGCGAGCAGGCGGCAGCGATCCTGTATCGCTACGCCCAGAGCAAGGGTATCGACGTAAGCGTGGGTGAGAATACCAATATTCTCAGCTATGTGGATGTTCAGCAGGCAAGTGAGTACGCGATTCCGGCTCTGCAGTGGGCAGTCGGCGCAGGCGTGCTGAACGGTAAGAATGGCGGCCGTCTGGCACCGACCGGCACCGCCACCCGTGCTGAGATCGCAGCGATCATGCAGCGCTGGTGCGAAAACATCATCAAGTAACGGCAGACAAAACAGCAGGACAGAGAAAAGGGCTGACC
>OLOG01002054.1_pt1 | contig 10193 bp, 6 predicted proteins | sample 1672351 | NCBI WGS metagenome assembly OLOG01 (sample SAMEA3136674, study PRJEB25190) | human gut metagenome | biome: human gut; feature: human-associated habitat; material: faeces | place: Austria | collected 2013 | reverse complement strand
AGCTTGAGCTGACTGGCTCCGGCCTCGGCATAGTCGGTGTCCTGACCGGGGCCGAGAATGGCATAGCGTACACCGTCCTCATCGTACATCCCGTCCAGCGAACGGTAAGGGAATTCACCGTATTCCACATACTCATCTTCCAAGGGGAACAGCAGGCGCTGATAGCTTTCGCCGCCGTCGGTGGTGGCGTAGTAAATGCATTGCTGAGTAGAATCAGCATTGAAGGGGCCGGAGAAATATCCCGTTCCGTCGGGGGCCCAGTAGACGCAGGTCAGATTGCTCTGGTGCTCCGGCAGATCGACCGCAGTCCAGTTTGTGAGGTCAGAGGAGAAATAACAGGTGTAGTAGTCACTGCCCAGCGCCCGATCCACGGCAAAGCTGGCGTAGATGCCCTCGGCCGTCAGGGACAGAAAGTCGTTGGCCCGGTAGCCGTAGGCGATGGGGCTGGTTTGCCAGCTCTGACCCTCGTCGAGGGAATAGTAAAGACAGGCGGTCTCCATGCCGGAGTAGGAACCGTAATCGTAGTCTTTGCTGCTGCCGTAGGTCACGTTGGGCCGGACTTCATCCGAATAGGTGAGAAAGGCGGTGAGCTCCGGGGTGACGATATAGCCGTTGGTGCGCAGGCGCTCCAGATGGGTGCCGTTGCTTTGCAGGCACACCTTGTCATAGCCGTCTGGTACTTCAAGATAGGTTTCCCCCTCGTCATAGGTGACAAAGAGCGTGTCATTCTGCACCAGATACGGTAACCCGTCATAAGTCGTTGGGTCGTAGTGGACTGTTGGGGCTTGCTGCCGTTCCGCCTGGATCTCCGGGTCGAAGGCGATCTGCCAGGCGGCGGGGCGCATTATGTCGGAGATCGACCATGTGCCGCCCTCGCCCTGCGTCCAGACGACAGCCAGCTGACCCGCATAGACATGGTCGCTCACATAGGAGGCATCGAAGGCTTCGGCAAAGCGTCCGTGCTTCAGCATGGTTTTCAGCTGATAGTTGATCTGCACGGAGGTGTCGTTCAGTTTTTCCGTGCTCTCAATGGTGACGCTGCGCACCTGGTAGGAGGGCGGCACCCGCCAGCCCTGAAGCCGGTTGACATAGGCCTGGAGCCAGGTCCGGGTGGCCACGTCCAGATCGCCGCTCTCGGCGGCGGTGGTCTCCAACGGGTCAGGCGGCGTATAGCTCTGCCACAGTACGGCCAGTGCCACTGCGCAGGCGGCGATGAGGGCCAATAGGGTGATGAGAAGAGATTTGATGACTTTTTTCATAGAGATTCGGTTTGCTCCGTTTCAGGTGCCGCATTCATCCACGCCTTGTAGCGCGCTTCGATCTTGCAGTCCGGATTGGGATAGACCCGGCACAGCATGGCTCTCAGCTGGTAGGATCCGAGGTAGCTGTCATAGGGCGGCGCGGCGATGGTGAGGATGTTGGCGTTGGACTCGTCCCAGCCGTAGCCCGGGGCGCCTGCCTCCGGGTACCACCAGCCGAAGTCACAGTTCACCACGTTTTCGGCCATCTCAGGCTCCAGCTTCACCTTCTGAGTGATGCGCCCGCGCAGTGTCTCGATCCACGCCCAGTCTCCCTCGGCGAGACCGTATTTCCGTGCCGCCGCCGGGTGCATTCGCACCAGCGGGAAGGGCTCCATCCGGCGCAGGGACTTGATCTGCCGGTTGTTGGAGACAAAGTAGGGCTGCTGGCGGCCGCCGGTGGTGAGAATAAGCGGGTATTTGTCGGTCAGTTCCGGAGTGCTGACCGGCGTCTCCGAAGGTTCGTGCCAGCTGGGCAGAGGGTCGACGCCGGCCTTGGCCATCTCGGTGGACAGCAGCTCGAATTTGCCGGTGGGCGTGTGGAAGCCGCAGCGCTTGTAATTATAGTAGGTGCGCTCCGGGGCCAGATAGCCCTGGCGGCGCAGATCGTCCAGCGAGAAGCCCTGGTATTCCGGTCGGCGGCAGACCAGCTCCTGCATCTGCGCCTCCATCATGCTGCGCTGGTCGGTGAAACCGTAGTTCCAGCCCGCCCGGCGGCACAGCTCAAGAATGAATTCCTCATCGGACTTGCACTCGCCCACCTGTACGCACTTCTGCTGGGAGAGCACCACCTGATCGCCAAATTCCGGCATTGCGAACACGCAGTCCACCTCCGGCCACAGAGCGGCGGGAAGCACCACGTCGGCCAGCTCCGCTGTGGGATTCATGAAGATGTCCATATAGACGAGAAAATCCAGCTCCTTCAGGCAGTCGTAGCTATGCCGGGCGTCCGCCATGGAGAGCAGAGTGTTGTTGGCGTTGATGAACATTCCTCTGATTTTATAGGGCTTTCCCGTGCGAATGGCCTCCAGCATCAGGTAGGGGTGGGCCATGGTGTCCCGCTTTAAGAACGGAACGCCGCCGGTCAGTGCCCTTTCGATGCGCTCCGGAGGCAGTTCGTTGGCCGGGCGCAGTCCGGCGGGGACGATCTCCATGCTCTCCACAAAGCCACCGGGCACGTCATAATTGCCGGTGACGGCGGGAATCATAAAGATGGCGCGGCAGGTGTCCATGGCGTTGACACTCTGCTCAAAGGCACAGCCCTGTTCCAGCCCCAGCGGTTTTGTGGTGCCGATCCACCGGGCGGCGGCCAGGATCTGAGAGGCCGGGATGCCGGTGATGGCGGCCACTCTGTCCGGCGGATAGTCCCGGCAGCGCGCACGCAGCTCTTCAAAGCCGTAGGTATAGCGCTCCACAAAGTCGTGGTCATAGAGATCTTCCGTGAAGAGAAGGTTCAGAATGCCGAGCGCCAGTGCTCCGTCGGTACCGGGGCGGACACGCAGCCACAGCTTTGCCTTCCTGGCCAGCTCCGTGGGCTTTGGGTCGACGACCACAATGGGGATGCCCTCTTTGACCGCGTCCTTGATGAACCACTGCAATTCTCCGTCTGCGCCGCTGATGGCCGGGTTGGCGCCCCACACTAGAATGCCGCCGGGGCGTTTGGAGCCAAAATAGTCCACCCCGGCGAAGAGACCGGAGGTCATGACGGCGGCGGTGCGCCGGGGGCCGAGACAAATCAGCGCTCCGGCAGAGCTGAAGTTCGGCGTGCCAATGGCGTTGCCCAGCCGGAAGAAGTAGGGCAGGTGGTGGCGGCCTGTGCCGGTCAGCGAGGAGATGCACTCCGGGCCGTATTGCTCGATGAGCCCGTTCATCCTTTGCGCGATCAGGTCATAGGCTTCGTCCCAGCTGATGCGCTCCCATTGGCCGCTGCCTCGGGGCCCGATGCGTTTTTGGGGATAGAGGAGCCGGTCGGGGTGATACATCTGCTCGATGATGCTCATGCCCTTGACACAGCCCCGGCCGCGGTTCAGCGGTCCCTCTTTTGCGGGACACACCTGAACGACTCGGCCGTTGTCCACACTGACATTGTAGAGACAGCCGCCGTGGCAGCCACGGCAGGCGGTTTTGTAGATGGTCATTTCATGCTCCTATCTTCGCAAAGAGCCTTCCCGGACGGGAAGGCTCGTGCCTGTTGAACTGCTTGTGATCCTGCGCGTCAGATCTGCATGAGCGCGCAGCCCACGGCGATGCCGAGGATCGCGCCGCAGACCACCTGCAGGGGGGGGTGGCCCACCAGCTCTTTGAACTTTTTCTCCGGGGAGATGGGCTTGCCCATGTCCGCAAAAAGCTGGAAGAGGTCGTTCAGCGCCTTGCCCTGGTCGCCGGTCTCCCGACGCACACCCATGGCGTCGTACATGACAATGAACGCCAGAATGCAGCACACGCCGAAGAGCGGGCTTCTGACGCCGCAGTCAAAGCCGACGGCGGCGGTCAATGAGCAGACCGTGGCGGAGTGGGAGGAGGGCATGCCGCCGCTTCCGAAGATGATGTTCAGCGGAAGCGAGCGATTGACGACCAGACAGATGATGCACTTGATGAGCTGAGCGGCCAGCCACGCGGCGGCGGCACAGATCAGCTCCTTATTGACAGAATCCCAGAACAAAGGAGATCCCTCCCCGTGTTTCAGATACTATTATTATACCTGTTCAAGGGGGAAAAGCAAATGAAAATATGATGAAAAATGACTGCTTGACGGGCGTGGTATGCTTAGAGTAAGCATTAAAGGAGTTTAATTTACGATGAGCGCAATGAGTTCCAACAAGATTAACAAATCTTCTGCCGAGTTCCACCGCAGGAGTTATCAGCTTTTTGCACCCTATATGGACAGCCGGAATTACGGCTCCATGATGCTTTTGCTGCGGCAGAAGGACATCGCCGATGCCTCTGCCCGCCGCCGGGCGGGACTGGACATTGTCGACATCATCAGTATCGGCACCGATTCGGCAGATCCCCAGATCCTGCATCTCCATTCTATGAAGAGGGGAGATCACACAGAGCATCTGGAGCACACCTATATGTACTGGGCGCAGCTGGTGACGCTGCGGGAGTTTCTGGAGCGGGAGTACGGCCTGCGCATTCCCGGCCTGAACCGCTCCCAGAAGGAGAACGGTCTGCTGGCCTGCGTAGAACTGGACGGCGCTCACATGGCCAAGCTGCCCGAGCGCTATGTGACCTGGATCTTTAAGCTCAAGCCCCGGGGCAAGCACCGCTGCCCGGAGGAGACCGGACATGATCCGGCGAATACGGTGGTTTCCCTCGGCGAACTGGGCGGCGTGGCCTGCCCCTACTGCCTTGCGGAGGAATTGAATCTGAATTTTTGAGCAAAAATGCCTGTGGTTTTTTGAAACCACAGGCATTTGAAATTAAAAATCAGCTTTCCGCTTTTTGGACGTTTTGCGCAGGGGCTTCACCCCTAGCCTTCAGATCATCCACGAATTTGCGCAGGCACTGGTAGGTCTCAGGGCTGAGGTCGTGCTCGATCTTGCAGGCGTCTGCCCGGGCAATGCGATCCTCTACGCCCAGATAGAGCAGAAATTCGGTCAGCAGGCAGTGGCGATTATACACGTCGGTGGCCAGCTTCAATCCCTCTTCGGTGAAGTTCAGCAGACCGTCCTCGTCGGTCGTGACCATGCCGCCCTCCCGGAGAATACCCATGGCTACGCTGACACTGGGCTTGCTGACGTTCAGGTGATGCGCCACATCGATCGAACGGCAATAGCCCTTTTCCTGCCGCACCATCAGGATCGCCTCCAGATAGTCCTCACCAGATTTATGAATGGCCATGAAATTCCCTCCCTGAGATCGGTTTGTCCATCTATGCTGGCATAGCGTATTATATATACTATATCATGGTTGAGATGGGAAAACAAGAGGAATTCTCGACTGCGCAGGCGAATCCATTTATCGTAGATTTCCCGGCTGATCTATGATAAACTGAGAACAGACTTTACAACACAGGAGAAACGGCATGAAAGATCTGGTCACTGGCATACTGGCCCATGTGGATGCGGGCAAGACCACCCTCTCCGAGGGGATGCTCTACTGCGGCGGCACAATTAAAAAGATGGGCCGGGTGGATCACCGGGATGCCTTTCTGGACACGGATACGCTGGAGCGGGAGCGGGGCATCACGATCTTTTCCAAGCAGGCGGTCCTGCCCCTGGGGGAGAAGCGGCTCATCCTGATGGACACTCCCGGCCATGTGGATTTCTCAGCTGAGATGGAGCGCTCGCTCCAGGTGCTGGACTACGCCATTCTGGTCATCAGCGGCACCGACGGGGTGCAGGCGCATACTGAGACCCTCTGGCATCTGCTGGAGCGCTATCGGGTGCCCACGTTCCTTTTTATCAACAAAATGGATCTGCCCGGGGCGGAGCGAACGGAAGTTCTGAAGGATTTGAAAAAGCGGCTTAGCGATGCCTGTATTCCCTTTGACACCAGAAGCGCGGAGGAGAACGAGGAGCTGGCCATGTGCTCCGAGGAGCTGATGGGCGAATTTCTGGAGTCCGGCGCACTGTCCGATCCGGCGCTGGCCCGGGCGATCGCTCAGCGGAAGCTCTTTCCGTGCTTTTTCGGCTCCGCCTTGCGGCTGGAGGGGGTGGACGCCTTTTTGGAGGCGCTGGAGACCTATACCCTGCTCCGGGATCCCCCTGCTGAGTTCGGCGCAAAGATCTATAAAATCAGCAGGGATGCTCAGGGCGTGCGGCTGACCTGGCTGAAGGTCACCGGCGGCGTGCTGAAGCCAAAGACGGTGCTTTGCGGCCGGGACAAGACCGGCGCAAACTGGGAGGAAAAAGCGGACCAGCTGCGGCTCTATTCCGGAGCGAAATTCCAGCCCGTCAGCGAGGTGGCAGCCGGCGGTGTCTGCGCCGTCACCGGCCTGACGCACACCTCTCCCGGTGAGGGGCTGGGGGCGGAGCCGGATTCCCCTGCTCCGGCACTGGAGCCGGTGCTCACCTATCAGGTGCTCCTGCCCGAAGGCTGCGACGCGCAGATCACATTTGCCAAGCTTCGGGAGTTGGAGGAGGAGGATCCCATGCTCCGTCTAGTGTGGCACAGCCGCGGTCAGGAGATCCGGGTGCAGCTCATGGGCAAGGTGCAGCTGGAGGTGTTACAGGAGCGCATTCGGGAACGCTTCGGGATTGCGGTCGCCTTCGGCCCGGGCAGCATCGTCTACAAAGAGACCATCGCCGCCCCGGTGGAGGGCGTGGGACACTTTGAACCCCTGCGCCACTATGCCGAGGTGCACCTGCTGCTGGAGCCGTTGGAGCCGGGAAGCGGCGTCGAGCTGGCTACCCGGTGCAGTGAGGACACGCTGGATCGAAACTGGCAGCGGCTCGTTCTGACTCATCTGGCGGAAAAGGAGCATTTGGGCGTGCTCACCGGCGCGCCGATCACCGATGTGCGTATCACCCTGCTCTCCGGACGCGCCCATGTCAAGCACACTGAGGGCGGTGATTTCCGGGAGGCCACTTACCGGGCGGTGCGCATGGGGCTGATGCGGGCGGAGTCTGTTTTGTTGGAGCCGTGGTATCAGTTCCGGCTGGAGGTGCCCACCGAACATGTGGGACGCGCCATGGCGGATCTCCAACGCTTTGGCGGAGAATTCGCGCCCCCGGAACAGGACGGGGAGCGGAGCGTGCTCACCGGCGCAGCCCCGGTGGAGCAATTGGCCGATTACCCGGAGGAGGTGGCGGCCTACACCAAGGGCCGGGGGCGGCTCACGCTCCAGAGCGGCGGCTATCGTTCGTGCCACAATGCCCCGGAGGTGATCGCTGCGGCGGACTACCGGCCGGAGGCTGACCTGGAGAATTCGCCGGATTCTGTATTCTGCGCCCATGGCGGCGGATTTACCGTGAAGTGGAGCGAGGTGCCGGAGTATATGCACCTGCCCTGGGCCTGTCAGACCAAAACAGAGGAGGAGGCGCCCGCAGCGCCCATCCGCCGGGGCGGTGCCAGCTATTCCGGCTCCCGGGAGGAGGAAAAGGCGCTGGAGGCCATCTTCCGGCGCACCTACGGGGATCAAAAGCCCAGCGCCTTCACGCCCCAATCCGAAGTGCGCCGTCAGGACGCGCCAAAGCTGCTGAACGCCGAGATCGGCGACACCTTCCTGCTGGTGGATGGCTACAATATTATCTTTGCGTGGGACGAACTCAATAAACTGGCCAAGATGGATCTGGACGCCGCCCGGAATCAGCTCATCCACATTCTGAGCAACTATCAGGGGGTGCGCCGCTGCAAGGTCATTCTGGTGTTTGACGCCTATAAAGTGAAGGGCAATCCGGGTCGAGCGGAGAAAGTCAACAATATTTTCGTTGTCTACACCAAGCAGGCGGAGACGGCGGACACCTACATTGAGCGCACCACCTATGAGCTGGGCCGCCATTACCGGGTGCGGGTGGCGACGTCCGACGGCATGGAGCAGACCATCATTCTGGGCCATGAGTCCCAGCGCATCAGTGCCCGGGCTTTTGAAGAGGAAGTTAAACAGGCCCAGAAAGAGCTGGAAGAACGCATTCGACAGCACAACGCGAGGTGAATGATATGAACAATATGATCACATTGGAAAACGGTATCCTGACGGCCAAGGTCAATCCGTGGGGCGCAGAGCTGACCAGCCTGAAGCTGGACGGCATGGAGCGCATCTGGGAGGGAGATCCCGCTATCTGGGGGCGCCATGCGCCCACGCTGTTCCCGCTGATCGGGCGGCTCATCGGCCAGCAGTACGAACTGGACGGGGAAATGATCTCGGCTCCCATGCATGGCTTCTGCCGGGAACGGGAGTTTGAGGTCGTGTCCCAGAGTGCAGACGCTGTGACCTTCCGCACCCGGAACAGCACTGACTCGCTGGCGGTCTATCCCTTCCGCTTCACGCTGGATATCACTTTCACGTTGGAGGGGAATGCCATTTCCAAGCGGCATACGGTGACGAACCATTCCGCTCAGCCCATGCCCTTTGAACTGGGCGGCCACGATGCCTACCGCACCACCCTGATGCCCGGGGAGGTCATGGGGGATTATGCCATTGCCTTTGAGGGGATCGACCATCTGGAACCCTACGGTATGGACGAAAACGGTGTGCTGGAGGAGCAGAAGGGCTTTATTCCGTTGGAGAACGGCCTGTTGACCAAGCTGCCTGAGGACGTGGGGCTGGACACCATTGTGCTGGGAGATCTGCCGGTGCGCAGAGCCACTCTGCTCAGCCGCAAGAGCGCCCGAAAGGTCACGGTGGAGTTTGATAATTTTCCCTATCTGGGCATCTGGACGGCGCAGAAGGGCGTGCCAACCAACTACATCTGTATCGAGCCCTGGTCCGCCCTGCCGGACGGCCATTTTATGGGCCGCAGGCTCACGGACAAGCCGGGTATTGTTGTGCTGGAGCCCGGGGAGAGCAAAACGCTTACCTTCCGTTCCACATTTGAATAACAAGAGCAGCGACCGCAGAGAACTCTTAAAGTTCTCTGCGGTCGTTGTCGTTATTTGTGACTGCTCAGCGAAGAGGGGTGCTTCCGTCCCCACGGAAAATTGATCAGTATGATGAACACAAAGTCCCGTGTCCAAAGTTTTTCTTTTTTCTTACCTCCATTTTACCTGTGTCTGATTGCAAAGCGGAGCTCCTTATGTTATAATTTTTCCCAATTATAAAGGAGAATCAAAATTATGAATGACCCGCTCTTATGGCAGTTGATCTTACAGCTTTTTCTGATCCTCGTTCAAGGCTTCTGTTCCGCGGCGACGACCGCTGTGTTTGAACTGAATGCCGCCGCGCTGCGTGATGACGCAGAGAAGGGAGACCGCCACGCGTCAAAACTCCTGAAGCTGGCGGAGTCGCCGGAATGCGCGCTGTCCGCGCTTCAGGTGTTCAGCCTGTTTGCCGCCCAGCTGGGCAGCGCCTTTGCGGCCCTGCATCTGGCGGAACGGCTTGCCCAATGGCTGGTGGATGACCGGGGGGTAACGGCGTTGCCCGCCGGTGCGCTGAATGCGCTCCTTGCGGCGGCGGTCACGATCGTGCTTGGCTTTGCGACACTGGTGCTGGGCGTGCTGGTGCCGCGGCGCATTGCACTGCAGAAGAGCGACAGAGTCGCTCGCATCACCGGGCCGGTGGTTTTGGTTCTGAGCGCTTTTCTACGTCCGGCAGTGTGGCTGGCCAATGTTGCTGTGGCCGGTGTTCTGAGGCTGTTCGGGATGAAAAATCAGGCCCGTCCGGACAACGCCACGGAGGAAGAGATCCGCATGATGCTGGATGAGAGCGAAGAGGAGGGACTCATCGAGTCCACCGAGGGCGAGATGATCGACAATGTCTTTGAGTTCAACAACATCCAGATCTGTGATGTCATGACTCACCGGGTGGACGTGGAATCCATCGACGTGGAATCTACCCCGGAGGAGATCACCGAGCGCATCCGGGAGACCGGTTACTCCCGTTTTCCGGTCTATGAACAGGATCAGGACAACATTGTCGGTATGCTCTATGTCAAGGATTATTTCCTGAATCAGGACAAACCCCTGCGAGACATTCTGAAAGAGCCGCTGTTTGTGCCGGACTCGCTGATCTGCGACGACCTGTTTCGGAGAATGCAGAGGGAGCACGTCCATTTTGCCGTTGTCACCGATGAATACGGCTCCTTCCTTGGTGTTGTCACCTTGGAGGATCTGATCGAGGAGATCGTAGGCAATATCTATGATGAATACGACGAGCGGGAGGAGTATATCACCCCTAACCCGGACGGAAGCTGGAACATCAGCGGCCGGGCAGAACTGAAGGATGTAGAAAAGACGCTGGATCTGGAGCTGCCGGAGCACGAGGATTTTAATACCCTCAGCGGCCTGATCCTC
>OLOG01002053.1_pt1 | contig 10197 bp, 10 predicted proteins | sample 1672351 | NCBI WGS metagenome assembly OLOG01 (sample SAMEA3136674, study PRJEB25190) | human gut metagenome | biome: human gut; feature: human-associated habitat; material: faeces | place: Austria | collected 2013 | reverse complement strand
CAGACCATGCGGCTATTTCTACCGAGGTCAAGGTTACGAACCAGTTAAAAGAAGAGGGAATTGACAAAAAGGAACTGGGCCGTGAGGGATTCCTTGAGAGAACCTGGCAGTGGAAAGAAGAGTATGCGGGAACGATTGAGAATCAGTTAAAGAAGCTTGGTATTTCCTGTGACTGGGACAGAGAGCGTTTCACCATGGATGAGGGATGTTCCAAAGCAGTAGAAGAAGTATTTATCAGCCTTTATGAAAAAGGTTATATTTATAAAGGATCAAGAATCATCAACTGGTGTCCGAAATGTAAGACTTCGCTGTCTGATGCCGAGGTGGAGCATGAGGATCAGGACGGACATTTCTGGCATATCAAATATCCGATTGCCGGAACGGACCGTTTCCTTGAAATTGCAACGACCCGTCCGGAGACGTTGCTGGGAGATACCGCGATCGCCGTACACCCGGATGATGAGCGATATAAGGATATCGTAGGAAAGATGGCAATCCTTCCACTTGTAAACCGTGAGATTCCGATCGTTGCTGATTATTATGTAGACAAAGAGTTTGGAACAGGTGCTGTTAAGATCACTCCGGCACATGATCCGAACGATTTCGAGGTTGGAAAGCGTCATAACCTTCCTGAGATCAACATCATGAACGATGATGCAACGATCAATGAAAAGGGTGGAAAATATGCAGGAATGGATCGCTATGAGGCAAGAAAAGCGATCGTGGCAGATCTGGATGAGCAGGGATACCTTGTAAAAGTTGTTCCACATATGCATGCTGTAGGAACTCATGACCGGTGTGGTACAACAGTAGAGCCATTGATCAAACAGCAGTGGTTTGTCAAGATGGATGAGCTTGCAAAACCGGCGATCAATGCACTGAAGACAGGAGAGCTGCGGTTTGTACCGGAGCGTTTTGACAAGATTTATCTGCACTGGCTCGAGAATATCAAGGACTGGTGTATTTCCCGTCAGATCTGGTGGGGACATCGGATTCCGGCTTACTACTGTGATGAGTGCGGTGAATTTGTTGTGGCAAGAGAGATGCCGGAAAAATGCCCGCATTGTGGATGCACACATTTCACGCAGGACGAGGATACACTGGATACATGGTTCTCTTCCGCACTGTGGCCGTTCTCCACACTTGGCTGGCCGGACAAGACAGAAGACCTGGATTATTTCTATCCGACAGATGTACTTGTAACTGGTTATGATATCATTTTCTTCTGGGTGATCCGTATGGTATTTTCAGGCTATGCACATACAGGAAAAGCACCGTTCAATACAGTATTGATCCACGGTCTTGTAAGAGATTCACAGGGACGTAAGATGAGTAAATCTCTTGGAAATGGAATCGATCCGCTGGAAATCATCGATCAGTATGGAGCAGATGCACTGAGACTGACACTGATTACCGGAAATGCACCGGGAAATGACATGCGGTTCTACTGGGAGCGTGTGGAGGCATCCCGTAACTTCGCCAATAAAGTATGGAATGCATCCCGTTTTATCATGATGAATCTGGATGGATTTGAACTCCATACGCCGTCAAAGGATGAGTTACATGCAGCAGACAAGTGGATTCTTTCCAAGGTGAATACCCTTGCAAAAGATGCCACAGAAAATATGGATAAATTTGAACTCGGAATTGCCGTACAGAAAGTATACGATTTTATCTGGGATGAGTTCTGTGACTGGTACATTGAGATCGCAAAAGTCCGTACCTATAAAAAGGATGAAGATCCGGTATCTGCCAATGCGGCACTGTGGACCTTAAAGACCGTACTGACCGAGGCATTGAAACTGTTACATCCGTATATGCCATTTATCACGGAAGAAATCTTCTGTACCTTACAGTCAGAGGAAGAGACGATTATGCTCTCCAAGTGGCCGGAGTACAAAGAAGAGTGGAACTTCCCGGCAGAGGAAGCAGCCATTGAGCACTGTAAGGATCTCGTTAAGGGAATCCGTAATGTCCGCACAGAAATGGATGTTCCGCCATCAAGAAAGGCAAAGCTTTATATTACATCTGAGGATGCAGGGCTTCGCACTGTTTTTGAAGAAAATAAGGAAGTATATGTAAATCTTGCTTCTACCAGCGAGATTATAGTACAGGCAGACAAAAACGGTATCAGTGAGGATGCGGTTTCCGTTGTGATTCCGGGAGCAGTTCTTTATCTGCCGCTGGAGGATCTGGTAGATTTTGAAAAAGAAAAAGAGCGTTTGCATAAAGAAAAAGATAAGCTGACGAAGGAACTTGCACGTTCTAAGGGCATGCTTTCCAATGAAAAATTCTTAAATAACGCAAAACCGGAAAAGGTACAGGAAGAGAAAGACAAGCTGGCAAAGTATGAGCAGATGATGGCTCAGGTAGAAGCGCGGCTGGCACAAATGAAATAAATGGTTTCGGATTTCTATAGCAGAGAGGGGAAAATGCCATGGAAGATATTTCAATGAGAGGTGCGGTTGTCCGGATTTCACAGGATAGTATGGAAGCATATTTGACATTGCAGCCGCCGGAGGCCGGAGAGGGATACACATTATCAGAGCTGGTGCGGTATATCCGCACCCAGCGGGTAACCAATGGAATTGACGAAGCGGCGATCCAGGAGATGATCGATGGCGGAGTGTACATGAGAGATGTATGTATTGCAAAAGGACAGCCACCGGTCAATGCAGAAAACGGCCGCTATGAACTTCATTTCAATCCGGATGTGGATGGAAAACCAAAGGTCAAGGAGGATGGTTCCATAGATTACTGGAGCATCCGTACAGTGGAGATGGTAAAAGAAGGTCAGACAATTGCCACCTACTATCCACCAACCGAGGCGGTAAACGGGATGAATGTTTCGGGAAAGCCGATACTGGCAGTCCGTGGCAAGCCATTGCAGCCACTCCGCGGAAAAGGATTTCACTGTACAGAAGACGGAAGTACTTATATTGCAGACCTGTCTGGAAAGATTGAAATGTCAAACGGAAAGATCCGGATATCCGCAGTTTATGAAATTCCCGGTGATGTGGGAATCGGTACAGGAAATGTGGAATATCACGGAGATGTTGTAATCCACGGTGGAATCAAACCGGGGGCAAAGGTAAGTACGAGTGGAAGTCTCACGGTAGACGGTATCTGCGAGAACTGTGTGATTGAAGCGGGAAAAGATATTGTCCTGCGAAGCGGTGTTCTCGGTGGAAACAAGACCAGTATTCGTGCAGGTGGGAATATCCACGCAAAATTTTTCGAATACTGTAAGGTGAAAGCCGATGGCTTTATTGAAGTGACTTATGCATTAGACAGTCATATGATCAGTTTTGATCATATTTATGTAACCGGAAAAAAGGGAAGTATCATTGGCGGATATGCCTACGCAATCAGTGGAATGGATGTGAATGTAATCGGAAATTCCACGGAAGTAAAGACACAGGTGCATGTCGGAGTCAGTGCGCAGATGCGGCAGGAACTGTCGGATCTGCAGAAATTCATTGAAGAAAATGGGGAAGTGATCAAGAAGATTACCACCGGGCTGAAACAGTTTGAACTGGTGGCTGCGCAAAAAGGAATTGATGTATCGAAAGATCCGCGCAGAACTGAGCTTCTTCGTGCCAAAATGAAAACGCAGGCAGATATTGCTGAAAGCCAAAAAGCGGTAGATCGTCTGGAAGAACTGGTCAAACGCGGGGAAAATGCAAAGATCAGTGTCGTACGCAAAGTGTATTCCGGATGTGTTGTAACCATTGACCAGCAGACGCTTACCGTAAAAGAACTGCAGGAATCCGTTTGTTTCCAGAAGAAAAAAGAAGGGGTTGTGATGATCTCTCTCAAGTAAACAGATGCAGTTCCTGTAATATTTCCGAGAAATAATGCGAATAAATTTACTTGCATATCCAATGCATTATATTATAATTAAGATACATGGGAACGCAGAACCTGTATATCGCAAAAAGGAGCAGGAGAAATGATTAATTTTGAAAAAGAGCTGAAGAATTTTCAGCCGAGTCTGGAAGTAGAAGAAGCCGAGGCTGCAATTTATAACCATGATCTGACAGATGTAACGGATATTATTACCGAAATATTGCGTGATGTACGTCAGAATGGTCAGCAGTTAGGACAGTAATGAAAAAGAGGAAGAAATGATTTGTTATAAATGTGGACAGGAGGTTGGAAATGCAAAGCGCTGCCCGAATTGCGGGGCAGATCTTTCCGTATTTTTGAAAGTGCGTCACATTTCCAACGCATATTATAATCTGGGGCTGGAACAGGCGGGCGTGAGAAATCTTTCCGGAGCGATTGTCAGCCTGAAAAACAGTCTGAAGTTTAATAAATATAATATTGATGCACGAAATCTTCTGGGATTGATTTATTGCGAGACAGGAGAAGTGGTAGATGCCTTAAGTGAATGGGTGATCAGCCGCAGTTATCAGCCGAAGGACAATCTTGCCAGTCATTATCTTGATGAGATCCAGCAGGACCGGGGAAGATTGGATTCCGTAAATCAGACGATTAAAAAATATAACCAGGCATTGCACTATTGCAAGCAGGACAGTCGGGATCTGGCAATTATCCAGCTGAAAAAGGTACTTTCGCTGAATCCGAAGCTTGTCAAGGCACATCAGCTGCTGGCGCTTCTTTATCTGCAGGACAATAAGCTGGAACTGGCAAAAAAAACTTTGCGCAATGCGGGAAAGATTGATACAAATAATACAACCACCCTGCGTTATCTGCGCGAAGTGAATGCAAGACTGAAGGAAAAAAGTCCTTCCAAAAAGCCGAAGGATGATGATCTGATTTCTTATCAAAGTGGAAATGAGACCATTATCATGCCGAAGCGGTTTAAGGAATCTTCGATTGGGGCAACATTGGTATATATCGTGATCGGACTGATTGTGGGTACTGCGATTACCGCGTTTCTGATCGTGCCGAGCGTCCGCAACAAGGCAAAAGAAGAGGCACAGAGAAAACTGGTTGAGGCGAGTGATACCATTTCCACGAATGGACAGACAATCAAAGATCTGGAAGGACAGGTGGAGGATCTGAAAAATCAGCTGGAGGAGCAGACGACCAACAACGAAAAGGTCAAGGTTCAGATATCCACTTATGAAAATCTCCTACAGGCATGTGTTTCCTATTATGGATCAAAGGATGTGACGACTGCGGGAGAGACGCTGGACAAAGTAAAGACGAAGTATCTGTCCGATAAAGCCAAAACCATATATGATGATATCCATGGGGAGGTACAGGATAAGTATCTGAATCAGCTTTACAAGGAAGGCTATAGTTTGTACTCCCGTGGAAAGTATAAGGACGCCATCGATACATTAAAACAGATTACGGATGAGCAGGAAGATTTCCAGGATGGATCAGCTGCCTATTATCTGGCGCAGTCCTACCGGAAAAACGGGGACCTGAAATCTGCAAAACCGTATTATCAGTATGTGATTGAAAATTATCCGGATACGGAGCGGGCGAGAACGTCACAGAATTATGTAGACGCACAGGAATAAAAAGGAACACATTGCATTACAAAAGACACTACAGTACAGGTTACTGTCGGTGTCTTTTTTTGCTTATTTATAAAGAATAAGGGAAAGGAAGAGGTTTTATATGGAAGCAGCATATCGAAAGGAAGCAGACTGCATGATTGTGCCGATGCCGCGGGAGGTGGATCATCATGTGGCAGGCAATATGAGCAGGGAAATAGATCTGCTGGCGGAAAGCTGGCATGTTCACAGGATTATATTTGATTTTGCGGGGACTGATTTTATGGACAGTTCCGGAATCGGTATATTAATAGGAAGAAAAAAGACGATGGACATGCATGCAGGAAAAGTGACAGCGGTAAATCTGGGAGAACGGGTGTATAAAATATTTGAAAAATCCGGGTTGTTTCAGATTATTTCATTGGAAGAGGAGGAAAAATAAAATGGTGCAGGAAAATCATATGCAGGTTCATTTTGATGCAAAATCCGTAAATGAGGGATTGGCACGCATGGTTGTGACCGCATTTATGACAAATATGAATCCGACGCTGGAGCAGATTGCAGATGTAAAGACAGCAGTGAGTGAGGCTGTGACAAATGCCATTATCCATGGATACGAAGATGAAACGAAACAGGTGGAACTGACCTGTGACCAAAACGGTCAGCAATTGGTGGTAACGGTGGAAGATCACGGAGTCGGAATTGAAGATCTTGAACAGGCATTGCAGCCTTTTTTTACTACAAAACCGGAATTGGAACGTTCCGGTATGGGCTTTTCCTTTATGGAGGCATTTATGGATCGGATTGAGGTACGGTCAAAAAAAGGAGAAGGAACACGTGTGGTTATGTGGAAATACATAGAAAGGGAACGTGAGCAGTAAGATACCAGCAAAAGAGGAAAATGGACGACAGAACATCCAGAGGGCGCAGCAGGGAGACCGGAAGATCAGGCAGCAGATGATAACCGAGAATATGGGGCTGGTTTATATGGTGGCGAAACGATTTGCAAACCGGGGAACCGATTTGCAGGATCTGACACAGATCGGAGTGATTGGTCTGATCAAGGCAATCGACCGGTTTGACACTTCGCTATCCTACTCTTTTTCTACCTATGCGGTTCCGCTTATTATGGGGGAAATCCGGAGATTTTTACGGGATGACGGTATGATTCATACGAGTCGCCAGATGAAAGAACATGCAAGAAAAATAGCAATTGTCAGAGAACAAATGAAAAAGACACAAAATAAGGAGCCGACATTGCAGGAACTGGCGGAAAAGACAGGAATTGCCATTGAAGATCTGGTGGTGGCAATGGAAGCAGGAAGAGAGGTGGATTCTTTTTCACGACCGGTGACGGAAAATGACGGAAAAGTGCTGACTTTGGAAGAAAAGCTGGAGGATAATCACCGGTTTGAAACTCCGCTTCTGAATCATATTGCATTGAAACAGGCGATCGACCAGCTGCCGGAGGAAGAAGCACAGCTGATAAAATTTCGCTATATGGACAATCTTTCCCAGGCAGAAACAGCAAAGCGCATGGGGAAAAATCAGGTATCCGTATCGCGCAGTGAGCGGAAGATACTGGAAAAACTTCGCAGAAAAATGTTGTAGCTACCACTTACAGGTACAGGGAAAATCTGGTATAATTTGCACGTAAAAGATCATAAAAGGGAGAAATTAACATGGGAGAATATTTGCAGGAAGCCGTGTTGCCGGTGCAGTACGACAATTATGTGTTTGATTTGTACGGGACACTGGTGGATATCCACACAGAGGAAGATTTTCCAAAACTGTGGGAGAAACTGGCATTGTTTTTTGGATATTACGGGGCTATTTATGAACCGAAGGAATTGCAGAAGCGCTATGCGGCACTTGTCAGCGACTGTGAGCGCGCGTTGAAAAAGACGCTGGAAGAGGACAGGCATTATACGCATGAGGCATCTCCGGAGATTGAGATCGGGGAAGTGTTTGAAAAACTGTATCAGGAAAAAGGGATCGTGGCCGATAAGACCCTTGCCATACATACCGGACAGTTTTTCCGTGCGCTGTCTACCGATTATGTCCGTTTGTATCCGGGGACACAGCAGATGCTTGCCAGTCTGAAAAAAATGGACAAAAAAGTATATCTGTTATCGAATGCCCAGCGCATTTTTACCGCATATGAAATGAATGTTTTAGGCATTACAAAATATTTTGATGATATTTTGATTTCTTCGGATTATCACACGAAAAAACCGGACAAACGTTTCTTTCATATATTGTTGGAGCGGCATAAGCTGGATGTGTCACATTCCCTGTATATCGGGAATGACAGCCGTTGTGATGTCGATGGTGCAAAAGGTGTCGGAATGCCGGTGTTTTATGTAAATTCCAATATTTCCCCGAAAAATGATGACGGAAAAGAGGCAGACTATATTGTAGAGAATTTTTGTGCCTGGAAGGAGGTAACCATATGAGTAAATTAAAATCAGGAAAAGTAGCAATTATCGGATGTGGATTTGTCGGTTCTGCATCTGCATTCGCCCTGATGCAGAGCGGATTATTTACCGAGATGGTGCTTTTGGATGCAAACCATCAGAAAGCAGAAGGGGAAGCCGAAGATATCGTACACGGAATTCCGTTTGGAAGACCGATGCAGATTTATGCCGGAGATTATGATGATATTGCGGATGCAGCCATTATTGTAATTACAGCAGGTGCAAATCAGAAGCCGGACGAAACACGGCTGGATCTGGTAAACAAAAACATTGCAATTTTCCAGTCGATTATTCCGGAAATTACAAAAAGAGATTTTGAAGGAATTCTTCTGATTGTTGCAAATCCGGTAGATATTCTGACTTACACGGCGCAGAAACTGTCCGGTTATCCGGAAAAACGGGTAATTGGTTCTGGAACTGTGCTGGATTCTGCCAGACTGAAGTATCATCTGGGACAGCATCTGGGAGTGGACAGCAGAAGTGTACATGCTTTTATCGTGGGAGAACACGGGGACAGTGAGATTGCGGCATGGAGCAGTGCGAATATATCCGGAATACCGCTGGACAATTTCTGTGAGATGCGGGGGCACTATAATCATATGGAAGCAACGGAACGTATCGCCGCGGAGGTAAAACAGAGTGCCTATGAGATTATTTCCAAAAAAGGAGCCACATATTATGGAATTGCCATGTCAGTTAAGCGCATCTGCGAAGCAATCATAAGAGATGAAAAATCAATTCTGCCGATTTCGACCATGCTGCACGGAGAGTATGGAATCTCAGACGTGGTGTTAAGTCTGCCGTGTATCGTTGGCCGCGATGGCTATGAAACCAAGGTTCCAATCGATCTGGATCAGGAGGAAGTTTCCAAACTGCATGAGTCTGCAAATACGCTGAAAGAAGTTCTTTCGAAGTTCTTTGCCGAAAATTAGTTTTTTTGTGCTTGCATTTTTTGGAAGAAAGGGGTAGAATACCACAGTGGGTAGAGCAAAGGCGTCGTAATGTATGTACGACGCCTCTTTTTATATATAAAGTGTATGACCATATGAGAAATATACAAATATGACATATAGTTTATATAAAAAAAACGTTTTACTTTTTACAATATGACAAATATAATAGCTTTTGATTCAAAAGTTAAGAAAGGAAGTGAGACTGTTGGATGCGTTGGTAAAGAATCTGATGGAGGAGCTGAATTGCGATACCGTCTTTACAATCCCGCTGTTTGGTGGCATTCCGATCTATGAATCGGTTGTTGTTACATGGATCATCATGGCGGTCATTCTTCTTTTGTGTCTGATCCTTGTCAAAGGACTTAAAGTTGAGAATCCAAGCCGTAAGCAGGTAGTACTTGAACTTGCTGTTTCAAAACTGTATGGATTCTTTGAGGACACGATAGGAGAAAACGGTAAAGCGTACATTCCGTACCTGGCAGCAGTTGCCATCTACATAGGAATTGCCAACCTCATCGGCCTATTAGGCTTCAAGCCACCGACAAAAGACATGAATGTCACGGTAGCGCTTGCATTGATGAGTATCATCTTAATTGAAGCAGCAGGAGTGAGAAAGAAAGGAACCAAAGGCTGGTTAAAGAGCTTTGCGGAACCAATGCCTGTAGTTCTTCCAATTAACATTCTTGAGATATTCATCAAACCATTATCACTTTGTATGCGATTGTTTGGAAACGTACTTGGTTCCTTCGTTATTATGGAGTTACTGAAGATGGTGGTTCCACCCGTACTTCCAGCAATATTCAGTTGTTACTTTGATATTTTTGACGGACTGATCCAAGCATTTGTATTTGTATTTTTGACTGCTTTATATATTGGTGAAGCAGTGGAGATGGATTAAGAGTTTAAGTATTAAGAGTTTAAGTATTAAGAAAGCTTGCAAGGCGGGCGCTGTGCGCAGCAAGCTATTGATTACATACAGGCAGCGCAGAAAAGAGGTAAATTATGACACAGTTAATCGCTATTGGAGCAGGTATTGCAGTTTTGACAGGTATCGGAGCAGGTATCGGTATTGGTAAGATTGGTGGCTCGGCCATGGAAGGTATTGCACGTCAACCGGAGGCATCGGGAGATATTCGTATGAATATGATTATTGCTGCTGCTTTGGTAGAAGGTGTGGCATTGTTGGCATTGGTTGTTTGTCTGTTAGTACTTTTCTTATAATAAACAAAGAAGATTATGTCATTGTTACTACCCGATAGTGGCCTGATATTCTGGATGCTCCTTTCTTTTGGA
>OLOG01002050.1_pt1 | contig 10211 bp, 8 predicted proteins | sample 1672351 | NCBI WGS metagenome assembly OLOG01 (sample SAMEA3136674, study PRJEB25190) | human gut metagenome | biome: human gut; feature: human-associated habitat; material: faeces | place: Austria | collected 2013 | reverse complement strand
CGCCGGCGAGTGAGTAATACACATTGTCCAAATGCGTCCCTCCTGAAGAACTTTTAACCAACTAAATAGCAACTTAAAAGAGGCCATTGCGAACTCATTTCCAGTCCGCAACGGCCTCCCCTTAAGGAGTTTTATTTACTTTCTTTCACGCTCTTAAATCGCCCCAAGAATCCGTCTGGCATTATCAATCCTCTCCTGCGTAGGAGGTTTCACGCCCTCCAGCGGATAAGGAATCCCCAGCTTTTCCCATTTAAAAATGCCAAGAGTATGATACGGAAGAACTTCCACGCGCTCAACGTTTTTCAGTGTATGGATAAAATCCGCCAGCTGGTGCAGATACTCATCCTTGTCACTGCCCCCCGGTACTAACACATGCCGGATCCAAACAGGCTTACCCATATCCGAAAGCTCACGGGCCATGGCAAGAATATTCGCATTGGTCTGCCCGGTAAGCTTCACATGCTCCTGCTCATTGATCTGCTTGATATCCAGAAGCAGAAGATCTGTATACTTCATCAGCTCCAGCCACTTAGAATGCCACGGCACCTTAGTCGTATAAGGATTTCCGCTGGTATCCAAAGTAGTATGGACTCCCGCTTCCTTTGCCTTACGGAAAAGCTCTGTGAGAAAATCCATCTGCAAAAGTGGTTCCCCGCCGCTCACCGTGATACCACCCTTATCTCCCCAGTAAGACTTAAACCGAAGTGCTGTCTTCAAAAGCTGATCCGTAGTGTACTCTTTTCCATCTGTCATATTCCAGGTATCCGGATTATGGCAGAACTGACAACGCATAGCACAGCCAGAAAGAAAAATCACATATCTCACTCCAGGTCCGTCCACAGACCCGAAGCTCTCCAGAGAATGAACATAGCCTTTTAACATTTCTAATTCCTTTGCATTCATATTTATAAAAAGGACATGCAACCTCTAACATATATTGTATTGCATGCCCTTTTGTTTCGCCGATACTATTTTAAAATATCAGACTTACATTCTGTCGTGGCAGGTTCTGGCAATAACATCCAGCTGCTGCTCTCTTGTCAGATCGATAAACTTAACTGCATAACCGGAAACACGGATAGTGAAGTTTGCATACTCCTCTTTTTCCGGATGCTCCATAGCATCGATCAGTTTCTCTTTGCCAAATACATTTACGTTCAGGTGATGTGCACCCTGGTTGAAATATCCGTCCAGTACATGTACCAGATTATCTGTACGCTCTTCATCACTATGTCCAAGAGCTTCCGGATTAATGGTCTGTGTATTGGAAATTCCATCCAGTGCATCCTCATAGTCAAGCTTTGCAACAGAGTTCAGGGAAGCAAGAAGTCCGTTCTGCTCTGCGCCGTAGGATGGGTTTGCACCAGGTGCCAGAGGCTCTCCAGCCTTTCTTCCATCCGGAAGAGCTCCGGTAGCTTTACCATAAACAACGTTAGAGGTAATGGTAAGAATAGAAGTGGTTGGCTTGGAATCACGGTAGGTATGGATGTGTTTCAGTTTATCCATGAAGGTGGAAAGCAGATTTCTTGCAATCTCATCTGCTCTGTCATCATCATTACCGTAGCGTGGGAAATCACCCTCAACCTGGAAATCAGTGGTAATTCCATCCTCATCACGGATAGCTTTTACCTTCGCATACTTAATAGCAGACAGAGAATCTACTACATGTGAAAATCCAGCAATACCTGTTGCAAAAGAACGCTCAACCTTTGTATCGATAAGCGCCATCTCAGCTGCCTCATAGTAATATTTATCATGCATATAGTGGATCATGTTCAGAGTTCCTACATACAGATGAGCCAGCCAGTCCATCATCTGGTCATATTTCTGCATAACCTCATCATAATCAAGATACTCGGAAGTGATCGGCTTGTACTCCGGTCCTACCTGAGTCTTTAACTTCTCATCCACACCACCGTTGATCGCGTAAAGGAGGCATTTTGCAAGATTTGCACGAGCTCCAAAGAACTGCATTTCCTTACCAGTCTCAGTTGCAGATACACAGCAGCAGATAGAATAATCATCGCCCCATACCGGACGCATAACATCATCGTTCTCATACTGGATAGAACTTGTTGTAACAGAAATATTAGCAGCATATTTCTTGAAGTTTTCCGGCAGCTTGGAAGAATAAAGAACAGTAAGGTTTGGCTCCGGAGCCGGTCCCATATCCTCAAGAGTATGAAGGAAACGATAGTCATTCTTGGTAACCATATGGCGTCCGTCAACACCAATACCTGCAACCTCAAGAGTTGCCCATACCGGGTCACCGGAGAACAGCTGGTTGTAGGACTCAATTCTTGCAAATTTAACCATACGGAATTTCATTACCATGTGGTCAACAAGCTCCTGTGCCTCTTTCTCAGTGATCACGCCATTCTTAAGGTCTCTTTCAATATAGATATCAAGGAATGTGGAGATACGTCCAACACTCATTGCAGCACCATTCTGGGTCTTAATTGCTGCAAGATATCCAAAGTACAGCCACTGGAATGCCTCATGAGCATTCTTTGCAGGCTCTGAAATATCATAACCATAGACCTTTGCCATCTCTTTCATTCCTTTAAGAGCGCGGATCTGATCTGCGATTTCCTCACGAAGCTGGAAATCATAACGTCTCATACCCTGGCGGTCGCTGTCTGCAAAGTCTTTCTCCTTGCCTGCGATCAGAGCGTCAATACCGTACAGAGCCACACGTCTGTAATCGCCAACGATACGTCCACGTCCATAAGTATCCGGAAGTCCGGTAAGGATGTGGCTGTGACGTGCTCTTTTCATTTCTGGTGTATAAATGTCAAAAACGCCCTGGTTATGTGTTTTGAACTCATATTTTGTAAACATATCGTGGATCTGAGGATCTACCTTGTAGCCGTACATTTCGCATGCCTGCTCAGCCATTTTGATTCCGCCGTATGGCATAAATGCACGTTTCAGAGGCTTGTCTGTCTGAAGTCCTACAACCTTCTCAAGATCCTTCAGGTCTTCAGAAATATATCCTGGTCCGTATGCGGTCAGGCCTGTGACAACCTTTGTCTCCATGTCAAGCACACCATTGTTGGCACGCTCTGCTTTCTGCAGCTCCTGCAGCTTTCCCCACAGTTTGTCAGTAGCCTCGGTCGGGCCTTCCAGGAAAGAATCGTCTCCGTCATAAGGGGTATAATTGTGACGGATAAAATCACGAACGTTAATTTGTTCTTTCCAACGACTTCCTTCGAAGCCTTCCCACTGTGCAAAATCTTTCATTCTTGTACCTCTTTCTTTATTTTATAGTTCTCCGCGTATATTGAAGAATTGTTATTAGTTTAACGATTGTAGTATACGAGATTGTTATTTCTTAGTCAATCGGTTTGGGGAATGCTTTTAATAAAGTACAATTTATCTGGTAAAAAATGGATTTCCCTATATATAAGTCCTATATTCTGTACTTTAATTCATTTTTCCATTTGTAAGTCCCATTTTCACTGTAGTAAATACAGAGAAATATTCTCGATATACTTTGTTAAATTTTATCAACTTAATTGAAGGGGCTATCGCTTAACGAATGAATTTTCGTGAAGCTCTCGATGGTCTTATCTGTATCGCCATGTTCAATGCCATCGCGGAGCGTGTTGCTGTGAACGAAGTGGACAATAACTTATACTCCTTTCTGCTTGCTTAAAATTTAAGTATTTGTTTTACTATTATCTTGTCATATGTTATCCTATTCTTACAACATTAAGGGGGAAACAAATGTAATGGAAAAGAAATCAAACCATTTTTCAGGACAGCTTGGTTTTGTCCTGGCTGCAGCCGGAAGTGCTGTAGGAGTGGGAAATTTGTGGAGATTCCCATACCTTGCCGCAAAAGACGGAGGCGGCTTATTTTTAATTATCTACCTGATTCTGGTACTTACCTTCGGATTTACCCTTCTCACCTCGGATATTGCAATCGGACGGCGTACACAGAAGAGTGCCATCGGAGCCTATACCCAGATGCATCCCAGATGGAAGTTCCTGGGAATCCTTACATTCCTTGTACCAGTGCTTATTATGACCTATTACGCGGTAATTGGCGGATGGATCACCAAATATGCGGTGGTATACATAACCGGTCAGGCACAGGCAGCTGCCGCAGATGACTATTTTACAGCCTTTATCACATCTTCCACTTCACCGGTGATCTTCGCACTGCTTTTCATGGGTGTTACTGCTTTCATTGTATACAATGGTGTGGAAAAGGGGATTGAAAAAGTATCCAAATGGATGATGCCGGTTCTGCTGGTCCTGGTCGTAGTGATTGCTGTGTATTCTCTTACGATTTCACATACGGATGCTTCCGGTCAGCTTCGCACCGGCTTACAGGGATTTCTTTACTACCTGACGCCTGACCTTGAAGGACTGACTGTGCAGCGTTTTCTGCAAATTCTGCTGGATGCCATGAGCCAGCTGTTCTTTTCACTTAGTGTATCCATGGGAATTATGATCACCTACGGCTCCTATGTAAAACCTGAAGTGAACCTGAACAAAGCGATCAATCAGATTGAAATTTTTGACACAGGTGTTGCCTTTCTTGCAGGTGCCATGATCATCCCGGCTGTATATGTATTTTCTGGCACTGAGGGAATGGGTGCCGGACCAAGCCTGATGTTTATTTCCCTGCCAAAGGTATTTTCTGCAATGGGAAAAGCTGGTGCCTTCGTAGGAATCCTGTTTTTCGTAACTGCTATTTTTGCAACCTTGTCTTCCTGTATTTCTGTACTGGAATCTATTACTGCAAACTGCATGGAAATTTTTCATACCAGCCGTAAAAAAACAGTTCTTGTTTTATCTGTGATCTACCTTGCAGCTTCCGCAGTTATCGCTTTGGGATACAGTATTTTCTATGTGGAAGTGAAGCTTCCAAATGGTTCTGTGGGACAGCTTCTTGATATTATGGATTACATCAGTAACAGTGTTATGATGCCATTTATAGCACTACTTTCCACGATTCTCATCGGCTGGATCGTAACGCCAGATTATGTGATTGACGAAATGGAAAGAAGCGGGGATAAGTTCCGTAGGAAAAAATTGTACCGCGTCATGATCCGCTTTGTTGCACCGGTTATGATGTTTATTCTGTTTTTACAATCTACAGGGATTTTATCTTAAACTGTAAAGCATGTTTGAGGAAGGCTTTTTGCAAGATGTGCCTCACAATTTTGGAAAGCTTATATTGCGCAAAAAACATCCAGCCTGCCATCGTTGTATGGAGACTGGATGTTTTTTATAATTTGTAATTGTTTAGATACTGAAGCTTTATTAGTTTCTCACTGCCAGCGGTGTTCTGCCTCTTCGATTTCCTCAATAAACATTAAAAGGAAGCTGATGAGAAGCAGGATGCTGGATATCCAGATGGCTCTTTCGCCGTAAGCCATTGAAAGTCTGCCGCCAATTCCTGCGCCAATAGCAAACAGAAAAATAATGGCGAAATAGCATAAGGCCTGATGAAGCAGGCGGGGCTTTCTTTCACGCATGTAAGCGGAAAGGGCTGCAGTGCCGCTTCTCAGATTTCCGATACACATGGTGCTTGCGTAGGCATTTCCTTCAACCTTTCGGAAGGTCTGCACCTGAAGGGCGCAGGAAAAGGATACCAGGGTGGTGGCAAGCACGTTCAGATTCCCTGGGATGAAGCCAACCAGAAACAGCAGGATGATCTCTACCAGAAGGATTCCCTGGCGCCAGTGAAGGCGTCTGGCATAGCGGAATTTTTCCTGAATGCGTTCCGCTAACAGAACTCCAAGGAAGAACGCGGTCAGGGGAATGAGATAATGCAATCCTGCTTTCACTTCGCCATTCATAAACCGCTCACTCATCAGTACCACGTTTCCGGTCTGGGCGTTGGAGAAAACGCCATCGCGGGTAAAATAGGTATAGGCATCCTGAAATCCTCCTGACACTGCAAGGAATGCACTGTTTATGAATGCTTCTGAGGTCTGTACCCTTTTATGATGGTCCATAATAAGCTCCTTCTTTCGTCTTTTATCTTTCGTATACATACATATTTTCAGATTATAGAATAAATAATGCTTTCTGTAAACATCTATTTTGATATGTAGAGTATATATATCTTATATGTCTAAGATCAGATTTCTTTATGCGCTTCCAGATACTCTTTTCTTCCCTCTTCATAAAGATTGTTGCCTTCGCTGTCAATAATGACTACAAGGGGCATATCTTCTACGTAAAGCTTACGGAGAGCTTCTGCGCCCAGATCCTCGTATGCGATAAGCTCCGCTTTTTTGATACATTTGGCAAGAAGGGCGCCGGCACCGCCGATGGCTCCGAAGTAAACACCGTGATATTTTTTCATGGCTTCTACTACTTCAGGCAGACGCGCTCCTTTGCCGATCATTCCGCGGGCTCCTACAGACATCATGGTTGGTGCGTAGGCATCCATACGGCCGCTGGTAGTTGGTCCGGCAGATCCGATGACCTGACCTGGTTTTGCAGGAGTTGGTCCTACATAATAAATAGTTGCATCTGTTGGATCAAAAGGAATCTTTTCGCCTTTTGCAAGAGCCTCACACATACGTTTGTGACCTGCGTCACGGGATGTGTAGATGGTTCCGGTAAGGAGAACCTGATCTCCTGCGTGAAGGGTTTTTGCCAGTTCTTCCGTCAGAGGCAGTGTAATATGTTTTCTTTCCATGATCAGATCACCTCCGTTTTGTGTCGGGTAACATGGCAGTTGATGTTGACTGCACATGGCATTCCCGCAATGTGAGTAGGCATTGTCTCAATATTCAGACCGATGGCTGTGGTCTTTCCGCCAAAGCCCTGTGGTCCGATTCCAAGCTTGTTTACTTTCTCCAGCATTTCATCTTCCAGCTCTGCATAGAATGGATCCGGATTGTGGGAATCCAGAGGACGCATCAGTGCCTTCTTTGCAAGAAGAGCACATTTGTCAAAGGTTCCACCGATTCCAACCCCTACAACCATCGGAGGGCATGGATTCGGGCCTGCTGTCTCAACGACTTCCAGAATGAAATCTTTGATTCCCTGAAGTCCTGCAGATGGCTTGAACATACGGATCATACTCATATTCTCACTTCCGAAGCCTTTCGGGCCCACTGTGATCTTCACTTTATCGCCAGGAACGATTTCTGTATAAATCATAGCCGGTGTATTGTCGCCTGTGTTTCCACGGCGTACAGGATCTTTTACAACAGATTTGCGAAGATATCCGTTTGTATATCCGCGGCGTACACCTTCATTGATTGCATCAGTAAGATCTCCGCCAACAAAGTGCACATCCTGTCCGATTTCCAGGAACACACATGCCATTCCTGTATCCTGACAGATCGGTACATTTTCGTTATCTGCAATATCAAAATTCTCAATAATATTGTCAAGAATACCCTTGGCAATCTCTCCGTCTTCGCATGCGCGGCATGTTTTGATAGCGCATTTTACGTCTTCCGGAAGATGTTCGTTTGCTTCGATACAGAGTTTTTCGATGACATCTGTAAGTCTGCTTACTTCTACTTCACGCATTTTGGTAAGCTCCCTTCTTTCATAATATTTATTTCATTTTTATCTCTGCTCGTGACGGGCGTAGTTTGGAAGCAGTAATGGAGATACTTTATCGGTCTCTGCCCCTGCTGCTTTTAACTCTTTCTCATATGCGTAAATATGATCCAGGTTCATTTCCCCAAGCTCTACCTCTTTGCATTTTGCAGCTGCCTTTTTACCGGCATTTCTTCCGAATACGATTACATCCAGAAGAGAGTTGCCCATCAGTCTGTTTCTTCCATGGATTCCGCCTGCAGCTTCTCCTGCAACCAGAAGGTTCGGGATTTCTTTTGTAAATCCATCTCCATCAATTTCCAGACCACCATTCTGGTAGTGCAGAGTAGGGTAGATTACGATCGGCACTTTTCTCATATCAATGCCATAGTTCATGTACATACGGAACATTGCCGGGATTCTCTTCTCAATAGTTCCCTCTCCTCCAAGGATCTCAATCATCGGAGTATCCAGCCATACACCTTTCAGTCCGCCAGGAACCTCTACGCCACGGCCTTCCTCACACTCACGGATAACACCGGAAGCATTGACGTCACGGGTTTCCAGAGGGTGAATATAGGCTTCTCCGTTTGCATTTACAAGCTGCGCGCCAACGGAACGAACTTTCTCTGTTACCAGTGCGCCAAGGATCTGGGACGGATAAATGGCACCAGTTGGATGGTACTGGATGGAATCCTGATAAAGAAGGGAAGCACCTGCTCTGTAACCAAGTACAAGACCATCTGCGGTTGCGCCGTAGTGGTTAGAGGTAGGGAATCCCTGATAGTGCATTCTTCCTGCTCCGCCGGTTGCAATGACAACTGTTTTTGCTCTTGCAACGGAGTAATCGCCGGTTTCCATGTTAAGAAGAACAGCACCTGCAGTCTGTCCTTTTTCATCTTTCAGAAGTTCTACAGCGGAAGTAAATTCTACTACCGGAATGCCAAGGTTCAGAACCTCGTCACGGATAGTACGCATAATTTCAGATCCGGAATAATCCTTTGCAGCATGCATTCTCTTTCTGGAGGTTCCACCACCGTGCGTGGTGATCATGGTTCCATCGTCTTCTTTGTCGAACTCAACGCCAAGATCATTCAGCCATTTAATTGCATCCGGAGCTTCCATTACAAGTCTCTTTACCAGCTCTGGCTTTGCAGCAAAATGTCCGCCGCCGAAGCAGTCCAGATAATGCTGTACAGGGGAATCATTTTCTTTGTCAGCTGCCTGGATTCCACCTTCTGCCATCATGGTGTTGGCATCACCGATACGAAGTTTGGTCACGATCATAACGTTGGCACCTGCATTGTGTGCTTCGATGGCACAGGAGGAGCCTGCACCGCCGCCGCCGATTACAAGTACATCTACATCATAATCAATTTTGTTAAGGTCAATTTTTTCATTCAGAAGACGGCTTTCGGAGTGAAGCATTTCTGCCAGTTCCAGTGGTGCCTTCTGTCCTTTGTTTGGTCCTACTTTGATTTCTGCAAATGCATCCGGGTTATAATCTGGATGGAATTTCTTAAGAAGAGCATCTTTCTCATCAGCGCTCAGACGTCTTGGCTCTGTTGCCATACGCTGTGCTCTTGTAGCCTCTACCTTTTTGATGGATTCCATCATATTTTCTGGATATGGTGCGTACATGTTTTATGCCCTCCTTATTTCTCGATTTCTCTGTTGTTGTAAAGTTCTTCCATGTCTGTGATCGGTTTCTGCATAATCTGCTCGATCAGGTCATCATATTTGCCTTCATGAATCTCTTCTACACGTTTTTCAAGATGTTCACTCTTAGGTGCAATGTATTTTCCTGTGAGACGTCTTGCAAGAAGACCTACCATCGGGTGAGAGATACCTGCCGGACATCTTACGGAACAGCATCCGCAGCTTACGCAGTCAAAGGATTCTTCTGCGCATTTCTCAAGCTCACCTCTCTGCGCATATGCGATGTACTGCATTACATTTAAGCCCTGGGTACATGCTTTTGTACACGCGTTACAGCCGATGCAGCTGTAAATTTCCGGGTAGAGCTCCATCATGACCTGCTGGTTTGGCTGAAGGTCTTCGATATTGTAGAGTCTCTTGTCTGTAGGGAAGAACGGGATGCTTGCTACATACATGCCTTCCTGTACCTGTGTCTGACAGGCAAGACAGGTTTTCAGTTCATTGTCGCCTTTGATTCTGTAGATTGTGGCGCAGGCGCCGCAGAAGCCGTGACGGCAGCCGCAGCCGCGTTTTAAAGTGTATCCGGCGTATTCCATGGCCGTCATAATGGTCAGGTCAGCTGGTACGGTGTATTTTTCCGTATCATTGTCCCCATGATCGTGCCTTCGCTGGTAACGGTTGCCGTGCTGACCTTCATGTCCAGCTGGGAGGATTTCATGGGCGCTCTGCTTTACCTGAACAAACCGGAAACCTACACCGTCGCATATGCGCTGAAGATGTTCAACGACAGCTCCATGTCGGATTACGGCGCTACCTTTGCCATGTCCGCAGCATCGCTGGTGCCGATACTGGTCCTCTTCTTCTTCTTCCAGAAAAATCTGGTGGAAGGCATCTCCATCCAAGGCCTGAAAGGCTGATTCTCATCAACGATAGACAAGGAGGCACATTTTATGCCTTGTATTGACCGGCTCCCTGCAATCCCTCTGCTGGCGTCCGACCCATACCTTTCCATTTGGATGCCCGCAGACA
>OLOG01002048.1_pt1 | contig 10220 bp, 7 predicted proteins | sample 1672351 | NCBI WGS metagenome assembly OLOG01 (sample SAMEA3136674, study PRJEB25190) | human gut metagenome | biome: human gut; feature: human-associated habitat; material: faeces | place: Austria | collected 2013 | reverse complement strand
AATTCCACTGCTTTTTTAATAAAAATAAAACTGCGCCACAGCCTTGGCAGGCCATAGCGCAGCGATTTTGTTCAATCGAAATTTGTCACCTTCTACATATTGTATTTCCCAAGACAATAGTTATCACAACATCAGCTAAAATAATACCCAGTCTGGTCCAGTTGATAAGTCAGCCAGTTTCATTTGTATAACACCTCCCACGAAATACCGATTTTCTTAATTCTACAAACTTGAAATTCTACTTCTAATTTTCAATAGCCCTCTCGAATCCCAGATAGCGGCTTCCTTGGAATGTCAGCTTTCCTTCATCTCCTTCTGCCAGCATTCCATACTCTTCTCCATATACAGAAAACTCCATCCGATCGCCACTTTCCACCTCAAAAGTAACATAATAAGAGGTACTGGTGGTAGTATGATACCCGTGAGTTCCTGAAGTGTCTCCTCCAACTGGCTCGTTGTGATGTGTCGTATTCTGTCGCTTGGCAGTCACTCTGGCTTCCACCGTTAAACGGGGAGAATTATTATTTTTATTCCAAGTTCTTATTCCACTTATAAATGTAAATAAGATCATCCCAAATATCAGCAAAAACATAACTGGAAAAATCAAATCAAATAAATCAAACATCACATTCATAAACTCTCCTCTTGTAACTTTCGATTTCACGCTTTCTTTCACCCCATATGTTTGTATCTGAGGTATTCAGTCACAAACTTCGGGGATAGGCACCTGTGCCGCAAGGGGAAATAGCCCCTTGTACGAAACCTCTGATTTCGCTGTATTTCCCATTTTGAGATTTTTCAAAACTGGGAATGGCACCGCAGGTCGCACGATACAGGTAGATGGAATTGCCTGTATAGAAGTGCGCCCTTTAGTTCCTAAAGGGATTTTTCCTTAATACTTTTTCATCAGCTTATTAAAAATGACAATTCCTGCGATAACTTGAAACAGTAAATATCCGCTGAGATAGAGTACAATCATGCGAGCATTATCAATGACTTCCAATGCTCCGAGAATACCGAAAACCAAAATGGAGAAACAAACAACCAGCAGTCCTAAGCTGTAAGTATATCTTCCGGCTCTATCTCTGATTTTTGTTTTCAACTCGTCATGCTGTTCAATTCGTTCGTTCTCCAAACGCTCTTCGTATCGCTCTTTATTTTCGGGGGAACTCCAATAAAAATATTTGCATATCATCATAATTCCGGGGAAGATACCTGCGCCAGCAAAGCCCCATAAAATGCCCTCTAACTTTGTTTCAATCAACAGCGCAACAATCAAACAAGCCACACCGAAAAGAACATATAGTATCCCGGTTATCAAATTACTCTTTTTCATTTTCTGCACCTCTTTCATAGAAAAAGATTTCTTCAATCCGTTTGCCAAAAAAGTCTGAAATTGCAAAAGCTAATTCCAATGATGGATTATACTTTCCTGTTTCGATTGAACTAATGGTTTGTCTTGAAACACGAAGCATTTTTGCAAAATCATCTTGATTTAATCCTCGCTCCTTTCGTAACTGCTCAACTTTATTCTTCAAAAAACGCCTCCTTGTATGACAAGTTTCCTTTACAAACTTACTATAGCATGACACGCATCTCTTGTCAAGTTTCCTTTACAACATTTACTTCTTTATCATGGGAAAATTGCAATTTATTCATACAGTAAGAGCACCCAAACATTTTTCGTCCGGGCGCTCTCAGTATCAGTCATAAATCAGCTCAAACTTCACAATCTCCTCTGCCTGTGCCTTGCAAGCGTTCATCTGCCGCACCCATTCCATTTGATTTTCAGCTTTCAGTTGCTCTGTCACGCCGTTGCGCTTCGCCAGCTCCGGCACGATCAGCTCCATGCGGTTTCGTGCCGCTTCGTCAATCTTGGCGCAATGTTCAAAGAGCTTGTCGGATAGTACCCGCTCATTGAACAGTATCGGGCGGTGCATTTCCAGATACGCCTTGCGGAGTCTGCCGTAGTGTCCGAGGGGCTTGGTCTTGCGGATAACGATGTTCGAGATAAGATAATCACCGTTCTGTGTGTAAGCGATATTCATGCTGTTTGTACTCCTTTCATCGGCTCTCTCTGCGGTAAACTGCTGACAGGGACGAACACGCCCTTTGCAATGTCCTCTGCACGAATGCCGGCTTTCTCGGCTTCGATTTCCGCCTTTTTCCTCTCCTTGATTTTGTCCTCGTATCGCTTCTGCGCTCCGCTGGCTTTACGCTTCAAGTAGTTCTGATGAAGCCTGCCCTTGCGGTCGCGCTCATGCACAAGAATTTTCTCGACAAACTCGTTGAGCATGGCAATGGTCAGCTTGTCGAAGTTCTCATACTTATCAATCAGAGCGATAAAACGGTCAGCGTCCTTTTCGTGCGTTTCATAGCTCTTGATAGCCTTTTCCAGAACAGAGATTTCAGCGGTAAGCTCGGACTGTTCCTTTTCGTATTGAGCGTCCAGAGTGGCGTATCTGCTGTCGGACAGCTTTCCTAAAATGTTGTCCTCATAGATTTTACAGAGCAGGACTTCCAGCCCGGAAGCCCTCTGTCTGGCGGCAGCAAGGCGTGTGCGCTGTTTCTTAACCTCTGTTGTCTGCTGGCTGGACTGCACTTCCTGTACCACTCGGACAAACTCGGCTCGGTCATACTTTGCATACTCGGCAATGGCTTTGAGCATTTCGGAAACAAGGGACAGTACCACATCTTCATTGATACGGTGCTGGGTCTTGCAGAGCGTTCCGCAAGGAACTTTGATGTACTGTGAGCAGGTGTATTGAGAAATGCGCTTGCCGTTGTTGGTGCGGTGGACATACATCTTGCCGCCGCAATCGGCGCAATAGAGCAAGCCCGTGAGGGGAGCTGCTTCGCCCCAGCCGTCCGGGTAGCGTCTGACATTCCCACGGATTTTCTGCACAAGGTCAAAGGTCTGCTGGGCGCGGCCATCACCCTCCACGCCATCTATAATCTGCTCATCGCCTATGGCGGCGCGGCGCAATATATCGCCTATGCCCTGCCGGTGGCGGTGGAAAGGTTGTCTGCTTTCCGCTTATCGCAGAGGAAATAACCGAATATCTACTCCCTGAGAGCTGCTTTTTGGCGGCTCTCAAATTTTTTGAAAAATTTTTCGTTTTGGGTGAGAGTTTTTTCGATTTTTTGTACCTATATAAGTGAAAGGGTTTTTATCACAATTCCAGACAAACCGGAAAGGGGGGCAAACGATATGTACGATACCTGCAAGACGGGTCGCACTCGTCAAGCAGCGGGTGCGGGAAAACACCCGCCGGAGGCAGCGGCGCGAGGCAATAAGCCTCTCCGCTTTCTGCCTGATGTTATTCACGGCACTTGCCGGGGCGGCGGACGCACTTATAGTGCGGGGACAGACCGCCGCATGGGGCGTGTTCGGCACGAGGCTGCTGCGGGAGGACGCAGGCGGCTATGTGCTGGTGGCCGTCGTCTCCTTTGCCGCGGCGGCGGCGATCACCGCGCTGTGCATTCGGCTCAGAAACAGGAAAAATCAGAAAAAAGGCGGGACAAACAAGCCCGCCCGATACGAACAGGAGGAGAAAAGCCAATGAAGAAACGAATACTCAGCATACTGCTCGTCTGCTGCATGGTGCTGACGCTGCTGCCGGCGACCGCGTTTGCGGCGGAGGTAGAGACCGGCGCACGTGCATCGAACCCGGGCGGTCTGTGCGAACACCACCCGGAGCATGACGAGGCCTGCGGCTATACCGAAGGGACAGCGGAAATTCCCTGTTCCCATGAACACACGGAGGAATGTCATAGTCTAATAACCCGGTGCGTCCATGCGCATACGGCGGAATGCTACACGGCGGAAAGCGTGTCGGAGAATGCCGACGGCTTATCGGAGGCAGAGAACGCAGCACCGACGGAATGCGTTCACGCGTGCACCGAGGAAAGCGGCTGTATCCTTCAAACATCAGACTGCAAGCACGCGCATGACAAGGATTGCGGCTATGCACCGGCTTCCATGGGGAAGCCCTGCACCTATTTATGTGAGATTTGCGATTCCAAGGACGGAAAAACGCCAATGCCTCTGCTCGGGGCAGCCCGTCCCGCTGCCACCCAATACACCTATACGCTGCATTACGATGCCAACGGCGGCAGCGGCGCGCCGCCAAGTCAGAGCGTGGACAGTTCGGAATTTCATGTATGGGTTCCCATATCAGAAATAATTCCAACCCGTGACGGATATACCTTCATGGGTTGGGCGAATTCTCGGACTGGTAAGCCGATATATGGCGGAAACGGCGGTTATACCAGTTGCCTGGTAGTACATGGGTATGATATGAGCACAACCATCTATGCCATATGGGAGGTGCACAATCATAGCTGGGGCGAATGGACCTCCAACGGCAACGGAACGCACACACGCACCTGCATCACGGACAGCAGCCATACCGAAACAGGCAACTGCTCCGGCGGCAAGGCCACCAGCACGGAGAAGGCCATTTGCGAAACCTGTCATACGGCCTACGGAGAACTTTTGCAGCTCACCAAAACGGTCATCACCACCCCGCCCACGCTGCCCTCTGAGGGGTATGTCGGCGATCAGTACCTTGATGGAGATCTCAAAGGCGGCGAAGCAAAGGTCGAGGGGACGGACATCGTTGTTCCCGGCTCGTTCCGCTTCAAGCACAATTGGGGCGGCGTAGTAGACCCGGGCGAAAACCGCATGGAAATCCTCTTTACCCCCGACGATACGGAGACATACGCCACGGCGGAATGTATCGTCACCGTGACGGGGCTTAAGTACACGATCACAAGTGTCATAGAGAAAGTCATCAACAACATGCCGTTGGGTACGACGTTTGAGGATCTGTGGCTTCCTTTCGACGTCGATGTAAAAACCAACACCGGCGATATCTTCTATTCCATCCCCGTGACATGGGACGGCTCCTCCTATGACCCGAACAAATATGGCGAGCAAATCATTACCGGCCAGCTGGATGTTGAAGGGAGCTTCTACGAGGATGAGCTGGAGCCGACAAGCACTGTCAAGGCCATTGCCAGAATCACGCTCATTGGCGACGAGCCCATTGTGCCAACGCTGGATCCGCCCACCTACTCCAGGCAGATATACAGCGGCGATTTTTGCCAGCTCGCCTTTTCCGACGAGTATCTTTCCGGCGGAAAAGCCACGGCAGATGGCGAAACGGTTCCCGGCGTGTTCACTCTGAACGAGGAGCAGGAATTATACGGCTACTGGCGGAGAGATGGCGGGCTTGTTCAGGTGGGACCGCTGGCGCTCAAGGTCACCTTCACACCCGATGACCTGCAGAAGTACACCACGGCGGAATGTACCGTCAACGTGGACGTCATTCCCCGCAAATTCAGGCAAGCCAATACATCGTATATTGACAATAAAAAGATTGGAACAGCCTTTGAGGATCTCGGTCTGCCGAACGCGTTCTATTTCTTCGCGGAGGCCGATGAACCAAACCACGAGGGAAGCGGGCTGAACGGCAATGTGCCCGGCATCATCAAGTGGGACGATTCAAACTACGACCCCAATTCTTATGAGGAGCAGACCATCTACGGCGAGGTCAACCGCGCCGAATTTGAGAAGTATTACATCGTACCCGAGGGCGCCGACCTCAGAGGAGTAATCAAGGTCACGCTGCAGGCAGACCCGGCCGAGACGGAGATAACGCAGCCGCCCGTATTCCGGTGGAGGAACGGCGATTTTGCGCAGCCCGACAATACCATGTTCGTCGACAGGAGCTTCCAGATGGGAGCCACAGGCGGGGAAACCGCCGATCTTGTGGACGGCATGGCAAAGGTCAAGGGAACGGATACCGTCGTCCCCGGCACGTTCTCCTTCAAGGAGGGTACGCCCAGATGGTTTGACGAGCTGGGCGAGAACGTTGTGACGGTGGTATTCACGCCGACTGACCAGCACGGCTACAGGACGGCGGAGGCCACGATCAAGGTCAACGTCATCAAAAATACCTTCAAGCGTTGCGAGGAGCCGGATCCCATTACGGAGAAAAAACTCGGCACGACCTTTGCAGGGCTTAACCTGCCAGAAATTGTGGTCGTCGAGGCTATCGACGGGCTCAGGGTTGGCATGGAGATTTCGTGGGAGGAATCGTCCTATGACGCGCAGTCCACGGCTTGGCAGACCATCCCCGGTACGCTGGTATTCGACGCTAACGACGAGCACAAGTATCAGCAGCCGGAGCCTGCGGTAACAGCCGCGATCCGGGTGAAGCTCCTAGGTCCGGAGGATGCGCCGGCGATTACTACCACGACGCTGCCCGGCGGCACGGTCGGCTCGCCGTACCACCATCAGCTTCAGGCAACCGGGGGAGGCTTCATTCTGTGGGAGCTTTTCAGTGGCGAGCTACCCGATGGCTTGACGCTGAAACAAACCACCGGCGAGATCAGCGGCACGCCCACTGCGGAACAGACCGCCCAATTTACCGTTCGAGCTCTCAACAGCGTGGGCAACGATAAGAAGGAACTGTCTATTACGATAACCAACGCCCCCGCCGCCGAGCACACCATCACCGTCACCACAGCGGGCGGCGGAACGGCTTCTGCAAGCTCCACCTCGGCGACAGCCGGAACAGAAATCACCCTGACTGCCACGCCAAACACCGGCTATCACTTCAAGGAGTGGCAGGTCGAATCTCCGGCAGGACTTGTAATCACCAACAACAAGTTCACCATGCCGGACAGCAATGTGGCGATCAAAGCTATCTTCGAGGAGGATTCACCTTTTGCACCCACCAAGCATACCGTCACCGTGAAAACAGACGGCAACGGAATAGCTTTCGCATCTCCCTTATTGGCCGTGGCTGGTACGGAGATCACCCTGACCGCCATGCCCAAAGAGGGCTACCACTTCAAGGAGTGGCAAGTCATCAGTGGCGGCGTGGCCATCGAGAACAATAAGTTTCTCATGCCGGACACCAATGTGGAGGTCAAGGCATTCTTCGAGGAGGGCGCGCCTCCTGCACCCACCAAGTATACCGTCACCGTGACCACAGAGGGTGGCGGAACGGCTTCCGCATCTCCTGCAAAGACTGCGGCCGGCACAGAAATCACCCTGACTGCCACGCCAAACACCGGCTATCACTTCAAGGAGTGGCAGGTCGAATCTCCGGCAGGACTTGTAATCACCAACAACAAGTTCACCATGCCGGACAGCAATGTGGCGATCAAAGCTATCTTCGAGGAGGATTCACCTTTTGCACCCACCAAGCATACCGTCACCGTGAAAACAGACGGCAACGGAATAGCTTTCGCATCTCCCTTATTGGCCGTGGCTGGTACGGAGATTACCCTGACCGCCATGCCCAAAAAGGGCTACCACTTCAAGGAGTGGCAAGTCATCAGCGGCGGCGTGGCCATCGAGAACAATAAGTTCCTCATGCCGGACAGCAATGTGGAGGTCAATGCTGTCTTCGAGAAGGACGCGCCGCCTGCACCCACCGATCCCGGCAAGCCCAGCATCAGCGTCACCGGAGCCTACACCTACAATGGCTCCGAGCATACCGCAACCGTGAGCGGTTATAATCCCGCCACAATGGACATCGCAGGCAACACCGCCACAGACGCAGGCGATTACACCGTTCGCGTCACATCCAAGACCGGCAGATGGGCGGACGGCAGCACTGGGGCCGTGACCGCAGCGTGGAGCATCGGCAAAGCCACGCAGGAAGCGCCTAACGGCTTGATCGGTGTCGCGCCCACTACTGAGGGCGGCAGCGACGGCAAGATCACCGGCGTGGATGCAACGATGGAATACCGTGCTGAGAGCGAGACTATCTACACCACCTGCACCGGTATCGAGATTGAAAACCTGCCTGCCGGCAATTATTTCGTCCGCTATGCGGAGGATCACAACCACTTTGCCAGCCCCGATGCGGAGGTCACAGTGGGTGAGGGTACGCCGCTTGCGGATTGTACGATCACCTTCAACGCAAGCGGCGGCAGCGGCAGCATGGATTCCGTGACCGTCAATGCAGGGACAATTTACATCCTGCCCGCCTGCGGCTTCACTGCTCCCGCCGATCAGGAGTTCAAGGCTTGGGAGATCGGCGGCACGGAGTACAAGGTGGGAGATTCCTACACCGTGCTCGTGGATACCGAAATCAAGGCGCTGTGGGAAAACAGCGTTATTACCCCCACCACCTACACCGTCACCGTCAGTAATGACGGAAACGGCACGGCTTCCGCCTCTCATGCAAAGGCTGCGGCCGGCACGGAGATCACCCTGACCGCTACGCCCCAAATCGGCTACCACTTCAAGGGGTGGCAGGTCGAATCTCCAGCAGGACTTGTAATCACCAACAACAAGTTCACCATGCCGGACGGCAATGTTGATGTCAAGGCCATCTTCGAGAAGGACGCACCTCCTGCGCCCACCGAGTTCATCGTCACCTTTGACGGCAACGGTGGTACGCCCTCTGTCGGCAGCATGACCACCACCGATCGGAAGCTGACCTCTCTGCCCAGCGCCTCCCGAAGCGGCAGTTACAGCTTCTACGGCTGGTACACCGAAAAGAGCGGCGGAACAAAGATCACGACGGATACCGTATTCCATGCAAATGCCACCGTCTACGCCCACTGGACCTACACCGGCGGCGGTGGCGGTGACTACAATCCACCCGTCACGTACTACACGCTGCGCTTTGAAACAGGCGGCGGCAGTGATATTCCCAGCGTGCAGGGAACGTACAATACCTACATTGACCTGACAAAGTACGTCCCGACCTGGCGTGGACATGCCTTTATCGGCTGGTACAGCGAACGCAGCCTGACGAACAAGGTTTCCGGTGTTTGTCTGACGAAGGATATGACCGTGTATGCAGGCTGGCGCATGGACGAAAATCCGGGCACAGGCGTGAATCCCTTTACCGATATTTCTGAAAAGGACTGGTTCTACGGCGATGTGATGTTCGTCTACGAAAACGGATTGATGCTCGGTACGAGCAAGACCCTGTTCAGTCCGCATGGGACGGCGATGCGCGGCATGATGGCGACCATTCTCTGGCGCATGGAGGGCAGCCCCGTACCGAAGGGCAAAAACAGCTTTACCGATGTGGAGGCCGGAAAGTGGTACGCTGACGCGATCACATGGACGACGGAGAATGGCATTTTCGCGGGCTACGGCAAAGACAAGTTTTGCCCGGACGATCCCATCACCCGTGAACAGCTTGCAGCCATCTTCTACCGCTACGCAGACTACAAGGGCTACGATCTGACCGTCAAGGGAGATCTGGACAAGTTCAAGGACGCGGACAAGATCACGGATTACGCAAAGACGGCGATGCAATGGGCGGTCGGCAGCGGCCTTGTGAAGGGAAAATCCGGCAATCTGCTTGACCCGCAGGGCACGGCGACCCGCGCTGAGATCGCCGCCATGCTCCACCGCTTCATTGAGAAGTATGAGCTGGTGCAGGGCAAGGCTCCCGGCGGTCTGATGGGCTGGATCGACCCGAAGCGGCTGCAAATCCCAAAGACCGGCGACAGCAGCGTGTGAGGCTTGTGGGGGATCTCCCTCTGTACATCTCTTGCCGGATGCCTTGCGCTGACCACATGGCAGATCAGGCGGCGTGAGGAAGAAGCGCTGCAAATCATCGAAAAGTAAACAGGATCACCTTTAGGGGTGCGGGCAAATAGCCCCGCGCCCCTTTTCGGTTTCATTCGTTAGGAAAGGCGGTTGCTCTTTTGAACAACCGCCTTTCGCCATTTCTATCCGATTTGAGCAGAAAGGAAATCAGTCTATGACAAAAGAGTACGGGAGGTGTCGCTGTTGCGGCTTGCCGCCGCACTTCTTCGCCGTGGGCTGCCGCTCCCCGCCGCTCTCCGTTTGGATTCGACCGCAACACCGAACAAAAACATCCAAAGAGCCGGTCGCCTCTTATAAGGAGGTCAGGATCGGCAAGACCCTCTATCTCGTGACAAGCGTGTTTTCCGGCGAAAAGGACCTTGGCAGGACGCTGGAGCAGCTTGCAGTGCGCCGCGCCATGACAGAGCTGGACGCTCCCGCGACCGCGCAGCCCTGTCACGCATCGTAACTGTACTCTTACAGCACCAACCATACATACAAAAAGGTCTTTTTTATAATTAAACACACACTAATTCATCTGACATTTCTCTACGAGCGTATCATAAATTCTCTTTGTTTCTGATTCATCTGCGCCATTTACCACCAATATTTTTCCGCCTATATCCATAACTACATATGAGTGGCA
>OLOG01002043.1_pt1 | contig 10240 bp, 8 predicted proteins | sample 1672351 | NCBI WGS metagenome assembly OLOG01 (sample SAMEA3136674, study PRJEB25190) | human gut metagenome | biome: human gut; feature: human-associated habitat; material: faeces | place: Austria | collected 2013 | reverse complement strand
AAAAAGCCTGCTGCTGTTTGCCCTGCCGCTGATCTTCGGCAACCTGCTGCAGCAGCTGTACAACACCGCCGACAGCATCATCGTAGGCAACTTTGTGGGAGCCAACGCCCTGGCGGCGGTAGGCTCCAGCGGCTCCCCCATCTACCTGCTCATCGGCTTCAGCCAGGGCCTGGCCGTGGGCGCGGGCGTGGTGGTGTCGCAGTTCCTGGGGGCCAAGGACCACCGGGAAGCCCAGGAGGCCGTGCACACCTCGCTGGCCATCGCCGTGATCATGGGCCTGCTGCTCACCGTGGGCGGCATCGCCTGCGGCCGGGCCCTGCTGGTGGCCATGAATACCCCCGCCGAGGTGCTGGGGGATGCCGTGACCTACATCCGCATCTATTTTGGCGGCGTGCTGTTCAGTGTAGTGTACAACATGACCGCCGGCATCCTGAACGCCGCCGGAAACTCCCGCCGCTCCCTCATCTATCTGGCATGGGCCTCGGTGACCAACATCGTGCTGGATCTGGTGTTCATCGTGATCTTCCGCATGGGCGTGGCGGGGGCCGCCATCGCCACCGATATCAGCCAGCTGGTGTCCTGCGTGCTGAGCCTGCGGTTTCTGATAAAATCCACCGACGACTGCCGGGTGATCCCCCGCGAGATCCGCCTGCACAAAAAGATGGCCGCCCGCATCATCCGGGTGGGCCTGCCCACCGGCATCCAGAACATGGTCATCTCCTTTTCCAACGTGCTGGTGCAGGCCAGCGTGAACAGCTACGGTGCCGCCGCCATGGCCGGGTTTGCCGCCTACATGAAGATCGACGGCTTCAACATCCTGCCGGTGAGCAGCATCAGCATGGCCGCCACCACCTTTGTGGGCCAGAACTACGGCGCGGGCCGGCTGGACCGGGTAAAAAAAGGCACCTGGGTCACCCTGGCGGTGGGAGTGGTGTACACCCTGATCACCGGAACCTTACTGCTGCTGGGGCAAAACGCCATTCTGCATCTGTTTACCCAGGACGAGGCGGTGGTGGCCTTTGGGGCCGCTGCTATGCGGTGGTTCTGCCCCTTCTACTTTTTGCTCAGCATCCTCCACGGTCTGGCCGGTGCGGTGCGCGGCACCGGAGCCAGCATCCCTCCCATGGTGGTGCTGCTGGTGTGCCTGTTCCGCATCGTGTGGATCCAGTGGGTGCTGCCCCTCTTCTCCGGCATCGAAGGGGTGTTCATCCTCTACCCGGTGTCCTGGGCACTGGGTGCCGGACTCATGATCCTCTACGCCTGGAAGGGCAAGTGGATGGAATATCACGCATGAAAAAAGCTCCCCTGACCTGTGGTCAGGGGAGCTTTTTGGTCACAGCTTCTCAAACAGCAAGAACCGGAATGCGATGTCGGTGGTCAGCTCCGGCAGGGCGGCCAGACGGGCCGCACCGTCGCGGGGCGTTTTCCAGTAATAGGGGGTCATGGCGAACAGCGCTTCCAGCTGGTCGTGGGGCACCGTAATGGTGCCCTGTACTTCCCGCTCGCCGATGGCCCGGAAGCCCGGGTAGGCAACTTCCTGCACCGGGTTCTTGTAAGGCGTGTCGTAGAGCACGGCCTTCATCTGGTAGAGGTGTTCCGCGCCGGGCACCACATAGATCATGCGTCCGCCGGGGCGCAATACCCGCTGGAACTCTTCCTGCGCAAAGGGCGAGAAGCAGTTCAGCAGCAGGTCGGCCCAGCCGGTGCGCACCGGCTGGCTGAAGCTGGAGGCCACCGCGTACCGGGCGGCAGGCAGTGCTTTGGCGGCCAGACGCACGGCAGGCTTGGCAATGTCGAACCCGGCCAGCTGCAGCGGCCTGCCCGCCTTGGCAAACTGCTGCGCGATGCAGCGGTCATACCAGCCCTCGCCGCAGCCCGCATCCAGCAGATGCAGTGCGGCACCCGGGGCGGCAGGCTGGCCGTATTCCAGGCACAGCTCCCCCGCCGCCTGCCCGAAGATCCCGTAATATCCGGCATTCAGGAAAGCGCGGCGAGCCGCCACCATCTCTTTGCTGTCTCCGGGGGCTTTGGTGCGCATGCTCTGCACCGGCAGCAGATGCCAGTAGCCCTCTTTTGCACGGTCAAAGCTGTGGTTCCGGGCACATTTCAGGGACACATCCCCGGCAAGCGGCGCGCCGCACAGGGGGCACTGCCAGGGGGCAAATTCGTTCAGGCTCATACCTCGTCGCTGTGGTCCTCAATGGGGGCGGTGGCACCGCCGTGGGCGTTCATGTACTCCTCAAAGTTCGTGAACTTCTGCTGCGGCGGGCGGCGGCTGATGAGCACAAGGCCCGGGTCCTCGTCCTTTGCAGCGGGCTGACGGCTGCGGCGGCCGGTGTCGGCCTTGGGGGCGCGGCCTGCGCCGCCGGCGGCACTGCGGGGGCTGCCGGTGCGCTCATTGCGCTCGCTGCGCGGGGCACGGCCTGCACCACCGGCTGCAGCCGGGCGGGCATTGCGGTCGTTCGGGGTGTTCCGGTCGCTGCGGCGGCCTGCATTGCGGCGGTCGCCGTTCGGGGCATTCTGGCCCTGCACGGCCTGAGCACCCTGCGCGGTCTTGATGGCCGGGGCAGCGGGAGCAGCCGGGGCCTTTCTGGCCGAGCGCAGCGGCGTTGCCTCCGGGGCGCTCACAAAGTGCGGGTCAAATTTGGGCTGGGCATTGCTGCCGCGGGCCGGGGCGTTCTGCTCCCGGCGGGGGCGGCTGTTGTTGTTATTGTTGGAACGGCGGTCATTGCTGCGCCCGCCGGAAGTACGCTTGGGATCATCCATGGTTCGTTCCTCTTTTTCCAGTTTTACGGGCTGCTTTGCCTGCGCTTTGGGCACGGCAGCAGCCTTTTTTTCAGGCTTTGCAGGGGCGGCCGCCTTCGCGGGCTTTACCTGCTGTTCCGGCTGCTTCCCGGCCTGTTCGGGGGCAGCTTTGGGCTTTTTGCCGCGCACGGGCGGCTCCGGGCGCACCGGGGCGGGCACGCCGTCCCACGGGTGGCCGGACACCACCGGGATCTTCCGGCGGTTCAGCTTTTCAATGCCGGCCAGATACTCCTGCTCCTCCGGGGCGCAGAAGCTGACGGCGGTGCCGTCGGCTCCGGCACGGGCCGTGCGGCCAATGCGGTGCACATAGGTCTCCGGCACCTCGGGCAGGTCGTAGTTGAACACATGCGACAGCTCGCTGATGTCGATGCCGCGGGCGGCGATGTCGGTGGCCACCAGTACCCTGGTCTTACCGGCCTTGAAGTCCTCCAGTGCGGTCACGCGGGCGGTCTGGCTCTTGTTGCCGTGGATAGCCGCCGCCGGGATGCCCTGTTTGGTGAGGTCTCTTGCGATCTTGTCGGCCCCGTGCTTGGTGCGGCTGAACACCAGCGCGTTGACCACCGGGGGCTGCAGGTTCTTGATGAGCCAGGGCAGCAGGAATTTCTTGTTTCCCTTCTCCACATGGTACAGGCTCTGCTGGATGCGGTCCACGGTGCTGGACACCGGGTCCACCTTGACAAAGGCCGGGTCCCGCAGGATGCCGGCGGCCAGCTGCTCGATCTCGGCGGGCATGGTGGCGCTGAACATCAGGTTCTGGCGCACCTTGGGCAGCTTGGCGATCACCTTCTTCACATCGTGCACGAAGCCCATATCCAGCATACGGTCGGCTTCGTCCAGCACAAAGATCTCCAGATCCGACAGGTCGATAAAGCCCTGCCCGATCAGGTCATTCAATCGGCCCGGGCAGGCCACAAGGATGTCCACGCCCTTTTTCAGGGCCTCCACCTGCGGGGCCTGGCCCACACCGCCAAAGATCACGGTGCTGCGCAGGTTCAGGTACTTGCCGTAGGCGTCAAAGCTCTCGCCGATCTGCAAGGCAAGCTCCCGGGTGGGGGTCAGGATCAGCGCGCGGACGGCCCCCTTACGGCGGGGCGGGTTGGCAGTGAGGCGATCCAGCATGGGCAGCGCAAAGGCGGCCGTCTTGCCGGTGCCGGTCTGGGCACAGCCCATCAGATCCCGGCCGGACAGCACCGGCGGGATGGCCGCTGCCTGAATGGGCGACGGGGTCTCATAGCCTGCCTCCTGCACAGCGCGCAGGAGCGGGGCGGACAGATTCAGTTCTTCAAATGTCATGGTTCTCCTATGATTCGTTTCCATCGTTCGTTCTACCCCGGAACCCTCTCAGGCTCGCATACGTTCACCAGCTCCCCAAGGGGGGAGCTTTTTTGCAGAGAGATGGGGTTCCGGCATAGCCCGAAAGCTCCCTCTTCGGGGGAGCTGGCAAAACCGTCAGGTTTTGACTGAGAGGGTTTATTCCGTAATTTTCCGGCACTCGATATAATAGCGCTTTTCCTCCGCATGGCCCATGCTGAAGGTCTTGCGGGGCAGCACGCCGCCCAGCACAACGCCCTTGAACAGGTCGCTCTTGGCAAAGGGCGGCATCAGGAAGGCCACAGCCCCCTTCTTGCACAGCGCGCGCACAGCCGGTTCATCGTGTACATAGTCCACCCGGCCCTCCGGGTGACGCTCCAGATAATACTCAATAAATTCGTCGATGGTGCCCACAGTAAGCGGCGCGGTGGGCTCCTCAAAGCTCAGCACGTTGGCCATGTGAGGGCCGGCCAGCGTAAAGGGCTGCTTTTTCTCGCCGCCAAAGCAGCAGCCTGCCATGTTCTCGTCGCTCCAGGTGATCAGCGCCAGCAGCACGGCAGCGCAGTCCACATTGAACAGCACCCGATGGATGGGCTCGATCTCGATGGCGGGCGAGTGGACGTTGCACACCTCGGCCAGGCACCACCGGGCCGGGTGGTTCTCGGCCTGCTCCGGGGTCAGGGTCTTTTTCAGCTCCTCCCAGCAGGCCTTGGCGGTGGCCAGCGAATGGTTGCCGTCGCCCACGGCCAGGGTCAGCGGGTCGCGGCGGGCAGCATCCGGGTATTTGGCATCAAAGGCCTCCTGACTGCCCAGCGCAGCCAGTGCCGTCTCGATCTGGTCGATCATGGCCGGGTCCTCCACGGCCCAACCGGCCACATGGCCGCCGCCCAGCATCAGTTCGCCCTCGTACACTTTGCGCAGCTCGTTCTTGCGGGCCGCGATGGGCTCGATGAGGGTGCACTGAGGGTCGTCGGCCAGCATCATGATGTGGGGCGTTTCCAGTGCGGCACCGGTGCGCACCTTCATGCGGGGCGGGATGCGGCTCTCCACCGTGCTCTCGCTGGGCCGCACGGTGCACTTTGCTCCGCGCTGATAGCTGTAGGCTTCCAGATCCACCTTGCCCACAAGGCCCTGCCGCACCCGGCCGCTCTGCTCGGTGCGCTCCACATACACAAAGCCGTCCACGGCGCGGGTGAGCACGTTCTGTGCATAATCCGCCATCGTGGCATGGATCTGCTCCACCCGGGCGTCCGCGTCGCCGTCCTCCAGATACACCTCCGGCAGGATCAGGTTCAGGGTGCTGGGGCTGCCGTCAGCCGCTTCTTTGGCCCGCTGCCAGTACTCGCGGTCGCTGGTGAACTGGTCGCAGGCAATGCAGCCCCACTGTTTCAGCGGGATCTGCTCCGCAGGCAGAAGGATGTGCGCAGGTGCAAAGCAAGTTGTGGTGTTCATGGTCGATTCCTCACTTTCCCGTATCATCAAAGACAATTACTGCATCACTCAGCCCGAAACGCGGTCGGTCTCAAAGCGGTCTGCGGCGTGTACGGTCAGGTTCTCCACCCCTGCATCCGTGGCCGCCGTTTCCAGCGCCTGCAGGGCATCGGCATCCATGGCCGCGTCCGAGGTCACCAGCAGATTCTGCACGCCCAGGGTCAGGGCCGGCACGTCCAGCGCCACACTGCTGTTCTTGCACTGATCCAGCGTGTAGCTGAACCACAGGGTCACCTTGCCCGACAAACGGTCCTGCAGGGCGGCGATGTCCGCCTTCAGCTGGTCGGCACGGGAGACCCCGTTGGTGGTACCGTAGTCCTGCTTTTTGCTCAGCTTGGGGAACTGCACATTGGTCAGCACCACCTGCTCAAAGCCCAGCTGCTGCACCTCTTCCACCAGGTCGCCCACATACTCCACTGCCGCCGTGGAATAAGGGTTCAGCCAGGGATTGCCGTTCTTCTGGGCATCCAGCCACAGGGCGCTGCCGTTGTAGTGGATGGCCATGGAGGGGTCGGTGCGGGGCGAGATGGGGTCCTTGAAGGCCGCCAGCTGCGCCACCGGAATGAGCTTTTCTTCCCGCAGGATGGCCGCGATGTGCCCGGCGTCCAGCGGTTCGGCCACGATGCCGCCCGCCGCAGCCGCCGCCTGCGATGCATAGTAGATGTTTCCGGCCGCATCTTTCAGGGTCAGCACGGCGTATTCCACGCCCTGCGCCTTCAGCTGCTGTGCCGTGGCGCGGAGGGTGCCATCGTCCGTGAGGGCCGCCGTGTCCAGCTCCGCCCACCGGCCGGAAACGATTGCCTTGCCGTTAAAGACGTCCTCTTCCGGCTCCGATGCCGCCGAGGAAGCAGCCTCCGACGCAGCTGCCGAAGCCGCTGCCTGGGAGGATGCCGCCGCGCGGGATGCGCTCTCGGCTTCCAGATCCCGGTCCTTGACCACGGTGTACCAGGTGTGGGTAGCCCAGTCCAGCACATGGGGCGCGGCGAACCATGCCGCGGCCAGCACCACGGCCACCAGCACGACGATGCCCACGATCTTGCGGATGCGCATGCCGCGGCTGTAAAAGCTGCGGCGGTAGCGCTTGACCTTGGGCCGACGTTTATACTTTGCCATTTTGACTTACCTCCCTTTACAGGATCACCGAATGGCCGGTAAAGCCATAAATGGCCAGCGCCAGCACGCCGATGTACACCAGCGTGATGGGCAGGCCGCGGAACGCGGAGGGGATAGCCTTGCTGCGCAGGCGGTGCTGGGCCTCTGTGACCAGCAGCACAGCCAGCAGGTAGCCCACGCCGCTGCCCAGGCCAAAGCCCAGGCTCTGCATCAGCGTAAAGCTCTGGGTGCGCTCCACCAGCACGGTGCCCAGCACGCAGCTGTTCAGGGCTGCAGCGGGCACGATGCGCAGCAGCTTGCCCGCAAGGGGCAGCCGGCGGCCCAGGCCAAGCACCAGCTCTTCGGCGGTGCAGACCACGGCAATGGCGGCCACATACGCCAGCGGGCGCAGCTGGGCGCGGTTTTCCAGCGGGACGATCCAGCTGCCGGCATACCAGGTCAGCGGGGCCACCAGCACCTGCGTGATGCACAGCTGCAGGCCAAACAGCCAGCTGCTGGTGCGGTCATCCCCCACCAGCTGCACCAGACGGGACACGCCCAGTGCGCGGGTAAAGATGGCATTCTGGGCAAACACGGCCAGCACCGCATAGCCAAAGAACACCACCCAGGCATTCACAACATCTCTCATTGCTCGCCGTCCGCCTCCTTCTGTGCATGCACATCCACAAGGCTGCGTGCTTCCCGTACCAGATAGGCCTTGCGCCGGGCTGCCAGTGCACGCCACACGGCGCACAGCACGCCCAGCACGATAAAGCCGCCCGCCGGCATCCCGGCCATGGGCAGCACGGCCCGTTGCCCCACCGGGGTGCCGAACACCGTGCCCAGTGCCAGCCACTCGCGCACGCAGCCCAGCAGCATCAGCAGCAGCGCATAGCCCACCGTGATGCGCAGGCCTTTGGACACGGCCTTATGCAGCGTTTCCTGCACGCGGCCAAAGCGGTAGGTCAGCAGCGGCTCCACCACCAGCAGGGGCAGGTAGATGCCCAGGGTCAGCAGGCTGGTGCCGAACATTGCATTCAGGATGGGATAGGCCGCCAGATACACCACCGACGCGCTCAGACTGTACACCAGCGCACGGGGCAGCAGCTTTTTCTGCAGCTCTTCCGGGGCCGGGTTCTCGCTGTTCAGGGGGAACAGACGGCTCAGCAGGCAGGCCAACACGCGGGAGGGCACCAGCAGCAGCGTGACCGCAGCCGCCAGCATCACACCGTTATGGGCGGTGGTGGCCAGCACCACCAGCGGGGCCAGACCCATGCCCTGCATGACCACGGGGTTGTTCAGGAACACGCGGTCGTGGTGGGCAAAGCGGTCGGGGTCCTTCAAAATCAGTTCTGCGGTCGCTTTTCTCATTCTGCGGCCTCCTTTCCGGCACCGGATGCGGGCAGGTGCAGCAGACGGTACAGCCGCACCTCGGTGCGGTCGATCCACGCCGAGATGCTGTTGACGGCCAGCACGGCAAAGCACACGCCCGTTTCGTACACGCCGTAATAACGGAAGCCCATGCTTACCACGCCCACCAGCACACCGTACAGGATGCGTCCCATCCGGTGGTGGGCACAGGTGTAGGGCTCATTGATGAGGAACACCGCGCTGAACAGCACCGCGCCGGTGAGCAGCTCGTCCCGCACGCACTGCAGACGGGGCAGGGCGTTGACCAGCACATCGCTTTCCGCCAGGCCCGCCTGCCGCGGGAAGAAGAAGGCGATGAGGGCGCAGGTGGCCAGAAAGCTCACCGAGGCCGTCATATGGGCATCCTTCTGGCTCCACAGGAACAGCCCGCAGGCCAGCAGCACCAGGGCGGCACCGGTGCCCATGGGGGCGGCGTATTCGCCCAGGCTCAGCGCGATCGAACTGTAGTTCAGCATGCCGCCGCTGCTCAGGGTGTCCTCAATGGCACTGGACACCGGCACGCCGGAGGCATCCCACAGCGGGATGGCCGTATAGGGCTGCGGGTAACGGAACACCTGTTCCGGCCAGGACACTGCCGCCACGGCATAGCCCACGGCGGCCGGGTTAAAGGGGTAGCTGCCGTAGCCGCCAAAGACCTCCTTGCCGATGAGCACACCGGCCAGCACCGCCGCCACCAGCACATAGATGTCCACGGTGACCGGCATCAGCAGGGCGATGACCAGCCCAAAGCTCTCGTTGGACAGGTCGCTGTTCTGATATACGCGGTGCCGCAGCAGCGACACCAGACGGTCGCACAGGTTGCCGGTAAGCAGGGCGATGCCGCACAGCAGCAGCGGACGCGCGCCGTAGAAATAGCAGGCCATGCACAGCAGCGGCACACACAGCCAGAAAACGTGCTGGTAGTACCGGCCGGTCTTTTGCAGCTGCCGCTCCTGCTCTTGGATCAAAGCTTCATCCATATACAGCCCTCCTTACAGGCTGGCCAGTGCGCCCACAGCCGCAGCGGGGTCGGCAGCGCCGAACACGGCACTGCCCGCCACCAGCACGTCGGCGCCGGCTTCCACGCACAGGGGTGCGGTGGCGGCATCCACGCCGCCGTCCACCTCCAGCAGGTAGGAAAGGCCGCGTGCTTCCCGCTCCGCCTTGAGCCAGCGGAGCTTGTCCAGCGCCGAGGGCATGAACTTCTGCCCGCCGAAGCCGGGCTCCACGCTCATCACCAGCACCAGATCCAGCTGATCCAGCCACGGTGCCAGCGCCTGGGCCGGGGTGCCGGGCTTGATGGTCAGACCCACCTTGCAGCCCAGCGCACGCACTGCATCAATGGTGGCCTGAATATCATCCTCGCACTCCAGATGGAAGTTATACAGGGTCGCACCGGCCTTGATGAAAGGCTCGGCGTATTGCAGCGGGTGGCTGATCATCAGATGCACGTCGTAAAAGGCATCCGGCAGCGCCTTGTGCAGGCTTTTGAGCACCGGCACGCCAAAGCTGATGTTGGGCACAAAATGCCCGTCCATCACGTCGTAGTGCAGCATCTGTGCGCCGGCATCCAGCACCATGCGGCAGTCTGCGCCGAGCTTGCTGAAGTCAGCCGAAAGGATCGAAGGACTGATCGTTGTCATTTTATTTTACTCCCTGTTGTTTCCAAGAGATTTTTTGTGTTTTTGCCCTGCCGCCGCCCCCTGTGGGGGACAGTCGGCATAGTTATTTATAGTTTACATGAAAACGGTGAAAAAATCAAACCCGCCGCCGTGTTTTTCACGGAAAAGACGTAAACTCCGCCCGCACCCCTTCTTCTGCAATGCAAAAAGCAGCCAGACCGCTCCTCTGGGGAGCAGTCTGACCGCTGTGATTCAGTCTACCGGCTTCATGCTGGCCGGGTCTTCCACTGCGCCGGGAAGGCCGCTCTCGTCGGGCAGACGCTTCATGCCGCCGGGGTTTGGGGGCTGGACGGGCAGGGTGAACACGAATCTGCACCACTCGCCCTGCTGGCTCTCGACGCGGATCTGACCGCCGGAGAGGTTGACCAGCACCTTGCAGATGTTCAGGCCGAGGCCTGCGCCCCGGGCGTGGAGGCCCCGGGACTGGTCTTCCTTATAAAAGCGCTGGA
>OLOG01002038.1_pt1 | contig 10263 bp, 10 predicted proteins | sample 1672351 | NCBI WGS metagenome assembly OLOG01 (sample SAMEA3136674, study PRJEB25190) | human gut metagenome | biome: human gut; feature: human-associated habitat; material: faeces | place: Austria | collected 2013 | reverse complement strand
TGTGACCCTCTGCTTGTAAGGCAGATGCTCTCCCAGCTGAGCTATGCTCCCACATGCCTTTGTCGCTGTATCGAAGTTCTGTCGAATTTCGTTTATCTCTCGGCGACAGATACCATAATACTACATTATGATTAAAATGTCAACACTTTTTTGAAATTTTTTTCATTTTTATGAGTGACATCACGAACATTTGCGACAAGGCCTTTAAAAATCTTTATTCTTTGCTGTTTTTCTCTGCAATCAGCTTTTCAAGGTCATCCTTTGTAAAGACATATTTCTTATTGCAGAAGTGACAGGTTGCAACGGCAACACCCTGTTCATTGACCATAGAACGGATATCGTCATCGCTGAGGGTACAAAAATAATTTTCAAGCTTTTCTTTTGAACAACCGCAAACATACTTAACAGGGTTTTCGTCAAGCACTTCAACCTCAAAGCCTTTGAGGGCTGTTTTGCAGATATCGAGAATACTCATACCCTTTGCAAGCATAGTTGTAACGGGTTCAAGCTCTGCAATATTCTTTTCAAGCTTGTCGATAACAGTATCGTCTGCACCCGGAAGAAGCTGAATAAGCAATCCGCCTGCAAGCAAAACCTCGCCGTCCTCTTTGTCAATCAGCACACCCAAGGCACAAACTGTAGGAATCTGCTCGCTTGTTGCGTAGTAGTTTGCAATATCCTCGGCAATTTCACCGCTAACAAGCTCAACCTGACCTATGTACGGATCGCCTGAACCGTAGTCACGCATAACATTTAGCATACCTGTTCTGCCGACTGCTTTTGCAACATTGATTTTACCGTTTTCGTAATATTCCGTCGGACAGTCTGCATTGCCGACATATCCCTTTACATTGCCGCTGCTGTCGCCGACTGCGATAACGGGACCGAGTTCACCGTCACCCATTACACGAAGGTTGACTGACGCGTCTTTCTGTTTGAGCATATCGCCCATAATTGATGTTGCACACAAAAGTCTGCCGAGTGCGGCTGTGGCACTGCGTGAAAGGTGGTGAATCTTCTTTGCGGTAAAAACTATGTCGGAGGCATCAACGCAAGCCGCCATAATCGCACCGTCAGATGTAATACAACGAATTATTTTATCCATATCGGTTATCCTTTCGATTCATTAAACTCTTTGTTGCGTGATTTTTTCATCCTTGCAACATAAATTACCCTCTGTTCATCCGCTTTCGGACTTTCAAATGTAAGGTCGCCGTAAACAGCCTCTACTTCAAAACCTGCATCCGTGAGCATTTTTCTGATTTCATCATCTGTATAGGCTCTTTCCGAAAAGCTTTCGGACGAACGATAATACACACCGTTTTCTTCCTCAAAGAAATCAAGGTCGATTTTTACCTTGTTATCATCCTCGGGGGTGTTTTGCCATACGCAGAAAACGCTGTCGTTTTCATACACAAAGGTATTGTCTGCAAGAACATTTTTATGCTTGTACACCGTGTTGACATCAAAAATAAACAGACCGTCATCGTCCATAAAAAGTCCCACACGGTCAAATGTCTTTGCAACATCTTCAATTTTTGTAAGGTGATTTATGCTGTCAAGCGTACACACACAGGTATTTATTGTACCGTACAAGTCAATGCTTTGCATTTTCTGCCTTAAAAACAGGATATCAAGACCTTCTTCGGAAGCACTCTGCATTGCCTCGCTGAGCATTTCCATACTGTAATCTATCCCGAAAACATCCACACCACGCTTTTTCAAAAGGCGTGTGAGAGTTCCTGTTCCGCAGGCAAGGTCAAGGGTTATACCCATATCATGTCTGAATTTTTCGGCAAGCTCAAGAATATAGTCACATCTTTTTTCATAGCAGGCATCCTGCATAAGTCCGTCATAAAATCGGGCAAACGACAAATAGCTCGGCATTACTCTTTTTCTCCGTTTTCAATCCTGTCGAGTACAAGAGTGTAGCCATATGTATCGTTATCAAACAACGCTCTTTTTACTCGGCTGATGGTTGCGGTTGACGCACCGGTTTCCTTGACGATTTCTGTATATACCTTTTTCTCGGTAAGCATTTTTGCAACGACAAGGCGCTGTGACATTGCCTTGAGTTCTGCGCTTGTGCATAAATCTTCAAAAAAGCGGTAGCAATCTTCTTCGTTTTCAAGCGACAGAATCGCCTTGAACAAATAGTCGGTAGAATCATTTTTAAGTTTTGAATTCAAAACCGTTACCTCCTTATTTCTGCAATAAAGCATTAAGTTTTTATACATTAAAATTTTAACACACAAAAGCACGAAAGTAAAGCGGAATTAAATTTTTTCTTCTTTTTTACAAAAATCAGTTGTAATTTTCCCATACATTTTTATACAAACCTATGTAACCGCAAAACAGTTGTCCGATTGAACAGCTGTTTTGCATATATTGCTAAATGCTTTTCTTTATAGTATCAAGAGCGCCTTTTTCAATGCGGCTGACCTGCGCCTGTGATATTCCTATTTCAGACGCAACCTCCATCTGAGTTTTGCCGCGAAAAAATCTCATTGAAAGAATCCGTTTTTCTCTGTCGGAAAGATTGGAAATCGCCTCTTTTACCGCAATTTCTTCAAGCCAAGCGGAATCATCGTTTTTGTCGCCGATTTGATCCATAACATATATAGTATCGTTTCCGTCCGAAAAAACAGGCTCGTAAAGCGACACGGGATCAACTATCGCCTCAAGCGAAAGCACCACCTGTTCTTTCGGCATCTCCATTATTTTGGCGATTTCTTCAATGGTTGGCTCCCGATTGTTTTTATTAGTCAGCTGTTCCTTTATCTGCATTGCACGGTAGGCTGTATCTCTCATTGAGCGGGATACCCTGACTGCATTGTTATCACGCAAAAACCTCCGTATTTCGCCGATTATCATAGGCACTCCGTAGGTACTGAACCGCACATCAAGCGTAGGGTCAAAGTTATCAATCGCCTTGATGAGTCCGATAACACCCACCTGAAACAGATCGTCGGGATTTTCGCCTCTGTTTGTAAACCTCTGAATAACAGAAAGAACAAGCCTTAAATTCCCGTTAATCATCTTATCCCTCGCCATTTTCTTTTCGGCAGGAGAACCGTTTCTGATTGTGTTAAGCAGCTCACGCTTTTCGCTCTCCTTCAGCAGCTTGAGCTGTGATGTATTTACTCCGCAGATTTCAACTTTTCCGTATTGCAAAGAATTACCCCCGAATCTGAATTTTTATCGGTTTTGTCTTTACAATAGTTATTGACGGTTTTGGCTGTTTTATTCTTTTTAAGTTCTTTTAAAAATTTCTCAAACGGTCTTTTAAATTAAAATTGTACATTGACAATGGTACAATTGAATGTTACAATTTAACTGTAGGATTGGCCATATTATACAATTTTCTATACAAAAAAAGGAGGACGGCTATGTTCACAATTGATTTCACAAGCCGTGTGCCGATTTATGAACAGATTTGCAACAATATAATCAAGCTTGCGTCGGCAGGCGTGTTCAAATCGGGTGACAGGCTGCCGCCTGTACGAACGGTAGCACAGGAAATCGGTGTAAACCCAAACACGGTTGCAAAGGCATATCGTGTTCTTGAAACAGAGGGCTACATCTATTCAACTGTTGGACGGGGAACATTTTTGACAGACAAGTTGACAAAAAACGCAGCTTTCCAAGAAATGGCTCTCAAAACATTCCGTGATGCCGTAAAGAATGCAGAGCTGTACAGCGTTCCCCGTGAACAGCTCATAGAAATCATCAATTCTGTATACGAAGGAGGCAGAGAGAATGATTGAAGTTAATCACATAACCAAAAAATTCGGCAAAGTGACTGCCGTTGACGATTTCACGCTTACCGTAAACAGAGGCTCTGTTCTCGGCATTGTCGGAAGCAACGGCGGCGGAAAGTCAACACTTCTGCGAATTATGTCGGGTGTGTTTGACCCCGATAAGGGCGAGGTGAATATTAACGGAATAAACATTCTTGACAATCCGTCAGTAAAGGGAGAATGTTTTTTCATTCCCGATTACCCCTATTTTTCAAACAGCTCAACTCTTGAAAACACTGCATTCCTTTTTCGAAGTCTTTATCCAAACTGGAACGAGAACGCTTTCAAACAGTTTTGCTCGGTGTTTCCGATTGATCCTGATGCAAGGATAATTGATATGTCAAAGGGTATGCAAAGACAGGCGGCTTTGATATTGGCGCTTTCAACCTGTCCGAGATATCTGCTGCTTGATGAAATTTTTGACGGACTTGACCCTGTTGTACGCAAGCTTGTAAAAAAAATAATCATTGACAATGTTTCCGCAAATGATATGACAGTTGTCGTTGCGTCACACAATTTGCGTGAGCTTGAAGAATTATGTGACAGAATTTGTCTTATGCACAAGGGCAAGCTTTTGCTTGAGAGGGAAATTGACGAAATTAAACTCGGGCTTCGTAAGGTTCAGGTTGCATTCACCGAAGTTCCCGATAATTCATTCTTCAACGAAATCAATGTTATAAACACATGGAGAAACGGAAATATATTTAATCTTACAATCAAAGGAACAGAGGAAGAGTTTATGCCCAAATTGCAGGAGCTTAATCCGATTTATATCTCAGCTGTTCCGATGACCTTGGAAGAAATTTTTATATGTGAAATGGGGGTTGCAGGTTATGACACAGAAAACATCCTTTAAAAGCAGACTGAAGCAGATGCTGTCGTTCTTCCTCAGCGACCTTAAGTCCTGCAATACATTTCTCATTGTATTCGGTATTATTTCGGCTGTTGCAATTACAGTATGCTTTACAATCTGCGTTGTACTCGGAAACGATTCATCTTTTTCAATGATGCTTTCTGCGTTGAGCATTACAGGCATTGCAAACAGCGGTATCGGAGAAATTGAACTTTTTCAATACTCCTCGGCATCGCTCGTCTATCTCATTTCAATAGTATTTACAATCATCTACACGGTGCGAATTTATTCGTATCTGCACAATAAACGCAAGGCGGATTTGTACGGTTCACTGCCGATTGGAAGAGCAACACTTTTTATTGCAAAATCCGTATCGGCTTACCTTATGTCGATTATCCCTGCAATTTTCTTTCTCAGCTTAATATCCATTATATCGGTTTGTTCGGGACATTCGGTTGTTTCGGAAGTGACAAAATTATTCCCCGAAATATGTATGGGTACACTCGCGTCAATCTCGTTTTTCGGTCTTATTGCGATTTGCTGCGGAACGATGCTTAACTCCGTGCTTATGTTCGTTGCGGTTTGCGTAGCTTATCCGCTTTCCGCAATCTTCATCAAAGGCATTGTTGTGGGTTGTTTTGACGGTTTCTATGTTGGCATTTTCAAAGACAGCGTCATTATGAACGCACTCAATCCGCTCGCGGCGTATGACGGAATCAATGTTATTTACTGGCTGATTTTCTCGGTTGTATGTATTGCCCTTGGCGCTTTTCTTGCAAAGAAAAGAAAGGCGGAAAGAGCTCAGTCGGCATTTGCATTCCACCTTCCGTGCTACATAATCAAGGTGCTTGTTTCATTCCTTGCAGGTATGTTCCTCGGTGTTCTTTTCGGTTCAATGAATGTTTTCGGCGGATATGCGGGTTTTGTTTTCGGATTTATTCTTGCAAGCGTTCCCGTTTACATAATCGTTCATCTTATTTTGTACAGAGGCTTTTCAAAGCTTATCAAAACTTCGATTCCGCTCGGTGCGTTAATTATTGTAAGCTGCGTCGGTGTTGCTCTCTGCTGTTTTGACGCATTCGGCTACAACAGCTATATACCGAAAGTTCAGGATATCAAGAGTGCCGGATTCTATGACGCAAATTCAAACTATCAGGCAAAAGGCAGTGCTGTCGGCAAAAATCTTAAAGATATGGCTGATGATATTACAGACAAAGACACAATCGCAAATATCTTGGAGGCACATTACCAACTTGTAGACAACCGCAATTATTCGGTAAAGAACAAGTTCAAAAACACTTGGGTTTCAATGTTCAAGGACAATGTTCCTGTATTCAGCGAGATTTCAAAAAATCCCGATTACGCATTTGCCTACACACTCAACAACGGTAACATCGTTACAAGAACATACAGCTCTGCATCGGCTTTTGAAGAAACAGAGAGCTATCTTACAAGCACTTATAACGAGTTAGACACATCCGACATCATCTATTCAAAGGGTTATATCAAAACCTACAGTCCTATTGCAAAGGCGGAATACGATGATTTAAGTGAATTTGCAGTTTTTGGATTTAACCGCAAGGATACGGAGAAAAAGCACGCTGACTTGGTTGTAAACCGCATTGCTTCAGGCTATTACGGTGATGACAGCCAGTCAGTTGCACTCACAGGCCCCGGCGAGACATACAAACGCATCAAGGATGCTTTTCTTAAAGATATTGACAACTGCAGTGATGAAGAATTTAAAAAAGTTGTCGGATACAGTAACACATTCTACGGTTCAGCCGACCCTGATTATTCAGATTACAGTACACTCGTTGAATCCATTCCCGATGTTGTATGTGTAATACAGCTTGCAACAGGCGCACCCTACAATATTTACATTTCAGACCTGTCATCCTATTACAAATCTGCAGATTCCGACACTGCTTACACAACCGCATCCTATGTTATTCCGAGAAGCTTTACAAAGACAATTGAGGTTTTGCAGGATCTCGGTATGCTCGACAAAAATATGTATGTCAAGGCAAACGATGATTATAACGGAACAAGTATAATCACATATGACGATTATTATGATGATTCTGATTACTCAGACAGCGTATCGGGCATTGATGACAGCGAATATTGATACAGGCATTACACTACAGGAAAGCAGGATTTTAAATGGAACTTTACAACGGACGACCAACCGACTTAACAGGCAAAGAAGACCGTGAAATCAGAGTATATGACCTTCTCGACAGCCTTGGAATTGAATATCAGCGAACCGACCACGGACACGCTGACACAATGGAGGCTTGCAACGAGATTGACGCTGTACTTGATGTGCTGATTTGCAAGAATCTTTTTCTGTGCAACAGGCAGAAAACCGACTTCTATCTTCTTATGATGCCGGGTGACAAACCTTTTAAAACAAAGGAACTGTCAAAGCAAATCGGAAGTGCAAGACTTTCGTTTGCATCTCCCGATTTTATGCTCGAATTTCTCGACATCAAGCCGGGTGCGGTGAGCGTTATGGGGCTTATGAATGACAATGACAACCGAGTAAGACTTCTTGTTGACGAGGATGTTTTGAAAGGCGAATATGTCGGCTGTCATCCGTGTGTAAACACCTCAAGTTTAAAAATCAAAACAGCCGATGTTTTCGGAAAGTATCTTGATGCGGTTCACCACACCGCAACAACCGTAAAGCTTATCGGTGAAGATTAAGTGTAGAAATCATTAAAAGTATTAAACGGCAACGGGATAAATTTTTCCGTTGCCGTTTCGTTTTTTACAGAACATAACTGCCCCCGAACCTTTGAAAGATTCGGGGGCAGTTGTCTGAATATTAAGAAAAATGAGTGTCAATTATTTGATTTACTTTTCAAACTTTTTTCTGTAAGAAAGAAACAATGCACCGCCTGCAATAACAGCAGATAATGTGAATAACATTGTTGTAATCGGACTGCCTGTCGGAACAGAACCGTTATCGTTCATCACAGTATTCTTAGTTGCATTATCCTTATCTTAGATTTTCTTCATACGGTGTATCAAGTTCAAGATTGCCTGCGGTATCAAGAGCTGTTCGCATTACCTCGCCGTAATTAAACGGATCGGAAACTTCTGCGGTACAGTCGGCTGGATCAACACTTTCCGAAGAACCGTCATTGTAAACCACTTCAAGCTTTGCATCCGAAAGGTCAAGCATCGGGTTGAAACTGTATGCGTTCATTTTGTCAGCAAAAGCATAGTAATGTTCGCTGTCTGCGTAAACATTTTTAACTGATTCGGGCGGAAGAATAACATCTTCCCCAAAATAGGTTTTTGACGGAGGCTCAATTATCTTAAGCTCCACGGGTGTTTTTGCCTCATCGGGAGTTGCCGAATTGTCTTCAGCCGCAAATGCGGTTAAAGCACACGAAAAAGTAAGCAGAGCTGCGATTGCGAGGGATAATAATTTTTTCATAATAATTCCTCCTCGTATAATGACTTTTAGATGCACAATGTATGCACCTTGTTTAATAAGCTGCTGAACAAATATTGTTTAAACAACTTTGTAAATATTAAAATACAATTTATGTCATTTGTAATCGCCACTTACAAAATACCCATCCATAAAATGCTGCAAAATTTTCAGCAGTTCAATCGCATTCTCCAAAACCGCCGCCGTGGCTATAGGTATGAAATTTTTCACACCAATCTATGTTTCAATTAGTATTTATCGTATGAGAATGCATTATAAGAATCAGTAAGGTGCTGTTTCTTCTGTGTTTCGCTATAACTATTCCAAAGCTTTGGATAGCCGTCAACAGAACAGTAAACAAACTGACTGTACATATGTGCATTTACACAATTATCGAGTGTACTCAAGTTTGCAGCATTATACACTTGTTTGCTTGTCCTGCCATGAACATAATAGGTGTAATCCAATCCCCAATTTTCAAGAGCTAAATGATAAGAAGAATACGGATGAGCACTTATAAGGTTGCCATCATAACTCAATGTATAGTTTTCACAATCAAGATAACGATCGGGATTGCTGGTTGATAACTCGGCTGAATTTATCACATACCTTTTAGCCGATTTATCGTATAAGTAGGCCAATCTATTCTGAATGTAGGTCATAGAATTATCAAATCCAACCAATGAAAGCTTTCCATTCTTGAAAGTATATACCCTTGCATTCAAATAGTATTCCTTATCCCCTGCTTCCTGCGCTATAAGCTCAGGAACACCGTCAAAATCAAGGTCTGTAAACTGCACACCTGCCAAAGCAATGTCCCCCACCTTGAGTTCAGGCAACCACTCCGATTCATGTTTAAGCAGATAATCTATATATGCATCTCTTGTTTTGTTGGTTGTTTTATACTTAAATGCAACACCTGACGGATTATATGTACTTGTAAATTTCTTCTCATCCTTTGATACACATCTTACGGTAAAAGTATAGGTCTGTCCTGCTTTTACATTCTTATAAGTGTACTGGTTATCGGTTGTATCGGCAATCTTTTTCCACGAACCACTTTGCTTAATATAAACACGATACTTTGAATTTTTATCGGCGGTAGAATTCCAAGTTAAAGTAATTCCTCCGTGCATTGTATCAATATTATAAATTTCCGGACATCCGTTGTTATATAATGCACTTTTTACACCCTTTGTGTCATAACCGCTCTGAAAAACTTTGCCGTTACTTGAAATACAGCGAACAGTATAAATATACTGACCGTTTACAGAACTATCTTTTACGCTGAGTTCTCTTGAAACAAGTCCCTTGTCAAGATAACTTGTACCTTTTGTATCTACAAGTTTATTCCAACCGGTAGCATCCTTATAATATACACGATATTTTTCAGCACCTGCAACCTTATTCCACGCAAGCTTGATACCGTCATATGTATATTCTGCCTTTGATATTTTCGGTGTGGCAACATATTTTGCGCTCATTCCCACAGGGTCATAACCGCTCAAATACTTTTTAGCGTCGGAACTGATTGCTCTTACAGTGTATGTATAGGTCTTATTCGGCTGTAAATTTTTATGTGTCACAACACCTGTTTTGCTATCGCATACTTTTGTCCAGCCCTTACCTTCTGTTTTGCAGTACAATCTGTAATTTGTATTGTTTTCAGTCTCCCAAATCACCTTAATACCGCCGTTTACAACATTGGTTTCAAGTATTTTAGGAGCTTGATTATATCTGATACTTAAGCCTTTTGGGTTAAATCCACTCTCAAAACTCTTTCCGTCATCACTTATACACCTCACGGTATAAGTATATGTTCCCATACCAACAGATTTATCAACTATAGAATTAGAAGTCGTATCTGATACTCTGAACCAATCTGACGAATTTTTATGATAAATTCTATACTTTGATGCACCGTTTACTTTGTTCCATGTAATTTTCACACCGCCGTTTACATTTTCAAGCTTTGAAATTTCGGGGGCGGCAATATATTTTACACTTTTGCCCTTTGAATCATAACCGCTTGTAAAGCTCTTTCCGTCAGCAGAAATACATCTTACAGTATAGGTGTAATTCCTGCCAGATGAAACATCCTTGTCGATATATGAGGTTGAAGTTGTATCGACCATTCGTGTCCAACCTTTACGGCCCTTGTA
>OLOG01002037.1_pt1 | contig 10266 bp, 7 predicted proteins | sample 1672351 | NCBI WGS metagenome assembly OLOG01 (sample SAMEA3136674, study PRJEB25190) | human gut metagenome | biome: human gut; feature: human-associated habitat; material: faeces | place: Austria | collected 2013 | reverse complement strand
CGCCTCGGCGGTCAGCTCGACCGGCGGCAGGCTCTCGTCCTCCTCCCGCTCGGCCACCATTGCGCTGATGGTCTTCTGCATCTGGAAGAACGCCGCGTCCGCCTGCTCCTCATCCTCACCGAAGGCGTCGTGCACCACGTTCTTGAACGCCAGCTTGTCCTCGGCAGCCGTGCGCTGCGCGACACAGCCGAGCACATTCTCGATGAACTCGGGGTGGGAGGGACGGCCGGTCTTGACGTAGTACATCACGGCGTTGACATCGCTGCCGCGATTTGCAAATGCCGGGTACACAAAGCCAAGGTCGGGCAGACCGACAACCCAGTCACGCTCCCGCGCACCGATGCGGTTTTCGTCCTCCCTGTAGCCGAGCGCAGGCTTCGCCAGCTCGACCGGACAGACCGCGCACACGCAGTACGCATACAGCTCGGTGGACTCGTCCTGGTCCTCGCCCGAGGTGGCCTTGCTCGGCACGTCGTACACGTCGTGGTAGACCACGATCAGGTAGTTGCCCGGGTAGCTGTACTCCTCGATCACCTGCTCGTACAGGCGGTCGAGCAGTTCCTCGTTCGCCAGCTTGCTGTCCTTGAGCGTCAGCAGGTATTTCTGGTGCTCGATGCCGCTGTCGCTGCGGTCAAACTCCAGTTCCAGCAGGTTTGCGCCGAGCGTGCCGCTGAACGTCTTTTTCGCGATCTCGAGGTACTTGTAGTATTCATCCTCTTCCAGTTCGGAAAACTGCTCGGTGAACTTGGTCACGATCTGCTTGCCGCTGTTGACGTAGCAGCCGCACAGACGCCCGAACGTGCATTCGGTCTTTTTCAAACGGCGGCGCAGCTCCTGCACATCGCCCTTGGTGATATTCATAGGTTTCGCTCCTTAGCGTGTGGATTCGGTATATACAAGTATACGGCATTTTCCATGCAAAAGGCAAGCATTTTCACACAAAAAGCGGCTGACCGGGTAAGGTCAGCCGTAAATTGACAGGTTTTGCGCCTGTGTGATATACTTAGTTTACGGAAACGCTGTTGCACACGCAGTGAGCAATCACTGCAGGCGGTCAGATCTTCTTCTTCCCCACGGTCTGTGGGCGGAAGGAGGTGCTGCGCATGAGGAAGAAAGCCTTTGAGCTTTTTATCTGTGCGGTCATTGTACTGTACATTTTTCTCGTAAAAGCGCATTGACCGCTTGGCTGGTACCCAAACGGTCAATGACTTAAAAACCATTGATTATTGAAAGGGTCTGACCGCTGCACAACAGCGTTTCCCTTTTTGTATCTTTATTATACCACACTCCCGCGCCAAGTCAAGCGCGGGAGCATTTTTATGCCTGCTCTGCGCTTTCACTCTGCCGGCTCTCTCCCGGCGCGTTACTCGGTTTCTCCGGCGGCTGCACCCTCACCTCAGGCGGGTTTCTCTCATCGCCGGACTGCCGGAACCGATCGTCAATATGCTCACGGAGCCGTTCGGCGTGGCCGCTGCTGCGCGAGGTCACGGTGATGCTGACGCTCTCGCCTTCCTTTGCTTCCTGCCGGACGGTATGCTCCACCGCCTTATCAATGTGTACAAACCGCGGAATTTTGCCATCCGGCGGCTGCTCCCTGCCGGAAACGCGGGTGCCGAGCACCTGATCGAACCGGTTTACCGTATACTCCACGCTGTCCGTGCCGCCCACGACGCTGACGCTGGCATACGGCTCATACGCGGCGTACACGCCGGTGGTCGCCATGCCGCACAGGACAGCCACACACGCCGCCCAGGTCAGCGGCTTTTTCCACCGTCTGCGGCGCTTCGCCGGAATCCGAATCTCCTGTCCGACCGCTCTGTTCTTCGCGTCTACAAGGCGAACTGTGCCGTCCTCCGCGAGTGCGGCGGCCTTTCCCGCTCGAATATCCGTAATTATCGCACGCATTGTTCTGCCTCCTTGCGCATGGTCTGCAGATAGGTGCCGAGGATGGGGTAATCGCCGTCGATGAGCAGCGCCGCCGCTACAATGTAATCCCGGTGACGGGTTATCGTCCGCGCGGACACGCCGCACTGCTGCGCCAGCGCCTTGATGGGCAGGCTGTGCGCGCTCTGCATGGATGCGAACAGCACCGGCGAATGCAGCAGCGTGCCGACCGCCGCCGCGCAGCTGCGGCGCGTCTTGTCCGACTTGGGCGAGCTTGCCGCTAAATCATAAAACGCGAACCCATACTTCTCAAACACCGTGTTTGCCGCCTCGATTTCATCCTGTGCGCTGACCGGCTTTGCTTCGCTCATCTGCTCCGCGACCGCCTGCTGCATGGCGGCGTCCGCGCTCTCGCGGTCCACCGTGCCGTCGAACGTCTGCGGGGCAAGCGGCGTTTCCGCGTCAAACCGGTGCTGACTGCGGTAATGGTCGGCAAGGCGTCTGCCAATCACAAGCGACGCATACGCGCCGAACGGCCCGCTTGCCGGCTCGTAACCCTTGATGGCTTCGTAGAAGGCCAGCAGCGCGACCGAATATTCATCGTCGCTGCGCGTGACCGCAAAGCCTGCATGCCTGCTCGCGCACCGGAGAACAAATGCCTCATGCGCCTCAATGAACCGCTCCAAAAACGGCTCGTCCGTGCGTGCGCGGACTGCCTGTGTGCTCGTCTGCATGCCGCCGCCTCCCTTCTGTTCATGCTGTTATTTTAGATTTGCTCTGTGTTGAAACGGTGTACCGACTGTTACCGTTCTGCGTAGACTTCCGTATGTTTTGAAGGACACAGACAGCAAAAAGCACCGCAGCCTGTATTCTGCGGTGCTCTTTCTTTTACTTGGTGAGAGAAGCAAATCTCTGCAGCATCGCTGCGCACTCCGCGCGGGTAGCCGTAGCCTTGGGGGCGAGTGTCGAGGACGTTTTACCGGTCAGGATACCGTTCTTGACGCACCACTGCACCGCCTTTTCCGCATACGCGGAAACCGAGCCTGCGTCCGCGTATGCAGACAGGTCTGCCGCGCCATCCGGCTCACCGGCATAGCGGTACAGCATGGCGGCAAGCTGCTCTCGGGTGATATTTCGGTTCGGAGCAGAGCCATCGGATATGCCCTTGTTCTTCGCCCAGTTCATGCCCTTTTCATACCAAACCGTGCCGCCCTCTGTCGATTCACCGGCATAACGCGCCAATACGGTCATCAGCATTCCGCGGCTCATGGTCGCGCTCGGTGAAAAGGCGGTCGTGCTCGTGCCGTTCATCAGGCTGTTGCTCGTGACGTACTGCACCGCACTTGCAAACCAGCTGTTCTGCGGCACATCCCTGAAGCTGCCGACCGTGGCCTGACTGCCGTTCTGGTTCGGCTGACCGCCCTGACCCGGCTTAAACGTGCCCATCGAGCTGCTTGAATCAGTGGTACCCAGCTTTGCCTCTGCCGTGCCGACCGAGGTACCGTCCACCAGAACCGTGTACGTTTCGCCCTCCTTGATATCCGCCGAGGAGAAGATAACACTGCTCATCGAGCCGAGCGCCGTCGCGGTGCAGAGGGTCTTGCCGGAGGAATCCTGCACGGTGATGACGCTGCCCTCCTTGATGCCGAGGGCGCTCTCGCGGTTCGGCAGATTGCCGTCCGCCTTGCCGCCGGAGGGCTTGGTCGGCGGCGTAAACGTGCCGTCGGTCGGAGTATTGCCGGAGAAATTCGGCGGGGTCGGACGATTGCCGTTCGTGCCGTCAGCCGAGCCGTTTGCGTCGGTCGGCGGGGTCATGCCCTGACCGCCGCCCTGTCCGTTCGGGCCGCCGCCCATGCCGCCGGACGGCGAGGTTTCCCCGACCGCGATATACGCCTGCGTGCCGGCGCTCGGCTCCATGCCCGCGCCGAACAGCGTGCCGCCAGACAGCGTGAACGTGCCGTCATAGTCAATCGCCGCGTCCATCATGGCATCCGCGCCGTAGACCTCCACCTTACCGCCCGTGATATTGATATCGTTGTTGGAGTCCAGACCGTCCGAGCCTGCGTCAATGTACAGGTCGCCGCCCGCAATGCTGATGGCGTACTTGTCACTGTGCTCACCGAGCGTGCTGTTTGCGGCATTTACGCCGTCGTCGGACGCTGCCACATCAATATCGCCGCTGTACACGGTAACGGTCGTGCCCTCCAGACCCTCATAGCTTGTGGTGATGTTGATGCGCGGCGTACTCGTCGAGGACGCACCCCTGGTGCCGATCACAAGGTCGTTGTCCGCGTGAACGCCGTCATCGCCGGTCGCAAGGGTCAGCGTGCCGCCCGAAATCGTGACATCGGTGTTGGCGTGCAGCGCATCGTCCGCGCTGTCCACGGTCAGCGTGCCGCCGGTGACGGTCAGCGCGCCGCCCGTCTTAAAGCCCTTGCACGAGGCAGAATCGTCCGTGAGCGCGGTCGTGTGGCCGCCGTTCGTCTTGACGTGAAACGTGCCGCCCGAAATCGTCAAATCGCCGTCCGCCTGAATGCCGTCCTTGGTCGCGTTGAGCGTCAGCGTGCCGCCCGAGATGGTCACATTGCCGAGCGAGGTCGTGTCCGGGTTCTCGGTGTCGCCTGTGTCCGGAGACGCCTTGACGGCATCGCCGCCCGCGGTGATGCTCAGCGTGCCGCCGGTAATATTCAGCTCATCGTCGCAGGACAGACCGTCGTTCGCGGCATTGATGTTCAGCTTGACCTCCGCAACCGTAATCACCGCGTCAGCCGCACCCTTGATGCCGTTTTTCGCGTTGCCGTCCACGGTCAGCGTGCCCGTGCCGCCGATGGCAAGTGTCGCGCCGCTCTTGACCTTGACCGCCGCGTTCTCGTCGTTGGAGCCTTCGGTGTCGGCAACCGTGTTGGTCGTGCCCGCCGCCGCAATCAGGGACGCCTCGGCGGTCTTGTTCAGGGTGATCGCCGCGCTGTCGTCATTGGTGAGCGTCAGACCGTTCAGCACAATGGTAACGCCCGTGACGCCCTTTTTGACCGTGATCGAGCCGTTATCGCAGTCGCCGGAGAACACATAAGTGCCCGCCGCCGTGATGGAAACGTCGGTGCCGTCAATCTCGCAGCCGCTGTACTTGCCCTTTGCGGTCGCGGACGAGTCGGTTAAGGTGACGAGCGTCGCGTTCGCGGTCGTATAGTCCGAAGCCGCACACGCCGATGTCGGCAGCATGCCCGCCGCAAGCGCGGAGGCCAGCAAAGCGGCGAGGAGTTTCTTTTTCGTATACATATAAATCTATCCTTTCATCAAGCAAATTGAGAATTGAGAATGGAAAATTGAAAATTGTGGTATCGCGCCTTGCGCGATTATTTTAATATCGGCGCTGCGCGCCGCACATTCATTCTCCATTCTCCATTCTTCATTCTCCATTTTCCATTCTCCATTCTCCATTTTCCATTACAGCGCTTCCTTCACCTGCGGCACCTTGCCGCAAACGATATCAAGGTTGCCGTTCCGGCACCGGATGGCATCGAGGAACTGCTTCTCGACCGCGGGCGAGGCCAGCCTTACATGGTAATGCAGGTTATACAGGCTGCCCATGCCGGTGGTACGCACGGAAATCAGCTCTGCCGAGCGGGTATACTCCCCAAACAGATCGTCAAACAGGCCGGTGTAGTCGAGGTTCTCCGGAATGGTGATTTTCAGCTCCTTCTCCTCCTCCGGCTTTCTGCCGAAGGACAGCGCCGCGTAGGCGGTCAGCAGGATGCACATCACCGCGCCGGTGACAATGGCAATGCCGATATACCCCATGCCGGTGGCAAGGCCGAGCGTCATGGCGAGGAAAATGCAGGTAATGTCACGCGCAGAGCCGGCCGCGGAGCGGAATCGCACAAGGCTGAACGCGCCGGAGACAGCCACGCCTGCGCCGAGGTTGCCGTTCACGAGCAGAATGATGACCTGCACCATTGCGGGCAGCAGCGCCAGCGTGACCGCCATGGACTGCGTGTAGGTGTTTTTGTACATATAAACGGCGGCAACGAGTGCGCCGAGCGCAAGCGCCACCAGCAAACAGATAACGAACGCGCTGCCGGTCAGGCCGGCGGTCAGAATCGAACCGAAAATTGTCTCAAGCACAGTAAATTTCTCCTTTTTCGTTGATGTGAATGGTTTCGCTGCCGAACTGCGGCGAACGGTCCTCGCGCAGCATAGTCTGGTACGCCGCGCCGTATTTGGAAAAGTGGGTCGGGAAAATAGCGTTCTCGCTCAGCACCCGCGCCAGCCACAGGGGCGTTGTGCCCGGGATCTTTATCTCCATCAGGCAGGTGTCGTGCGGCAGCAGGTGCTCGCCTGCCGAGCCGGAGGACAGGTCTAAATCGTCCATACGCCACCGAATGCCCGAGTCGAACGTGACGCGCAGCTCCGGCTGATACTTGTCGAACAGCGCGAGCCGGTCGTAGCAGATGCACATGGCAGGCTGAATGCCCTTGTAGAAGTGCAGGAACCAGTCGATCTCGCGGGAAATCTGGCTCTGCTCGGGTGCCGCGCCGCCGTCTAAATACGCCTGCGCTTCGCCGTAAGTCATCGCAATGCGGCGCTTGTAGACGATGTGGTCGTATTTTTTCTTGATCTCCACAAACGCCTCGGTATCGGCACCCGGCGTGCGGTAGGTACGCAGGCGCAGCTTCTCCTTGTACGCCGGACGGTCGAGCGAGCGGCGGATGAGCCGGAAATCCGGCGTGTCGTAATAGATGTTGCTGATGGTCGATTCCGCGAACCGGTCGGGCACCATCCGCGCCGCAAACACCTTGGCAAGCGCGTTGTACTGCTGCTGCGTGACCAGATATTTCTTCTCATATCGCTTGAATGTGCCTTGATATTCACTCATGGCGAACGCCTCCTTCGGATTGGGTGAAAGCCCTTTCATTTTTGCTTCTGTCTGTAAATGCGAAGGCGTTCAGCGGATTTTCGGCAGTATCACAAAAGGTGCACCCGCTTTACACAGACTTTACACAAGGGAGCGCCATTTTTTGTTTTGGGATTGAAAATTACAGGGGAAATCGTTTACACATCATTTCATATATTTCAACAAATGCTGCACGCGCATACAATAATGATTATGCTATCCCGTAGGGTGCGACGACCTCGGCGCACCGTTTGTATCCGATCTGTACAATCTACCCCGTAGGGGAGCACATTGTGCTCCCACGCAATGGTAAACCGCATGGTCAGAAAACATCTGCACCGGTTATATCGTTCACACGCGCCCATTTACCAACGGTGCGGGCGAACACTGTTCGCCCCTACGGTTTTGCGTGTGCATATGAATTTACATGCGGTGCGCCGAGGTCGGCGCACCCTACGGTATACATTTCATGTAATACCAAACCCGGAGAAACGCCGTAAACCGTATCGTTCATTTTCCATTCTCCATTCTCCATTTTCAATTACGCCTGCCTCCTCACTCCTGCCTGAATCAGTGACAAATGTAATATTGACAAATAAATAACGATATGCTATTATCTCAGCGTGATAAGGAATGAAAAAACAGGTGGACGCTTTATCGCATTATTTGCCTTAAAACGGATAGAATAATAAAACCACGCATACAGTCAATCGCAGAAAGGAAGCATTACGCTATGGCAGCACACATCAACGACGAAATGCTGAACAAAATGGACGCATACTGGCGGGCGGCAAATTATCTTGCAGCCGGTCAGCTTTACCTGCTCGATAACCCGCTGCTCAAGGAGCCGCTGAAGCCCGAGCACATCAAGAAGAAGATTGTCGGCCACTGGGGCACGGTGCCCGGTCAGAACCTGATTTACGTTCATCTGAACCGCATCATCAAGCAGTATAATCTGGATATGATCCTGCTGTCCGGCCCGGGTCACGGCGGCAACTTCTTTGTGGCGAACACCTACCTCGAGGGCACCTACAGCGAGGTTTACCCGAACATCAGCGAGGACACCGAGGGCATGAAGCGCCTGTTCAAGCAGTTCTCGTTCCCGGGCGGCATTGCCAGCCACGTTGCCCCGGAGACCCCAGGCTCCATCCACGAGGGCGGCGAGCTTGGTTATTCTCTGGCGCACGGCTTCGGTGCGGTGCTGGATAACCCCGACCTGATCGCAACCGTGGTTGTCGGTGACGGCGAGGCGGAGACCGGCCCGCTGGCAACCTCGTGGCACGGCAACAAGTTCCTCAATCCGGTGACGGACGGCGTTGTTCTGCCGATCCTGCACCTGAACGGCTACAAGATCTCCAACCCGACCCTGCTGTCGCGCATTCCCGAAGAGGAGCTGCGCAAAATGCTCGAGGGCTGCGGCTGGAAGCCGTATTTCGTCGAGGGCGATGAGCCGATGAAGGTACACCGCGCACTGGCGGACACGCTCGACACCGTAACCGAGGAAATCCTCGCCATCCGCAAGCATGCGCGCGAGACCGGCGACACGACCCGTCCGATCTACCCGATGATCGTGCTGCGCACCCCGAAGGGCTGGACCGGTCCGAAGAACGTGGACGGCAAGCAGATCGAGGGCAGCTTCCGCGCGCATCAGGTGCCGCTGATGATGGACAGCCCGGAGCACCTGCCCATGCTCGAGCAGTGGCTGCGCAGCTACCATCCGGAGGAGCTGTTCGACGAAAACGGCAAGCTGATTCCCGAACTCAAGGCGCTGGCGCCGACCGGCGAGCACCGCATCGGCGCAAACCCGCACGCCAACGGCGGTCTGCTCATGCACCAGCTGCGCCTGCCGGATTTCCGCGATTACGGACTGAATGTTCCGGCTCCGGGCAGTGTTGAGGGTCAGGATATGATCGAGCTTGGCGCTTATGTCCGCGATGTCATCAAGCTGAACATGGACAGCCGCAACTTCCGCGTATTCGGCCCGGACGAGACCATGTCCAACCGCCTGAGCCACATTTTCGAGGTCACCGACCGCGAGTGGAACGCCGAGCGTCTGGACACCGACGAATTCCTGTCCGCAAGCGGCCGCGTGATGGACGGCATGCTGTCCGAGCACATGTGCGAGGGTTGGCTTGAGGGCTATCTGCTGACCGGACGTCACGGATTTTTCGCAAGCTATGAGGCGTTCATCCGCATTATCGACTCGATGGCGGCACAGCACGCCAAGTGGCTCAAGGTCTGCAACGGTCTGCCGTGGCGTCAGCCGATCGCATCGCTCAACCTGATTCTGGCTTCCAACGTATGGCAGCAGGACCACAACGGCTTTACCCATCAGGACCCGGGTTTCCTTGACCACATCGCCAACAAAAAGGCGGATGTTGTCCGCCTGTACCTGCCGCCCGATGCAAACTGCCTGCTCAGCTGCTTCGATCACTGCATCAAGAGCCGCAACTATGTCAACGTCATCGTGGCGTCCAAGCATCCGCGTCCGCAGTGGCTGACCATGGAGCAGGCTGTGCAGCACTGCACCCAGGGCATCGGCATCTGGGAGTGGGCGTCCAACGATCAGGGCGCAGAACCGGACGTTGTTATGGCGTGCTGCGGCGAGACGCCGACGCTCGAAACGCTGGCTGCCGTATCCATCCTGCGGGAAGAGCTGCCCGAACTCAAGGTTCGCGTTGTCAACGTGGTTGACCTGATGAAGCTGCAGCCCGAGCGGGAGCATCCGCACGGCCTGTCCGACGCCGAGTACGACATGCTGTTTACCAAGGATAAGCCGATCATCTTCGCCTTCCACGGCTACCCGACGCTCGTTCATGAGCTGACCTACCGCCGTCATAACCGCAACCTGCACGTTCGCGGCTACAGGGAGGAGGGCACCATCACCACGCCGTTCGATATGCGCGTGCAGAATGATATCGACCGCTTCCACCTCGTCAAGGACGTTCTGCTGCGCCTGCCGCAGCTTGGCAACCGCGGCGCGTACCTCTACCAGAAGATGAGCGATAAGCTGGTGCAGCATCAGCAGTATATCACCGAGTACGGTGAGGATATGCCGGAAGTCCGCGAGTGGAAATGGAAATAATGGAGAATTGAAAATGGAAAATGGAGAATGACCGTGAAGGGATGGTTCTCCGCAGGGCGCACATTGTGCGCCCTTTTTCTTTTGCCTGTTGATAGGGGTAAAATGTGGGTTTTCATTTGTCCTGCTGTTAGAAATGGGAACCGCAGGCAATGTCATAACATAGTATTAACCCAAATGCAATGCTGAAAATCATTGCACAAACCATACCGTAGGGTGCGACAAGGTGAATTGCGGCAAAGCCGCAAGAGAAGGTGCCCTGGGGTACGACCTCGGCGCACCGCATCAAACGATTGGCATAAATTCAATGGATTGATATAAATTGAACGAATACCGTAGGGCGGGGTGCCCTCACCCCGCCGTGTAACCGATAGGCACATGCGTAATCGTAGGGGCGACCATTGGTCGC
>OLOG01002033.1_pt1 | contig 10273 bp, 8 predicted proteins | sample 1672351 | NCBI WGS metagenome assembly OLOG01 (sample SAMEA3136674, study PRJEB25190) | human gut metagenome | biome: human gut; feature: human-associated habitat; material: faeces | place: Austria | collected 2013 | reverse complement strand
TGATCCCCGCAAAACAGAAGCCCCGCGGAACTGCAATACCGTGGGGCTTCTGTTTGCTGAGTTTTAGGTGAGCACATGGAATACTCATCCGTTCCTTTATGGTTTTATTATATGCTCTCTCTGCAAAAAAGTCAAGTGCTTCGCATTTTTGTCAGTTCAGATCGTGCTTTTTGCAGAGCTTCTTGCTCACCCAGTACATCCCGGCCCAAATGGCGATGGCGAGGATAAGATACACCGGGTTCCGCAGCGAGCTGACCAGCGACTGGCCGAAGAGGGCCATCATTGCCACCATCACGGCCTTGCCGACCAGAAGGGTGAGCAGATAGCGCTTCTCGTCAAAATCCGAGATCCCGAAAGCCAGATGCAAAAACGCTGTGGGCGTGAAGGGCAGGACCGCCAGCATGAAGAGGGTGGCGGTGTCCACATGGCTGACCCACTGCTGGGCCTTTTTCAGCTTTTCGGAGCGGGAGGCCAGCTTCCAGAAAAAGCGCTCGACCACCCGCCGCCAGAACAGGAACATCAGGGTGCCGCCCAGCATGACGCCCACCCAGCTGTACACAAAGCCGAAAAGGCCGCCGTGGGCCGCCACATTCAGCGCCACGATGGCGATGAGGGGCAGCGGCGGAAAAAACGACTCCACCATTGCCAGAAAGATGGGCGCAAGGGGGCCGAGGTCTCCGAAGCCGTCCAGTAATGTCTGCCAGAATTCCAGCGTTCCCAGCTGGTGCACAAAGCTGATCAGGGTGCTTTCCATCGTGTGTTCCTTCCCTCTCGTTTCTCTTAGTATATCCAGAACTTATGAATGTGCGATGAAGAAATTCTACATTTTCTTCGCTTTTTCGTCTGCGCTATACTTTGCTATACGAAATGGGGTGCGGTTTTCCTGCACGATCGGTCTCAGGCTTTTTCCCCGGCCTGTTTTTCGGCGCGGGCCTTCATCCGCTCGATCTGCTGGGTGCGCTGCTTGTCCCAGCGGGCCAGCGCCTCGGCATCCGGGACCTGCACACAGCGGGCAAAGCTCCAGTGCAGGCCGTCCCGCCGGGCCAGCTTGTACCGCTGGAAGACGCCCTTGCCCGCCTCGCTGGCCGTTCCGGCACAGTGGGGGCACTGGGCCAGCGTATACCAGCTGTTGCTGCCCTTTTTCAGCCAGATCTCGTCCGGCGCAAGGTCAGCCCCGCAGGCCGGGCACTGGGCCGTGCTGATGACGGGGTCGATCCGCCAGGTGTACGGCTCCACATAGCCGCGGAAGACGCGGAAATCCCGGTAGTCGCCGGGCTTCGGGCAAAGGCTCTGGCGCAGGGCCTGCTCCTCGCTGGGATAGGCGGCCAGCCCCTCCCGCAGGTCGAGCTTGCGGCAGACATCGGCGGTGTAGAGGGTATCGGACAATGCGTCGTGGAAGGGGCGGTCCATCGGAATTCCCATCCGGGTGACGACGCTTTCCAACGTCATGCCCTCGCCTTCCTTGCGGGGATGCTCCCGCAGAAAGACCTGCTGCAGGTCGTACCACACCGTGGGGCGGCTCTCGTCCAGATTGCACAGGAACAGATTCTGCTTGAGCACCGGCACATCGTCCATGCCCCACTCGGCGAACTCGGCGTCCGGGCCGCACCACTGCATAAAACGGCGCAGGCCCTGCACGATGGGGGCACCGTTGTCCAGGTCTTCCTGCGTCAGGCCGGTGACCTTGGCGATGTGGTGCTGCAATTTGCGGAAGATGCGGGGGCGCAGATGGATGGAGAAGGTATCGAGGACGTTGGCGTCTTCGTCGATCTTCACCGCGCCGATCTCGATGATCTCACCCCGGAAGGTCTGCTGCACCCCATGATAGTTGAACGTATACGGCTGGTAGCCGATGTTCCATTCCAAATCAAATAAAACCAGATTGCGCTGCGGCATTCGTGTGTCCTGTCCTCTCACTGTAAAATGAATTTCTCAATGGCCTCGGCGACGCCGTCGTGGTTGTTGTCGGCGGCGGTCACGTAGTCGGCGACCTCCTTCACGGTGTCCTCAGCGTTCTGCATGGCGACGCCCACGCCCGCAAAGTCGATCATCGAGCGGTCGTTCAGACCGTCGCCGCAGGCCATCAGGTTCTCGCGGGTCAGGCCCATGCGTTCCAGCAGAGCGCCCAGGCTGACGTCCTTCATCACGCCCAGCGGCACGGCCTCGATGAAGAAGGGACTGGAGGGGTAGATGTCGATCTTGCCCTCAAACTGCTGCCGGCCTGCGGCGCAGACGGCGTCGCGGCGGGCGGGGTCCACGGTGAGGAGCATCTTGCAGATGGGGTAATCCACATAGGACGCCAGATCGTCCACATGGTACATTTCCAGCTTGGTGGTCACGCACTCCTTCCGGGCCCAGGGGTCCTGGTCGCGCTCGCAGACGATGCCGCGGGAGTCGTAGGTCAGGAGCGCGACGTCCTGCTCTGCCGCAAACCGGCACAGCTGGGGCACGAACTCCGGGGCCAGCAGCTTCTGATACAGGGCCGCACCGGTGGCGCAGTCCACGATCTTTCCGCCGTTGTAGGCCAGGATGCAGCCGCCCTTTTTGTCCAGCCCCAGTTCCTTTGCCAGCGGAGTGATGCCCGCCGTAGGCCGGCCGGAAGCCAGCACGATGGTCACGCCCTGCGCCGCTGCTGCGTCCAGCGCCGCGCGGGTGCGGGGGGTAACGATCTTTTCATCATTGGTCAGGGTGCCGTCCAGATCCAGCGCCAGCACCCGAATTTTCGGTCCGTTCATTTCGATTCCTCACTTTGGGGCGCATCCGCCCGCTGTGTCGTATTTTTCGGTAACGTGTTTATTGTACAATGAACGCCCCACCCAGCGCAACCCTCCGGCGGGCATTTACACAAATTTTTTCGGAAAAAGGCGGTGTTCCATTCCCGGCCGGTTTTCTCATTTTCCGCCAAACCCTCAGAACATCCAGTTTTTTGTCGGTTCGACATAAATTCTTAGCAAGTATTGCCGTTGCGCCGCCGGGGCTTTTGGGCTATACTGTTACACTGACCGTCACAAATAAACGCGCGGCCCGGCGTCTTCCGGGCTTCGTTTGACCGGCCCGCCCTGCCAGAGGCCCATTCTCCGGCAGAGCTGCCCCGAAGGGGGGGGCTGCGTGGGCGCGATGAAGGGGGATTTTTTACGAAGTATCTGTTTCAGTTCGCACGCATCCTTGCGTTCTGTTTTCTGGGCGAGTTCTGCCACGCTGTTCTGCCGCTGCCCATCCCGGCCAGCATCTACGGCCTGGTCCTGCTGCTGGCTGCCCTGCTGCTGGGCCTCGTCCAGCTGGACGATGTGAAGGAGGTCGGCCTGTTCCTGACCGGCATCTTCCCGCTGCTGTTCGTGCCCGCCGCGGCCGGTGTCATGGAGCTGTGGGCCGAGATGGGCAGCATGTTGCTGCCCATCGTCATCGCCATCATCCCGGTCACGGTGCTGGTGCTGGTGACATCCGGCCACACCACCCAGGCGCTCACCCGCCGCAAGCAGAGCAAAAAGGAGGCTGCCGCAAATGACACAGCTGCTGAATGAGTTTCTTTCCTCGTCCTCGGCGTGGGGCGTTCTGCTCACGCTGGCGGCCTTTGCACTGGGCACCCTCATCAACCGGGTGACGGGCAAGGCCGTCTTCAACCCGCTGCTGCTGGGCAGCATCTTCGTCATCATCCTGCTCAGTGTGCTGAACATCTCCTACGCGGATTACAAAGTCAGCGCTGCGCCGGTCAGCTATCTGCTGCTGCCCGCCACCATCAGCCTGGCCATCCCGCTGTATGAAAAGTGGGACCTGCTCAAGGAGAACGCCGCCGCCATCATCGCGGGCATCTCGGTGGGCACCCTGGTCAGTCTGGGCAGTGCGCTGGCTCTGGCCGTGGCCATGGACCTGACCCGTGAGCAGTATGTGACCCTGCTGCCCAAGTCCGTCACCACTGCCATCAGCATGGACGTCGCCGCTGAGCTGGGCGGCATCGCGGCCCTGACCGGTGCCATCGTCATCCTGACCGGCATCGCAGGCAACCTGCTGGCCGAGACGGTCTGCAAGGTGTTCCATATCACCGACCCCATCGCCAAGGGCGTGGGCATCGGCACCTCGGCCCATGCCGTCGGCACCAGCAAAGCCCTGCAGATGGGCGAAGTCGAGGGCGCGATGAGCGGCCTGTCCATCGCGGTGGCCGGTGTGCTCACCGCTGTGCTCTGCCCCGTCTTTGTGAATTTTATCAACTGAGTTTTCCACAAAAAAGCGCTCCGCAGTGCAAAACCGCGGAGCGCTTTTTTGGTTTATGCCGCCCGGCTCTCCTTTTTCAGCACCCGTGTGACCATGAACACGCAGTAGCACAGGGCAAAGCCCCAGGCGAGGGGGTTCGAGATGCAGATGCCGAGATAGCCCAGCTGGTGCACGGCCAGCCAGCCGCCGAGGGCGCGGCCGATGAGCTCGCCTACGCCGGAGATGACGGCCTGTACGCTGTAGCCGAGGCCCTGCAGCGTGTAACGGAAGATCATCAGGAAGCCCAGCAGAACGAACAGCACACTGATGACAGTCAGGTACTCCACCGCACCGTTGAAGATGGCCGGTTCGGCATCGCCCAGCACCAGACCCACGGCCCAGCGCTTGACCAGGAAGACCGCGACCCATGCGATGGCGCTGTAGCCTGCCTGGATGATGCAGCCGTCCCGGATGCCCTGTCGGACGCGGTCGGTGCGGCCCGCACCGTGGTTCTGGCCCACATAAGTCGCCATGGCCATGCCGACGCTCTCCATGGGCAGGGTGAACATCTGGCGGATCTTCTCACCGGCGGTCTGCGCGGCCACGGCCACGCTGCCCAGCTGGTTGATGGCGTCCTGCATGATGACGGCGCCGATGGCCGAGACCGAATACTCAAAACCCATCGGAAAGCCGATGTAGGCCAGCCGCTTGCAGTGCCTGCCGGAAAGGACGCAGTTCTCTCTGGTGAAGTGGATGTCCTCCACTTTGGTGAAGAACCACCAGGTGCAGAGGATGCCGCTGATGAGCTGGCTGATCACCGTCGCGATGGCCGCGCCCTCGACGCCCATACCCAGCGGCACGATGAACAGCACGTCCAGCGCAATGTTCAGGAAGCTGGACACCAGCAGGAAGTAGAACGGATGCTTCGAGTCGCCCAGACTGCGCAGAACGGTGGACGAATAGTTGTACAGCACCGTCGCCGGGATGCCCAGGAAGATGATTCGGATGTAGTGCACGGCATTCTCCAGCAGCTCCGCCGGGGTGTGGATGAGCTGCAGCAGCGGGGCCGCAACGAGAGTCGTGCCCACCGCAAAGACCAGACTCATCACCACGCAGAGCACAGCACCGTTGAACAGGTACTTGTGCAGGTCATCCCGGTCCTTTGCGCCGAAGCTCTCGGCCACCGGGATGCCGAAGCCGTTGCAGGTGGCCAGCACGAAGCCCACGATCATAAAATTCAGCGAGTAGGTCGTGCCCACCGCGCCCAGCGCATCGGTGCCGATGCAGCGCCCCACGATGATCGTGTCCACAAAGCTGTACAGCTGCTGGAACAGCGTTCCCAGCACCAGCGGCAGGGCGAACTGCAAAATGCGGGTCAGCGGCCGGCCGACGGTCAGGTCGGTGGTGCCGGAACCCTTTTTCTTTGTTTCCTCCATAAAATGCTCCTCCAAGGTTTGTGATAGGGCCAGTATAGCGCATTCTGCCCAAAAAGCGTTAGGCTTTTTTTATGAGAAACCCAGACGAATTTTGGATGGGATGCAAAACGGGAGTCTTCCGCACCGTGCGCGAAAGGCTCTCGTTCTCTTTCATAGAGAAACCCTCTCAGTCTCGCATTCGCTCGCCAGCTCCCCCAATGGGGGAGCTTTGATGCTGCCCTAAGTCAACATCAAAACCTCGCCCTTCGGGAGAGGTGGCATTGCGAAGCAATGACGGAGAGGGTTTTATCCTTTTTACCCGTGCGGGATGCCGCGGCGGCGGTAGTGTTCTTCCTTGTCGTCGTACATGCGGCTCTCGGCCTGCTTGATGAGGGCTTCGAGCTGGATGCCGCCGGCGCTGCAGGTAGCGCAGCCCACGGCGACCGAATAGCCGTTGGCCTCCACATTGGCCACGAGCTGGCTCATCCGTTCCCGCACCGTGCGAGGCGGCTCGTCCACCACAAAGGCTACGAATTCGTCGCCGCCGATGCGATAGCTGTCCTTGATGCCGAACTGCCGGACCATCTCCTGAGCCACCGTCTTGAGCATGACGTCGCCCGCATTGTGGCCCTTGGTGTTGTTCAGCTCGTGCAGGCCGTTCACATCCACATAGACACAGCTCAGGGTGTTGGAGCAGCGCAGCGGATATTCGTTCATGTGGTTCTCGTAGGCGTTGCGGTTGGGGATCTGGGTGTTCAGATCGGTCTCTGCGATGACCTTCAGCTTGCAGCGCGCGACGACATTGTCCGTCAGGGCGCGGATATAGTACGTGGAAAGCACACAGCCCATCAGCCCGAACAGGACGGCATTGAATACATCCATGGGCACGAGGGCCGGGTCTTTGAAGGTCACAGAACAGCCGATGAACAGCGCTTCGTAGATCACCGTGCGCAGGATGTTCCCGATGGCCGGGCGGGTGAACAGCATGGGCAGCACCACCGCAACGACATGGAAGCAGATGGCCGGTTCATCCGGGTAGGCAAAGCAGCCCAGATAGAGGCTCAGCAGATAGCAGATGCCCAGAAAACTGTCCGCACAGATGGAAAGGACGATGTTGCTGTTCTGGCAGCTCTGCACCGTGCACAGCAGCACCAGCGCACCAGCCAGCGCAATGATGTAGGCGATGAAGCCGCCTGCCAGCGATTTGACGGCGCAGCACACCGCCAGCGCCATGAGCAGGAACACGATCTCCACGGTGAGGAAGAAGAAGAGCTTTTCCAAGTTTTCCTTCCGGATCTCGTCCCGGCAGTTCCGGTAGACATCCGGCATCGCGCCGCCATAAAACAGGAGATTGCGCAGTTTTTCCATTGGCCTTTCCTCCTCAGCGTGCGGTTTCGCAGTTTTCTGTGCACTCTTACCAGTTATTGTATCACACAGAAGAAAGAAATGGAAGTTTTTATCTTATTTTTTTATTCCGCAGCGTGGTATGCGTGCAGATAGACCTTTTTTCGCTCGGCATCCAGCTTTTGGGCCAGCACTTCGCAGAAGGTCTCGTCCCGGAACAGCGCCACCACGTCCGGTGCATAGCGGGTGCCGCGCTGGGCCTGCAGTTCCCCCACCAGTGTGCGCAGGGGCTTGGCCCGGTTGTAGCAGCGCCCGATGTTGTCGGTGGCAGCATCCAGCGAGTCCGCCACGGTCAGCACATCCACGATGCCCTTGATGTCCTGCGGGCAGGGCGGCACATCTCTGGGGTAGCCGCCCTGTCCGTTGTAGAAGCAGTGGTGATAGAGCGCCGCCGGGGCCAGATGCTCTTCGTATCCGGCCTCCCGCAGCAGACTGCAGCCAATGACCGGGTGGCTCTGGATGCAACAGAATTCTTCCTCCAGCAGGCTGCGGCTGTTGGTGTCGATGTACATGATGACCGCGCTCTTGCCCACATCGTGGTACAGGCCGCATTCATAGGCGGTCTGCAGCAGCTCCGGCTTCCGGGCCTGCACTTCGGCTGCGGTCTTGCAACCCAACAGGCCGATGAGGGCGGCTGGATTGGTCTCTACCATCCGCCGGAGCAGCACTCTGGTCAGGTGCGCCACCATCGTGGAGTGCACATAGGTCGGCTTGTGGCCGGAGAGGATGCTCTCCAGGATCTTGCGGTTGTCTATTTCCTTGGTATCCGACTGCGCCGTGATGAGTTCCCGGATGGCAACGCTGGCCACGCGGGGGTATTCATTGCCCGGCATCTCGTCCAGATACCGGTGGGCCGCCGCCCGCTCCTTTGCAATGCGGTCAGCCAGCTCGGCGCGGTCCTGCTCGCTCAAAAATGCTTCATAATAAAAGAGATAGGCCGCACCGGTCAGGTTGCGGTTGATGCCGTCCGGCGAATAATCCTGTTCGCCGGTCTGGCTGATGATCTCCAGCAGATCTTCCACGACGGCGCGGGCCGTACCTCTTCCGGCATGGTAGAGTGCCGCATGGTAAAAGTAGCTCACCCGCCAGTTCTGCTGGCGGGATTCCTCTCCTGCGTTCTTTTTCTGATGCTCGTAGACATAGGAGGCCGACCGCAGCACCCGCTCTGCGACCTCAGGGTCATTGCAATGGCGCAGATAGGCCATCAGGGTTATCTGGTCCAGGTGCATGGAATAGGTGAACCGTGCCCAGGGGATGTCCGGGTCCAGCTCCTGGTAATAGGGCGATGTGATGATGCCCATCGCCAGGTCGAACAGTTCCATATACCGATGGCAATCCTCTTTCGTCTTGCGCGAGACCTCCAGCCGGATGTTGCCCACACACCGGATGATGTACTGCCGGGTCTCCTTGTCCAGCTCTTCATACCGGGCAATGTAGTTGGCCCCCTCCAGAAAGAAAGCATGGATGCGCGGCCACAGCAGGTTGACGTCGTGGTCCTCATCCCGTACATTGATATAGTGCAGGGTGATGCCGTTGTAGTACAGCTCCCGGACGATCATGGGGACATCGTCGCGGAAGCGGGCCGCCTTCAGCAGCAGCTCGTGGATCTTGTAGGCCACGCCGCAGTCCTCGCTGTTGGCATAGTTGAACAGCCTGTCCGCCGCCTCTTCCAGCTCGGCGATGTCGCTGTCGGACAACGTTTTCGCATCCCGCGTGTAGACCAGCTCTCCCAGCAGGGCGTTGTTCTCCTTCATCAGGTCGAAGCAGCGCACCGCGTTGCCCTGGATCGCCTCCAGCAGGAATTCCGGAGCCGTTTCCGGCGGGAACTGCGGGCGGGAGAGGGTCCGCACCCGGCGAAGATTCTGGATATAGCGCTCCCATTTCTGCCGATTCGACTCTTCCATCCGGACGCATCCCCTTTCCGCTCAAAACTGGAACCTTTTTGTAAACATTTCAGATTTTATTATACGGTACATTCGAGGAAAAAGCAATCAAATCCGACCAATTGTTACCCCCCCCCGACAAAAAATTTTACGTTTTTTGAGCGGAAGTGGAAGATTTTTCCTTATTATTTTAAGTTTCCAGCCAGTTTGCTTTCCATGCGTAACCCGCCATCATCAACGCACCCAGCCCCCACGAGACGGGATACAGCAGGAAGATGCCGTCGATGCTGGAAAAGAAGGGCAGCACCCACTGGATCCACCCGATGCGGAACACACACAGCGAGACCAGCAGCACCACCATGGGCGGAATGGTCTTGCCAGTGCCGCGCACGGTGCCCGCCAGACCGTGCAGGATGCTCAGCTCCCAGTAGAAGGGGCAGAAGTAGTGCATGGCCGTGCAGCCAAAGGCGACGACGTCCTCTTCGTGGGTGAACAGGTGCATGATGGGGTCCTGGAAGGCCAGCAGCAGCACACCGGTGAGGATGGTGTAGACGACGCCCATGCCCAGCGTGACCCACAGGCTCTTCTTCACGCGGTCGAGCTTGCCCGCGCCGAAGTTCTGCCCCACGAAGGTGGTGGCCGCCATGCTGAAGCTCATGATGGGCAGGATGTTGAAGCCGTCCACCTTCATATAGGCCGCGAACCCGGCCATGGCGGCGGCACCGTAGCCGTTGACGCTGGCCTGCACCAGAATGTTGGACAGCGAGATGACCATATTCTGGATGCCGGTGGGCAGGCCCACCTTGATGATGCGGACGGCCATTTTGCCGTGCACCCGGATCTCTCTGGCCGTCACGCGGTAGTCGTCCTGGACCCGCATCAAAAAGCGCAGCGCCAGCACACAGGAAACCAGCTGGCTGATGTCGGTGGCGATGGCCGCACCGGCCACACCCATCCGCAGCCCCGCGATGAGCACGAGGTCGAGGAGGATGTTCGTGCCCGATGCGATGCCCAGATAGAGCAGCGACCGCTGGGAGTTGCCCGCCGCATTCAGGATGCCCGCCGCCATGTTGTACACGACGCTGAACAGCACACCGCCGAAGTAGATCTGCATATAGGTCACCGCGTCCTCCAGCACCTCCGCCGGGGTATCCATGGCCGTGAGCAGGGCACGGCTGACAAGGATGCCGCCGATGGTCAGGATGAGGCCCAGAAGCACGGCCAGCGCCAGTGCGGTGTGCACGGCCCGCTGCGCATCCTCGCGGTCCTTCGCGCCAAGATACTGCGCCACCACGACGCCCGCACCCACTGCGATGCCCTGACTGAAGCCGATGAGCAGGAAGATGGGCGAACCGCTGGAGCCGACGGCTGCCAGCGCGTTGC
>OLOG01002029.1_pt1 | contig 10292 bp, 7 predicted proteins | sample 1672351 | NCBI WGS metagenome assembly OLOG01 (sample SAMEA3136674, study PRJEB25190) | human gut metagenome | biome: human gut; feature: human-associated habitat; material: faeces | place: Austria | collected 2013 | reverse complement strand
GATTTTACAAAAGAAATTTTCAGACAGGCAGTGGAGCTGGGACATACAGAGTATTCCGAAGACAGACTGACGGTACTGCCGGTGACAACAGCAGAATATGGCCTGTCCAAAGCAAAACGCCCGTTCAATTCCAGACTGGATAAGAGCAAGCTGGTGAAAAACGGCTTTACACCGCTTCCGACCTGGCAGGATGCGCTGCGGAGATATTTGAAAGAAATTGGGATGTAAGGTACAAGAAAGAGAAAAGATACAAGTAAGGCTTCCACAGGGAGGCTTTATTCATGACAATAGAATGCCCGCAGAGCGTGCATTCTATTGTTTGTATTATAACGGGAGAAGAGTTATGGAAGTGAAGAAAGACTGGCTGTCCGGTGTTTTAAAAGTTTTGCTGTGTTTCTCTTTTGTGTATCTCTGGGTCATGGCACTTGTGTATGTAAAGAAAAGTTATTGTGGAATTCCGGGGGCGGCAGTCTTTCTGATTGCGGCGTTACTCGATGGAATTTTGGTCTGGTGCGTATGGAAAAAGAAAAAATTGAAATCAGACCAAACGACAACCATAAAAACAGAAAATATCTGTCTGTTGTGTGCATCCCTTGTATTGCTGGCACTTCAGTTTGTCGTGATCTGGAACGCGGTTTTCAGGACGGCATGGGATCCGGGCGCAGTCTGGTATGGCGCTCATTTCGTGGAGATGGGGAATCAGGATGGCATCAACAGCATGGGATATTATTTTTCTGTGTATCCCAATAATCTGCTTTTGGTATGGATTTATTCTATAGTGTTGAAATTAAATGATGTAATAGGCACACCGATTGCAAATGGAACGATGTTGCTTGCATTATTTCAGTGTATTTTTGTGACAGGTGCAGGGGCTTGTCTTTATAAGACTGTGCGCCATTTCACGGATCAGAAAATTGCCTGGATTGCATATGGATTTTATTTTATTCTGGGCGGGTTGTCTGCGTGGATTATGATTCCGTATTCAGATTCTACCGGTATTATTTTCCCGGTTTTTCTTTTCTGGCTTTATGTGAAATTAAAAGAGACAGAGTCTGCAAAGAAAAAATGTGTATTGCTGTTTCTTATGTTTTTCCTGTGTTACATCGGTTTTGAGATCAAGCCGATGGCGGCAATTGTGATGATTGCGATCGTTGCAGTGGAAGGAATTCATTTTGCTGGCAGGCTGTTGAAAAAGCAGAGCGTCTTGAAAAAATCGTTGCTGGCATATTGTCTGGCAGCAGTGCTTGGCTTGGGAGCGGCAGCTGGGGGAGTTTCTGCAGTTGTTGGTTCCATGCATTTCCCGGTTGTTACGGATACTGTGCTTGGCTGGCAGCATCACATGATGCTGGGATTGAATAAAGATACAAACGGCGGCTACAGCCAGGCGGATTTTGATTATTCGACGAGCTTTTCCAGTGCAGAGGAGCAGCATGCGGCGGAATTAAAGGAAATCGGAAAACGATTAAAAGATTTCGGCGTAGGTGGATATCTGCAGCATTTTGTAAAAAAATCAGCGAGAAACTATTTTGACGGATGCTTTGGATGGGGAGGACTGGGAGAGACTTTCTATACAGAAATCTTCCCGGAAAGAGGAACCGTATTGTGTTCCTTGATCCGTTCCCTGTATTATGATAACACGGAAGATACGCTGTACCGGTATCCGGCGCTGTTTCGGCAGATTTTGTGGTATATGGTACTGGTTCTTGTCCCTTTTTCTGTATTTACGAAAAGACCTCTGGACAAAAAACGCCAGGTTGCAGTGCTGTCGGTGCTGGGTCTGATGCTTTATCTGCAGATTTTTGAGGCACATGCAAGATATCTGTATACATTTGTTCCGATTTTTGTGTTCCTTGCGACAGAAGGAATCGACAATCTGAGAGAATATCTGAACCAGAAATCAGAGCGCAGGGTTAAAAAATGAGAAAATTCGATAAAATTATAATTGGTGCCGGATTGTATGGATGTTATGCTGCAAATCTGTGCGGGAAACGTAACGAAACGGTTCTCGTTCTGGAATATGACGAAGCACCGTTTCAGCGGGCAACATATATCAACCAGGCACGGGTACATATGGGATATCATTATCCGAGAAGCCTTTCGACTGCGATGAAATCCGCAGGATATTTTCGGAGATTTGTAGAGGATTTTTCTTTTTGTATTCATGATAAATTTGATCAGATTTACGCGACTTCGGAAAAGTTTTCATGGACGAATGCGGTGGAATTTGTAGAATTTTGTAAAGCTGCCGGGATCCGTTGCGAAGAAGTGTCTGCGGCCAAATATTTCAATCCGGGAATGTGTGATGGTGCCTTTCTGACAGAAGAATATACCTACGATGCGAAAATCCTCGGGGCGTATTATCAGGAACAGCTGGAAAAACAAAAAAATATCGAAATTCAGTACTGTGCCAGAATTGACCGGATCACAAAGACAGGAAAATCATTTGTAATTCGTCTGGAAGATGGAACAGAATATGAAACTTCTTTTGTGTTAAACGCGTCCTATGCTTCCGTGAATCAGATCCTGCAAAAACTGGAGAATGTCGGGACAGAAAAGTTCAAAATAAAATATGAACTGTGTGAAATTATTCTCTGTAAACCGACAGAGAAGTTAAAACCGATCGGTCTGACTGTGATGGATGGTCCGTTTTTTTCAATCATGCCGTTTGGATGCACAGGACTGCATTCTCTGACCTCGGTTACGTTTACACCGCATGTCACTTCATACGAGGAATTGCCGACATTTTCCTGTCAAAAAGGATTGGAAAGCGGAGAAAATTCCTGCACGCCCGGGCATCTGGGAAATTGTTCTGAGTGCCCGCATAAACCGGAATCCGCCTGGATGTATATGTCGCAGCTGGCGAATAAATACATGAAAGCAGAGTACGGATATACCTATCAGCAGTCATTATATTCGATGAAGCCGATCCTGAAATCGTCAGAGGTGGATGATTCCAGGCCGACTGCAATCAAAGTGCTGAGTGAAAGACCGACGTTTATCAGTGTGTTGTCTGGAAAAATCAATACAGTATACGATCTGGATACATATTTATAGGGATGAAAAATGGAAAACAGGGTTAAACAGAAAAAATTTGTTTCATTGGTTTTATATTTACACAATACACAAAATGAGGTAGTACCTTTTTTTCAAAAGGTGTTGCCGGTGTTTCGGGACAATTTTACAAATTTTGAAATTGTATGTGTAAACGATGCCTGTACGGATGGTACCATTGGCGTCTTAAAAGAATATCTGGAAGAAAATCATTGTTCAGAAATGGTCAATATTATTCATATGAGTTTTTTTCATGGACTGGAAAGCGCGATGAATGCGGGCAGGGATCTTGCAATTGGAGATTTTATCTATGAGTTCGACACAGCTTATGTGGATTATCCTTCGGAGTTGATTATGGAAGTTTATGATAAGCTTCTGGAAGGCAATGATATTGTATCGGCAGGGACAAGGGATCATGTCCGAATGACGTCAGGGATCTTTTATTTTTGCTACAATAAAACGAGCAGAGGAAGAGGAAAAATCGGACCGGAAACTTTTCGGATTGTTTCCAGGCGTGCAATCAACCGGATCAAATCGATCGGGCAGTATATTCCATATCGAAAAGCAGTTTATTCCAATTGCGGATTAAATACTGCCGTTATGAATTACCGTTCTCTGGAAAAAGGAAAGAGAAAAAACCAATATGTGGGAGAGAGATTTTCTCTGGCATTCGATTCTTTTATTTATTTCACAAATGCGATGGAAACGGTTTCAGCAGTAATATGCGGTATCTTTTTATTGTTGTCTGTCGGAATGGGAATTTTTGTCGCAAAGGACCTGATTTTTCATAATGTGGTGGTGGAAGGATGGATTTCTACCATGAGCTTTATGGCGTTGGGATTTTTTGGCGTATTTGCCTTACTGACGATTATTTTGAAATATTTGTCTGTAATGCTGAATTTGATTTTTAAAAAACAGAGATATCTGATTATGGATATTGAAAAGGTGGTAAAAGGATGAAACAGGACGTATTGGGTATCAATTTGTTGTTTCCGGTATTGAATGAACGGCTGAGACTGGAAAACGGGATCGAACGTTCTATGGCTTATTTAAAAGAAAATGTAACGATACCATACCAGCTGACAATCCTGGATAATGGTTCGGAGGATGAAACACCAGAAATCGGCAAAGCCCTTGCAGCAAAATATCCGGAGGTGAGCTATGTCAGAGTAGGGGAACGCGGCGTTGGCGTTGCATTTCGAAAAGGAATTTCCATCAATACCTGTAATTTGGTTGGGTACATGGATATTGATCTTTCCACAGATTTAAAATATCTCGGGAAAACGATCGAAATGTTTCAGAACGATCCGAATTTACAGTATGTAAACGGAAGCCGGTTCAGCAAAGAATCTGACACAAAGGGACGAAAATGGTATCGGAAGATCACGTCCATGGGACTTGTACTTTTGTTAAAAACACTGTTTCATATGAAAGCGACCGATGCGGTCTGCGGATTCACTTTTCTGAGAAAAGAAGCGGCAGAGCAGCTTGTAAGGGAAAGCAGTCAGGATAACGGCTGGTTTTATACGATTGAATTTTTACTCCGCGCGGAACGGGATGGAATGAAAATTTATGATATGCCGGTCGAATGGCAGGAAGACTACAATACGACAGTAAAAGTGTGGAAAACGATCAAGAATTATCTGATTCAGATGTATCATCTGAAAAAGGCATTTCGTCAGGAAGACAAACTCAGAAAATAAACGATTGAGGTACAAAACCGGAAGGATGGAGAGAGAAAACTATGCTCAAAAGAATTGATTTGACGAGAGATTATCAGAAACATAAGGCAGAGTATCTGGAAGCCATTCAGAAAGTGTGTGAGGATACCGCATTTTCCGGTGGAAAGTATGCGGATGAATTCGATAAAGAATTTGCACAGTATTGTGGAGTTCCCTATGCGTCCGGCGTAAATAACGGAACCTCTGCGCTGCATTGTGCGATGGTTGCACTTGGAGTCGGAGAAGGGGACGAAGTGATCGTTCCTGCCAATACCTATATTGCGACTGCCTGGGGTGTGACTTATACGGGGGCGACTCCGGTATTTGTGGATTGTACTGCGGATACCTGGGAAATAGACCCGGATAAAATCGAAGAAAAGATCACAGAGAAGACGAAAGCAATTATTGGTGTACATTTATATGGACAACCGTTTGAATTTAACAAGGTAAAAGAAATAGCTGACAGACATCATCTGTATGTAGTGGAAGACTGTGCGCAGGGACATGACGCTTTATATGAAGGGAAAATGGTTGGAACGCTGGGAGATCTCGGATGCTTTAGCTTTTATCCTGGAAAAAACCTGTATGCGTTTGGAGAAGGCGGAAGTGTAACCGGCTATCGAAAAGAGTACTTCGATACGATCGAAATGATGAAAAATCAAGGTTGTACAGTGCGTTATTATCATGACATGATCGGATATAATTATCGACTGGAGGGCATCCAGGGAGCAGTGCTGAGTGTCAGCCTGAAATATCTGCCGGAATGGACTGCCCGCAGGCGGGAGATTGGATGGCGGTACACAAAGGAAATTACAAATCCGGCGATTACCCTGCAGCATCATCCGGAAAATACGAATCCGGTCTTCCATATGTTTGAGGTGGAGGTGGAAGATGACCCGGAGCGTTTTCTGGCTTATATGGCAGAGAAGGGAATTGAGTGCAACCGGCATTACCCGGTGCCCTGCCATTTGCAGAATGCTTATAAGCATCTTGGTTACCAGGTTGGAGATTGTCCGAACGCGGAGTATCTGGCATCCCATTGCGCGACGTTGCCGTTGTTCCCGGAAATGACGGACGAGGAAGTTGAAATGGTAATCCGGGCTTGTAATGCGTATCAGACTGCCTGAAACAGATTCTTATGACACCAGACCGTATAGTAACCTGAAAACAGGGCGGGCAGGAACAGATTGTCCTCTTGCCTCAAAAGTGGTATACTTCTCGTATAACGGGGAATTTTGCATTTTGGAAAATTTTCCTGTATGGAAAACTAAACACAAGGAGTGCCGGAGTTTTGGCAGTGACAGATAGAATGGAGTTAAAAACACAGAAAAAGGAAGCTGCATTGACAGTCAATGAGCTTTTATACCTGATTTTCTTCGGTGTGATGCTGTTTTCAAAGGGAATGGGCTGGTACGACGGGATGCGTCCGTATCAGCTCTGTCTGCTGATCGGAATGGGCTGCCTTGGGCTGAAACTGATCCTGACAAAATATACGCCGTGGCAGTTTCTGGTCGCAGCGGTGTTCGGTGTGCTTGGCGTTCTGAGCTGGCGCTGCTCTGCAGAAAAGGGAATGCTGACTTGCGTAATGATGTTGATCGGTATGAAAGATGTGCGGATAAAAAAGGTCTTTCAGGTCGGGGCGGTTGTCTGGAGCAGCGTGTTCCTTTATCGGATTCTGGCGTTTCTGATCGGCTGGGACAAAGGCATTCTGCTGGTACATAAAAAGCTCGGAGCCTTTATCTTCCGGTGGAGTATGGGATATCCGCATCCGAATGTATTCCATATTTCCTATGTAATTTTGCTGGCATTTGTGTTTTATCTGTTGCAGCAAAAAGGCAAAAAGCTGTTTGTCTGGATTGTTGCCGCGCTTGTCGGAAACGTACTGATTTTTATCTATTCAGTCAGCTTTACCGGATTTTTGTTGACCGGAATTTATCTGATGCTGGTGCTGTATTTTGAACTGCGCAGTCAGTTTACGAATCCGGAAAAAGTGCTGGTGCAGTGCGTGCTTCCGGCAGGACTGGCATTTTCCCTGCTGGCGCCGCTGATTCCGGAAGGAAATCGGTTTTATGAAGTGATGAATAAACTGATGAATACCAGACTGCGTCTTTCCAAATATTTTCTGACGCAGGAAAGGATTACACTGTTCGGACAGCAGTTCCATCTGGCGGATAAAGATCTGAACATGGACAATTCCTATGTGTTTGCGTTGATGACCTACGGGGCGGTTGTTTTTGTCCTGTTGATGATCGCCTATTTCTTTACCATCCGGAATCTGGTAAAGGAGAACCGGCGGAAAGAACTGGCGATTACGCTGGGATTTCTGATTGCCGGAATATCGGAGCCGTTTTTGTTCAATACTTCTTTTAAAAATGTTTCCCTAATTTTTGTGGGAAGTTATCTGCTAAACGATGCAAATCCGATCCGGCGGCAGAACACCGCATGGATTGGAATCTGTACGCTGGGCGACCGGAATCTTCCGAAAAATGCTCCGGCAGAGAAACTGGAAGAAAAACTTTTGCTGGGGCTGAAAAGGATAGGGGCTGCAGCAGGAGAAAAGAAATATTTGATTGCTGCGTTGACCTGCGCTTGTGCCGTGATCGGAGGCACTGCTTTTGGACTGACGGCGCAGATGCCAAAGGAGTATCTTGTACCCAAGTCGATCTGTGATTATTCGCGGCAGGAAGTCTATTACCTGGACGAGGAAGCAGCTGTAAAAGAGCGGACAAATGGTTCGGAAGTATTGTATTATATGGGAGAAGAGACACCGATGTTTCGGTTCTCTGGAGTTACTGTAACAGTGGAATGGATGAGGGGTATGATCGGAGCAGCAATCCTGAACGGAGCAGTCGGAGCACTGCTTGGAACAGGTATTGCGGAAATTTTAGAAAAAGGGCGGAAAAAGAGCGGACAGTATGAATGAAAAACTGAAATTCTGTAAATTGTTGGGAACAAACATCAATGTCATTACGATGAATGAGACAGTTGATTATATGGATCAGCATCTGGATGAGCTGCGTGGAAAATATATCTGTGTTTCCAATGTGCATACGACGGTCATGGCATTTCGTGATGCAGAATACCGGAAAGTGCAAAACGGCAGTGCAATGAATCTTCCGGATGGGAAACCCCTGTCTATTGTATGTCGGATGCGCGGACATCAGGAGGCAGGACGTGTTCCTGGACCGGATTTGATGCCGAGAATTTTCGAGCTTTCCGAGAAAAAGGGATACCGGCACTATTTTTATGGCAGTACGGAAAATACACTGCATGCGCTGGAACAGAGACTGCGTGAAAAGTATCCGAAGCTGAACATTGTCGGGATGTATTCCCCACCGTTTCGGCCGCTGACAGAAGAAGAGGACGAGGCAGTTGTAAAACAGATCAATGATACAAAACCGGATTTTATCTGGATTGGATTGGGAGCTCCAAAACAGGAAAAATGGATGGCTGCACATGCCGGAATGCTGCATGGCGTCATGCTGGGCGTAGGGGCAGGCTTTGATTTCCATGCGGGAACGGTGAGACGAGCGCCGGGCTGGATGCAGGAGCTTTGTCTGGAATGGCTGTTTCGGCTGATGCAGGATCCGAAACGCCTGATTCCACGATATATGGATACAAATTTTTCGTTTATTCATTATGTCTGGAAAGAAAACAAGCTTTTAAAAAAGAAAAATCAGGAGCTGGTGCATACACCTTCAAGACCGAAGACAGGAATGAAGATCGCAATGATCGGACATAAACGCATTCCGTCGAGAGAAGGTGGTGTGGAGATCGTCGTGGAAGAGCTGTCTACACGAATGGTTCGTTCCGGAAACCGGGTGGATGCGTATAATCGTTCCGGTTACCATGTATCCGGCAAAGAATTTGATGAAAAACATGGAAAATATTTTCAGGGAATCCGAATTTTTACGATTCCGACGTTTTCCAGCAGTAAATTAAATGCGATTGTATATTCTTTTCTGGCAACAATCCGGTCATTGTTCGGGCATTATGATATTGTGCATTTCCATGCGGAAGGACCGTGTATTATGCTGTGGTTGACCAAACTGTTTGGAATCCCGACAGTGGCGACGATTCATGGACTGGACTGGCAGCGTTCCAAATGGGGAAATTTTGCATCTCATATGCTGAAACTGGGGGAAAAAACCGCTGCGCTCCATGCGGATGAAGTGATCGTATTGTCGCACAATATGCAGGATTATTTTCAGGAGACATACGGCAGAAAAACCCGTTTTATTCCAAATGGAATCAACAGACCGATTTTAAAAGGCGATTCCGAAATTAAGGCAAAGTATGGTCTGGAAAAAGACGGATATATCCTGTTCCTGGCAAGAATTGTACCGGAAAAGGGACTGCATTATCTGCTGCATGCGTTTGAACAAATCGAGACGGATAAAAAACTGGTGATTGCGGGCGGCAGCAGCCATTCTCAGGAATACGTACAGGAAATGGTCGATCTGGCGGCAAAAGACAGCCGTGTGATTATGACCGGATTTGTACAGGGGGAAGTGTTGGAAGAGCTGTACTCTAATGCGTATTGTTTTGTACTGCCAAGTGATATTGAAGGGATGGCGCTTGGACTGTTGGAAGCGATGAGCTATGGAAACTGCTGTATTGCAAGCAATATTCCGGAAAATACAGAGGTGGCGGAAGATCATGCTCTGTATTTTGAAAAGGGAAATGAAAGAGATTTGCAGAAACGTTTGGAGGAAGTGCTGGCGCATCCGGAACAGACGCAGAAAGCACATCAGGAAAATGCAGACTTTATCTGCGGAAAATATAACTGGGATCGGGTGACGGAGCAGACACTGCATCTTTATCAGCATGTGCTCAAAGCACGGGAGAATCAGAAATGAAAGTATTGATTGTCAATAAATTTCTGCATCCGAACGGTGGATCGGAAACCTATATTTTTGAAGTCGGGAAGCAGCTTCAGAAGATGGGACATCAGGTAGAATATTTTGGAATGGAGCATGAAGGCCGGGTCGTTTCGAACCGGCTTGATTGCTATACAGGGAATATGGATTTTCATACCGGAAAACTTCAAAAATTACGGTATCCGTTCCAGATTCTCTATTCGACAGAGGCTGCAAAAAAGATCCGGAAAGTGCTGGACGATTTTCAGCCGGACGTGGTTCATGTCAATAATTTCAATTTCCAGCTGACACCATCCATTCTCTACGCGATCCGTAAATATGAGAAACAGATCGGCAGAACGGTTCGGATCGTATACACGGCGCATGATTCTCAGCTCGTCTGTCCAAACCATCTGATGCAGAGACCGTCCGGCGAGCTGTGCCAGGAATGCCTGGGACAGAAGCAGTGGAACTGCACAAAACATAAATGCATCCACAATTCCCGCGTGAAGAGCCTCTTGGGAAGCGTGGAAGCGAAGATCTATCAGCATAACCATGCGTATCGGATGTTCGATACGGTGATCTGCCCGAGCCATTTCCTGGAAGAAGTTTTGAAGACGAATCCGGATCTGGACGGGAAGACAGTGACGATGCATAACTT
>OLOG01002025.1_pt1 | contig 10324 bp, 9 predicted proteins | sample 1672351 | NCBI WGS metagenome assembly OLOG01 (sample SAMEA3136674, study PRJEB25190) | human gut metagenome | biome: human gut; feature: human-associated habitat; material: faeces | place: Austria | collected 2013 | reverse complement strand
CAGAATTGTACATTTTGAGTTGGCGTTTTTGTACATTTTTATTTTAACATTTATAGTCAGTCCACCAGTCATAAGAATTTCTATATAAGCTTACCTTTTCAAAGTTCTCTATATTCAGCTTGTTATTATTAATTCCATATTTATTCGGATGATCATAAATGTATGATCCAGCTAATGGTGTATACCTTAATAAAGATACTCGATCAACAAGTTTTTCTGTTTTTAATTTATTTAAGAATTTTTTTGTTTCATTGTGAGTTTTATCAGTTTCACCTGGAAGACCAGTTATAATAAATAGTTTAACACCAATGCCATGCTTTTTTGTATTCCTAATAGCTTCCTCCGCCATAGCAACACTTACACCTTTCTTCATAAAATTTAATAAATTATCACTTCCTGTTTCAATTCCAAACTTAATTTCAATACACCCAGCTTTTTTTAGTACTTCTAACACCTCATCATTAATATGATCTACTCTTGCTGCCAACGACCACGCTAAACCTAATTTACTTTCCGTAATACACTTGCAAATTTCTATTGCTTTATCTTTATTTGTCAAAAAGCAATTATCAATAATCGAAAATCCCTCAATATTGTATGTAGACTTTAAATTCTCCAATTCTTTAACGATTTTTCTCTTATCACGATACCGAATCTCCTCATTTTTTTCATCTTGATTAGCTGCACAATATACACATTTGTAAGGACAACCACGACTGAATAAAATATGAGCCATTGAAATTTCTGTTCCAGCCAACCTATCTTTCATTACCACATCATTTGTGTTTAGTAATTCACGGGCTGGTTCAGGAATTTTATCAATATCAACTATACCTCTTCCTTCTGTAGAAATAAGTTTATTTTTACTGTCTTTATACATTATACCTTTAATATCAGAAAAATTTCTATCAATATAATGTTGACAAAATTTTTTTATATTCTCCTCGCCTTCGCCTTTAAATATAATATCAGCATCAAAATCCCTAAATGCTTCATGGCAAAATTTTTCTGCTTGATATCCACCAACTATCGTAACAACACCTTTTTTTTGTTACTGGCGTTATAACACCTTTTTAATACACTATATGCATAAGAGGATACCATACTAAGACCAATCACATCGTAATCTGTCCATTTCAGCTCATCATTTTTAGTATTTTCGTCAACCGAAATAATATCAACTTTCCATCCTTTCACTTCTTGTACTGAAGTAGCTAAATAGAGCACACCAAACGGAGGAAACTCCTTTCTTTTTGCTCCTTTTCTTGCTATTTCATATGAATTCACATAAATCAATGCCATTCTATATCGAGGTTCGTCATCTTGTACATAATGATATAATGCCTCACAAAATGCAACTGTTTTATTACATTCATCCAAATTGCATGTATTCCATTTCAAATCAAACATATCTTTATAATATTTAACTTCTTGATTATTTAAATAATTCACAGAGTATAAATCCTCATTCGTTTGATGCGATTTTAAAATAGTTTTTAATGACAATGGATTCTTCAATATTTCTTTCAATGCTTGCTTAATAATTATCTTGCTTTTTTCTGACTCTTTTCGATATACAATGCCTGTTTCATCAATAAAACGAGCTCTAAATTGCTTATCATCATCTTCAGAATTATAAAAATGTAATTCTACTGAATTTCCAAAATCACTTTTAATCTTACCTATTCTAAGCAATTGTTGAAAAGTAATATTATTAAAATTTTTACCCTGTCTGTATTTAGTATAAAATATTTCAGGGTTAGTGGTATTACCCGTAATTGCCTGTAAATCATTTCGATCTAATTTATTATTACATAAAATTCGTAGCTTTATCTTATCTCGACATTCATATAATTGATTATATTCTTCATTATTTTTCATTAATTGCAGTATATTTTCGTCTTCATTTGGTCTATCTTCATTCAATTCTTCTTTAATTTGTATTTTTCCAAAGAAATCCATGCCACCGGCAATCAAAGTAACAACACTACCTTCTTTTATATTATTAGTAAACTCCAAAATTTTCTTGCTATATTTTTTCCGCGACAACATACCTTGTTCATTTTTATTTAAAATAGATATCACAATAATTACAATACCCAGTAATACGCATTGCAAAAAAACATTTTCGTCCCAACCACTTATTATTCTTTGTAACCACATATATACTGATGACTTCTGAGCAGTATCCCCTATTAAAACATATATTTTCGTTAATAGCATTAATACTACTGTAGCAAGAATATATATCACGCTTTGGTTTTTATAGGTTTTTGGATTTCTATCCATCAATTTACCAGTCAATACTCCAAAAAAGCAGATAATAATGATTTAAACACTATCTTTCCTCATAATTTTACGATAAAGCATATTAGAATATCCCTCTCGATTACGCTTATTAATATCAAGTCCCAGTCCTTGAACAATTTGTATAAGCTCTGAATTTCGTACTTCAATTGAGTCATTTTCTTTTCTGTTCTCTATTTCAATGAAATATCCCAATTGGTCTACTTTATCTAATGCAACAAAATATCCCTCTTGCAAAAAGTACTCTGTTCGATTTTTTTACAACAATCCCCTTTTTAAAATGTAACGCTTGCAAAATATTTTCTAACATTTTCGCATCATTCACTTGAGTTTCATATTCTTCAATATATTGAGTTTTTGAATTTTTATCAAAAATTCGTTTATAACTAAAAACATTAACATCATCTTCTATTCGTATACGAAGGCACCTATCATCTCTATCATAGTAATCCTCTTCTAAAGGTGAATAATACACATCAATCTGCTTCTTTTCTTTAAAAAATGTGCGGTTTCTTTAAATTTTAAGATTAAATTTTTATATTCTTTGTTGCTCAATTCAAGTTTAATTTCAATTTCTTTTCCATCCATAACGTTGCTCCTTTATAAGTTTACTTTCTTAAAATATAAATACAAAATATAATCAATTCATAATTAAATTATTATATGTATTGATACAAGCATTTAAATTAATTATAATTGAATTAAATATTTGAATTGTATTTTCATCTGGAATTTTAGCATGTGCATCAAATCTTCTATCTTGATTTAAAACATCCATCATGTGGTTAAACTCTTCTTGTGATATATCTTTTTGTGAATTATCTTTCATAAATATAGCAAAACAATCCCATTTTCCATTAATCAATATTTTTAAATCTTTTAAATATATCTGCGATTTATCAGGATCAAACAAGTCATTTAGACTATATGTTGCATATTTTCTTTTGCTGGTGGTATCATTGTATATTTTTTTCATTACATATTTCCTAGCTGTTTCTTCATTATATTTAAATTCCGAAAAAATTATATTTCTTACCATTTTCCTCATCGAAATTTCTATTTTACATCTTTCAGCACACAAATGTTTCCATTTATCTTCCACAGTTTCAAGCTTTTTATTAAGCTTTTCTTTATTCAATACATATTCTTTAATTACATCAATAGCAAAATCATAATAATCATCAATATGACGTACAATACCATATCCTAACAAATGCTGTGTTAAAGTATTATCTTCATTTGCAAAGTAATTAAAAGTATCTATATCTCCCATTGAAAGATATTTTAACATATCATATTCAAGAGGATAAAATTCTTTTAACACATCTAATAACATATCAAAATATCGTCCTTGTGTCATATTAAAATTTTTTTTACACTCCGCATATTTTACTCTATCAATGGTTATAGGTCTTTCCGGATACTGAGAAGCAATAAAACTACATAACCGTCGTATAAGGAATGGGTGCCCACCATAATCTTCTGTCATTTTTGAGTATAATGTTTCTTCAAAGCTAATTCCCATAATGCGCCCTAACTTTCTAACCATACTTCTTGTTTGTCCCAAATCAAATCCTGGAATATATAATGTAGTTACTCCACAAAAAATAGGGTTATCTACATTTTTTATAGTTGCATATTCTATGCACATAGGATTCGTACCCACTATACAGTAAGTAAAGTTACTATTTTGTTGTTGAAATGCCGATCGAATTGCTTTCCAAAACGACACAGATTCTACTCCGTCTCTCCATTTTTCATCTGCAGCTTTTTTATACGTAATATGTTCAACTTCATCAAACATTAATAAAACAGACATTTTTGTTTTATTATATACCTTTTGTATAGCATTCAATAATATATCGGTTGCTGTTGTATTTTTAAAATCATCCCTTTTTAATGAAGATATATCCATAGACATTTCTTCATAAAGACATTTTACTACATAAAAAATAGAGTCAATCCAACTCCCTGTTGACATAGCTGGATTTTGGCAACTTATAAATACGCCAACTGCATTTTTTAATCTTATTCGTCTTTTGATTTCATATAGAATAGAAGTTTTCCCCGTTTTTCTCAACCCAAACAGTCCTGTATTTTGTCCTGATTTATGTCTTGATATTACATCCATTACCAATTGACTTCGTCCAAAGAAATACAAATCAGTTTTTAAGGCATCATCAAAAGCGAACAAATCTCGGCTATAAAAATATCTTTGAAATTTTGTTCTAAATATATACGAATCATTTTTCCCTTGTTCTAACTCTTTATACGAATATGGAACAATAATTCTAGTTTCTTTATCATTGTTATATATTTTTATACAATTATCTATATTATCGTCTTTACTAATAAGTACACCACATAAATTTTCAACCCTTCCTCCTTCTAGTTTTTCTTTAATGTTATCAAAGGCATCAAATGTTCGTGGTTCAAATGTTTCATAATCACTAAAAACGACTATTATCTCGGCTGTTATATTAAATAAGCTAGCTAAATAATTTGGAGCTTTTATAAGAATATAATTATACACACTAGAACCTATTTTTACCTTATCTGCTTTAGTAACATACCAATACCTTTTAAATAACCTTACAATTTCTTTTTGACTTGAATTAAATAATTGGTTTACTTTTTCTTCAGCAAAAGCATGAATTCCTTCCCTAACATTATCATTTATTTCATATTCATTCATAATACCATCTCCTAATCACCTTTTACGACGTATTTTTTTAGCTTATTATATGCTCTGACAGTACTCCTGTAATTCAAAAAAACATAAAATTCATTTAATTTGTAGTCAGTTAGTAAATTGTATCATTTCAATGTATACAGTTACAACAAATGTATTTAATACAATTAATTATATCACAGAAAATTTATTTTTACAATCTACATAATAACAAAAAATTCCACATTTTTTTATACACCTTTACAACAAACATTTTGATATGCGCATTGAAAATCGTATAACAAGTAGAACAACATATGTTGCCCACGAACAAATATTGACAATGAAATGATTACGCAGACTTGAAACTTTCGCCTGGTTTTCTCTATGTGGTAAATTAATCACGCAAGTTTCTTGTCAGCCTGAGATACGTCAACATAGCAATGCTCGTCATCGCTTTGATTTTTTGCAAGATATTCACTGAATGATAAATTCCAAAGAATATTTGAAAGCGTTGGTAATGTACTTGGTAGATAAATATTCACTTAAAAACAAACTTTTCAGTTCTTGGAAAAAGTATATTAACAAATCTTGCAACAGATTGTTTAAGCTTTGCTCACTCCTTAACTTTATCAAATCTGTATCTTGTTAGTGACTTTAACTCTTCGTTATGATATAATGTATCAGCGTAGGACTTTAGGTTCACATCAGACATTACCATCATAGCGATAGTATGGGCATCAATCTTATATGTTTTAGTCTTTTGAAGCACAAGATTTTTAGGGTACAGATTAGTATGTAAGGAATTGATACCCATTTTAAGAATACCTTTATCAAGAAGATAACCCCACAGATTGCATGCGTCATTCGTTTATTGCTATGAAATAAAGATTATAAGGGTAAAATGTCTGTATTTAACGGCGCAAAATTGGCTTAAATATATATTTTGACAATTGGCATGTATCCGTCCTTCAAAATGAGTTTTAAAACACAAAAAATGTAAGTAGAGCGCGATGAATTTGGCAGACTCTACTTACATTTTTTTGTTTATCTGTTTTAAATTTTTCTTCGTTATTCCACCCATTCAACTTCCAATCCGAGAGCTTCTCCGATGAAGCGAACAGGAATATATGTGCGGTCTTCTTTTATCATTACGGCGGTGTCCATTTGTACAGGCTTGTTATTTACAGTCATCATATCGCTATCAAGTGTCATTTTTATAACATCACCGTTTTTTCTGATTATTGTTGCTGTTTTGGTATCTTCGTCCCAATCAACCTTACAATTAAGCATTTCAGAAAATGCACGAATCGGTACTTGTGTACGATCGTTGTTATCCACAAATGGTTTCGCGTCAGGGAACACAACATTCTTACCATTCACCTTGACGATTATCTCATCGCCGCCGTGAACAGACAGTTTATCCGAGTCCACAGTATCTGACGGAGTGTTCGTAGGCAATATCGAAGATGTTGGCATTGGTGAAGCGGTAGTTTGCGGCTCGACGGTTGAAACGGGAGTTTGCGTAGCTACCGGTAGATTTGAATCGCTATATTCTTCTGCAACCTCGTCAAGCCCCCAGTCAGCACGCCTTTTATTCAGCGTTTTATAAAATGACGACAGCGAATATTCAGCAGTACCGTTTGACAATATCTGTTCCTTCAGCTTTGATGCAGCTGATGGTACAACAATATTATCTTCAGTCAGATTATTTGATACAACAACAGCATTATCACCGATTTCGGGACTTGAATTGAATGTAATTTTTTCAAGCAAAGCACAACCGTCAAATGCGTTATCACCGATTGTTTTCACATTTTTAGGAATAACTTCTGTTTTTAGTGTAGACCAATAAAAAGCACTATTTCCGATTTCCTTTAGGGAATCAGGTAAGGTGACCGTATCAATATCGCAGAAACTGAATGCACTATCCCCTATCGCTGTAACTCCCTCCGGCACAGTCGGATTTTTGTCTGTTCCAATATATCGAAGCACAGTGTTCTCGGCAACTGCAAAGCCGTCATAACCGCCCAGACTAATATCCGTTTTACCTTTCAGATATTTTTCTCGACACCATGCAGAGTTTTCAACCGCTTTATAAATATTTACTGTCATATCCGAATCAAAAGTTATTTCATTTGCCTGAAAATAACAAGTCGGTCGGTCTAACATAGCTTTAGGAATATTGATTTCATTTACATTTGTATCGGAAAACCAGCCTGCAAAGCTTTCAGAACCGTTATAGTTTTCTGTTGGTGTATATGTAAGATTATCAGACAGATGTACCTTGTTAAGGTCGCCGCACATTGAAAATGCGTTTTCACCCATGCTTGTTACGGAATCCGGCACATTAATATCACCCGATAATGCCGGCAGATAACTGAAAGCATATTCTCCTATTGAAATTAATCCGTTAGGAAGTTCAACCGTTTTTAATGATTTACAATTTGAAAGCGCATAATCACCTATTTGGGTTACAGTAGATGGTATTGTTATTTTCTCAAGTGATTTACACTGTTCAAACGCCTGATATGGAATTTCGGTAACACCCTCTTTTAATTCAACCTCTTTAAGACTGTCAAATTGCTGAAGCTCTCCCGAAAGTATAAGATTAAATTCAACACCTTTATCTACAATCAATTTTGTCATAGGGGCTGACGGATTTGAACGATCATATAAATTTGTTACCTGTACATTTTCAGGTATTTCACATATTCCCGTTTTTCCGATATAAGCCACAATATTATTTGTTCCTTTCTCATATACAAAATCATCTTTTGTTTCGTAATTTCCGGCATCAGCATTGACAACAGCATAGCTAACAGAAGAAAACAACAATGTTATTATACATATAATCGACACAAATTTACTTTTCATAGATTACCCACATCCCTTTCTTTTTGGTATAGAAAAACACATGTAATTAATACAAATCCACTGAATTGACTATAATTAAATCTGTGTATATGAAAGCTGATAATAATTTTTTGTTGTTAAACCTGTTGATACATTCTGTACTGTTATAACATATTCATCATTGTATGCAGGATCACAATATACAACCATATCAACATTCTTAGGTACTGTGTATATATTGTTAGAACCCCATTCCAAAACATTGGAGCGTTCAGTTATATACCATAACGTCATATATTTTGCAGGTGAACCTTTTACATTTGTTCCATTTTCAAGATTTGACTGATCTGTAAGACTTCTATTCTTTAATTCAATCTTGTACATCTGTGATTCGCCTGTATAATTGATATGGAATGCGTCAATATCCCATGAGTCTGTTAAATTATACTGTGTATTCTGAAGTTCAACATGAGAATTTGCACCATTGTAAGCATCATACACCGAGCCAGTCACATCATCTGTATAGCCACTAACCGCTGTAACATTTATCATGCCATAACCATCTACAGCACTTGGGAAATATATCATTACATAAAATGCTATGTAATCACCATCATTATAGTTTGATGTATGTACACTTACTGTTTTTGAATTAGACGTATTTGTTGATGTATACGTACCGAAAGTTTTAGGTCCCTCACTTTTTGATGTTTCTGACCAAACCTTCATTGTAACTTTTGATGTGCCTGTAACAGTTATATTAAACTGCGCATCCTTACTTGAACCAACATATGAGTCTGGAAGATTTACGCAAAATGCAGCATACTTTGCGTTATTAGTCGTTTCTTTCAATCTGAAACAATTATCACCTATACGTATATCTTCTGCATTACTTTTTACAGTATCTGCCGTTATGCCTGATGGCAAAGAATGTGACTGAATAAGACTGTCTGATGATGACATCACATTAATTGAAAAATCATATATTTCATTACCATGATGTCCTTTCGAGTAAAAACCACCATACTGTCTACCATCTTCTGTTGCAAAAATTCTATATGTATGATTTAAAGGCAAATTAGCGCAATATTCATCAAACTCGTTAGCCGCTACTTTATCATAAGTGGCTATTGATGTATTTACCACTAACTGACCATCTTCATTTATACTTTCGCCATTTTGTAGATTAGCTATATCTGCAATTAAAATCTCTGTGGTGTCATCTGCTTCGGGATTTGTAACATACTCTGGCATATCCGCCGTATTTTCTTCTGTGTAAATCGTTCTTGTGTATTCTCTTGTTTCTCCGTCCACCGTTTCTGTGAGAGTCAACTCATAAGCATCACCAATATTCAAAACATCTGAATAAAAACTTGTCTGCTCAATAGGACCATTATAAACAAATTCATCTCCATCCATTTGTTTTATTGTCAAGTACGTTGCTTCCATATCCTCAATTTTTTTCATATAAACAATGTCCAATGACAATTCAGCATAGTCATTTACAAATGAGTCAATACTCATAGGAAAATCCTTGTAAACAAGTGGTGCTGTTTCACCAAGCGCATCCCTGTTCCAGTGCTCGGCATCCAAATCAGATTGTGTCACATTCACTGTTGTTCCATAGTCATTATACGAATAAACTACTTCACTGTCATCGTCTGTAGCAAATGCACCGATACTCATAGCTGATAATGCCATAACAGTAACCAAACCCATTGTAATAATCTTTTTAAATTTTTTCACGGTAAATCATCCTTTCTTGTCATAACGCTAATTTTGTTTTCATAAAACAAACTCTTAAACACCGATTGACAAATCAAAGGAATTTGTATATAATGAGATATAAAGAGGTACTCTTTATATCTTTTATCCCAGCCCGTCAGCAAAGATTTTAGATTATGGGTATCTCTTGTTTTATGTATTACCTGAAATTAGCATTATTTTATATTTTGTCTTAATGACGCATTGTTTTCAATAAAAATCGATAAATTTCATATGTCGATACATATATCATTTTTGTTAACACGATATATGTTTTTCACACATATCCTATAATTTGCGATTCAACCTCTGTGATAAGCTCACTAAACTTGATATTGTGAATAACCTCTATTAAGCATATTTCATTTTTATAAATTTTATATCAGACAATGCCCATTGTTATGAAAGATTACGAAAGCAAACATATTGTTTGCTTTCACCCGCATTGTATAGCGATAGTGATATTTTGTCAATAGATTTTGCATAAACGGTCGTATATCTGCCTAAACGGTTAAATTTTGACAAGAAACACCCTTATCTATTTTCGGATAAGGGTGTTTCTTAATTGTATTTTTGTACCATGATAAATGGACACCTTATAAAAAATGATTATAGCATTAAAAGAGTGATTTTTTGATCTTGAATTGTCAAGTCAAATGCAACGATATATCAAAATAAACTTCAAAAGGCGATTTCCAGTTCAAGCATTTGCGTGGACGCTGATTT
>OLOG01002023.1_pt1 | contig 10342 bp, 8 predicted proteins | sample 1672351 | NCBI WGS metagenome assembly OLOG01 (sample SAMEA3136674, study PRJEB25190) | human gut metagenome | biome: human gut; feature: human-associated habitat; material: faeces | place: Austria | collected 2013 | reverse complement strand
ATTTTTGCCCCGCCGGCCCGTCTTCGCGTTATTCCGGTTTGGTTTCTACCGTGGGAGTCTTGTTCGCCGCAACCGGAGTGCGGGCGGCGTCCATGCTCAGACAGTGTTTGGGGCAGCTTTCGATGCACTCGCCGCACACCACGCAGGCGTACGGGTCGATCGACCACGTTCCACCCTTGCGATCGACCGCGAGCGCGCCCGCCGGGCAACGCCGCGCGCACATGCCGCAGCAGATGCACACGTCCATGTCATTGACGATATGCCCGCGCAAGCGCTCGGGCGCCGTCAGCTCCTCCTGCGGATAGCAAACCGTGACCGGCTGCTTGACCATAGAACCCAAGGCCGTCTTGGCAAATGTCAGTAAACTCATGCCGCGCCTACCTTTCCGTGCAGCTAATACAGGGGTCGATGGTCAGGATAATCATGGGCACGTTGGCAAGAAGCACGCCCTGCAGCGCATGCGTCAGACCCGCCAGGTTTTGCGACGTCGGCGTGCGCACGCGGAAGCGGTCCAGGTTCTTGGTGCCGTTACCGCGTACATAGTAATATGCCTCGCCACGCGGCTGCTCAATCACAACCTCGCCGCGCGCGCCGTCGGCCGGCGTGAGCTTGGTGCGTCCACCGATGCCGTCGTGCGGAATCTTACCCACAAGCTCCTTGATGATGCCCATGGCCTGCGTGACCTCGGCGCAACGCACCTGGCAGCGGGCATAGCAGTCGCCATCGCTAGCAACGATAGGCTCAAACGCGGCCAGGTCCGCATAGGCGCCGTCGCCGAACATGCGCACGTCGTAATCCACGCCCGAGGCGCGCCCAAACGGGCCGACCATCGAAAGCTCCAGCGCGTCCTTCTTGCTGATCACGCCCACGCCATGCAGGCGCTCGCCGCAGCTATTGTCGTCCAAAAACGTATGCACCAGGGCCTCGTAGTCGGGGCGCATGGCGTCAAGCGTCTGGACAATGCCTGCCAGCTCGGAGTCCTCGATGTCGTGCTTAAGGCCGCCGATCTCGTTAATCGAAAGGATCACGCGGCCGCCGCAGGTGCTCTCAAAAATCTTGAGAATTTGCTCGCGCAGCGTCCACGAGCGATAGAACAGCGCCTCGAAGCCAAAGGCATCGGCGAGCAGGCCCAGCCACAGCAGGTGCGAGTGAATGCGCGAAAGCTCGTGCAAAATGATGCGGATATACTGCACGCGGCCGGGCACCTCAATGTCGAGCATGCGCTCGCAGGCGCTGGCATAGCCGCAGCTGTGGCCCACGGCGCAGATGCCGCAGATGCGCTCAGCGATGTAACCAAACTGATGCATATCGCGCTTTTCGGTGAGCTTCTCGAGTCCGCGGTGCACAAAGCCGATCTGCGGAATTGCCTCGATGACGCGGTCGTCCTCGATCACCAGGTCCAGATGAAGCGGCTCGGGCAGCACCGGGTGCTGCGGGCCAAACGGAATAACGGAGCGATGTGCCATGGACCTTACGCCTCCTTTTTCTGCTTGTCGCGGGCGGCCTTGGCGGCAAGCGCCGCGCGGACCTTGGCCGCTTTCTCGGGATCCATGGCGGCGAGCTTTGCTTCCAGCTCGGCGGCTTTGAGCGCGGCCTTGGCGGCAGCTTCATCGTGCTGAGCATCGGAGCCGGCAGCCGCAGCGGGCTGAGCGACAGTAGCACCCGCAGCACCCTCCCCCGCAGCGGCCGCGGCAGCGGCGGCCTTCTCGGCCGCAGCCTTGCGCGCCTTGGCCTCGGCAGCGGCACGGACCTTCATGGCCTTCTCGCGCGCAGCCTTCACCTCGGGCGTGATAACGCTCATGGGTTCGGCAGTCGAGACCTGGTAGAAAAAGCCCTTAAAGTCGAGCTGTATGTCGGTGATGGCAAGTCCAAATAGGTCGTGGGCCTCATTTTCAAACGGGAACACCGCGGGGTAATACGAGCTGATGGACGGAATCTCCTGGCACTGGTCGATGCCCTCAACCACCAGGTTCTCAATCGCATAGCTGCCGTCCTGAGCGATCCGCTCCTGAGCAGCACGAACGTTGATAAACGTATAGACCAGGCGATACGATCCGTCGTCCACACAGCGCTCGGCGTGCATTTGCACAAAGCGCGCGCCGACGCCCTTGAGCGCCTGGACATGCGACAGGAGCTCGTCGATCCCGACGGTGGTATAGATTGCCTTTTGCATTACTCGGCCTCCTTTGCAGCGACGGGCGTCTCAGCAGGTGCGTCGCCAGCGGCGGGCGCGGCGGGCTTCTCGGCAGGCGCGTCACCGGCACCGTCAGCCCCGGCCCCCGCAGCCACAAACCCGTCCTCGCCCAGCTCAACGCCACCGTCCCAGGTTGCGGCACCGCCCACGGTGAGCGGGTCACCGCCAGCACGCATCACGGCCTCCTTCTGGTCCAGGATGCCGCACGCCTCCACAATGGCATCGATTACGGTCTCGGGGCGAATGGCGCACCCGGGCGCGTACACGTCCACGGGAATCGCGCGGTCCACGCCGCCGATCACGTTATAGGCATCGCGGAATACGCCGCCCGAACACGCGCAAATTCCGCACGCCACCACGCACTTGGGCTCGAGCATCTGGTTGTAGATCTGGCGCACGACGGGCAGGTTCTGCGCGTTGACCGAACCCGTCACCAAAAAGATATCCGCATGCTTGGGGTTGCCGGTATTGACCACGCCAAAGCGCTCCGCATCGAACAGCGGCGTGAGCGAGGCCAGCACCTCGATATCGCATCCGTTGCAGCTCGAGCCGTCGTAATGAATAACCCACGGCGAGCGCGACATTTTATGATCCATGGATGCCGCCTCCTAAATAAACACGTCGACGAGGATGGGCATAAGGTTGAGCAGGCCAAACACCAGCGCCACGCCCCATCCGAGCTTAAAGCAGCTGCGCCAGGTGCTGCGCGCGAAGGTGTTGTCGATCAGGACCTCGACAAAGTACGTCGCGGCCATCACGACCAGGGCGACCACCCAGCTCACCGGGTTGTCCCAAACAAAGAACATGCCCACCCACATCAAAAACAGCACGGTCTCGCACCAGTGCATAAGGGTCATCTTGGCCAGCGTGCCGCCGCTCATCTCGGTGGCGACGCCCTGGACGATCTCCTGATGCGCGTGATGCGAGTACGAAAGGTCAAACGGCGACTTGCGCAACTTGATGGTAAGCACCGCGAGCAGCGCGAGGAAAATGGGCGCGCTGTACACGATGATGGGGGCCGACTGCCCCGTCACGGCGATGGAATCGAAGCTGTCGGTGGCAAGGTACAGGCCCACGCTCATCAGCAGAACGGCAGGCTCGTAACTCATAACCTGCAGCAGCTCGCGGTCGGCGCCGACCTGGGCAAACGGGCTTTGCGTCGAGGCGGACGCCAGCACCACAAAGATCGCGGCGAGCGTCACCATAAAGGCGCACAGCAGCGTGTTGGAGCCCGACACAAAGATGCCGCCGCCCACGACGGTAAAGATGAGCGCGCACGCCATATAGGTATCGTCCATGGTATTTACGCTGGCGGGGGCCTTGCGCAGCAGCTTGGCAACGTCGTAGAAGGGCTGCAGCAGGCGCGGGCCCACGCGGCCCTGCATACGGGCGGACAGCTTGCGATCGATGCCGTCGATCAGGCCACCAACCAAAGGCGCCAGCAAGGCAAACACCACGGTGCCAATAAAAATGCCCACGACGCCCGAACCTTCAAAATACTTGCCGCGCAGCACCGAAGGCGCGCTCATGGCAAGCCGCTCGGGCCCAATCCACGCGCAACACAGCAGCGCAAACAAGATAATGCTGCAGCACACGACGCTACCCGCGGGGCCAATGCGCTTCTCGCCAAGGGCGTCCTCCGAGTACCAATTGCGCTTTTCGGCCTTCACCTCGCGTCCCATCGAGCCGCGGAAATGGCGATATTTGTCGGTTCCCACGCCCGAAAGATATACGTTTACGTGCGGTTTGTTGCTCACGCGGAATGAAGTCAGCAGCACCACGGCGATAAACGCCACGATAACCACCATCAGATACATGGCGTCCTTGCCGATAACGTACGGCACGCGGCCAAACACCATGGCCAAGTAAGGCGACACCAGACCGCTCGAGATAACCGGAAACGCCACGCAGCACAGAATCAGCAGCGCGGCGATGGTGTTGAGGGCCATCCATTCGGTCTTATGGACATTGACCTCAACGTTTTGAGCCGTGGGGTCGACGCCCGAAAGCTTGGCAAGCCACTTGCCCCAGAAGTAAAACGTCGCGGCCGAGCCAAAGGCAAGCACCATGATCATGAGCACGTTGCCGGTCTGCGCAAACGCCACCAGGGCGCCCCACTTGGACACGAGCATGCCAAACGGCGCCACAAACATACCCATGATGCCCAGCATCATCAGACGCGTCAGGTGCGGCATGCGGCTGAACATACCGTCCATGTCCTCGATATTGCGGCTGCCGATATGATGCTCGGCCGTGCCCACACACAGGAATAGCAGCGACTTGGCCACGGTATGGAACAAGATCAGGAAGATGGCGGCCCACACGGCCTCGGGCGCGCCGACACCCAGGCAGGCACTGATGAGGCCCAAGTTGGAAATGGTGGAGTATGCGAGCACGCGTTTGGCATTGCTCTGCGAGATAGCCATGAGGGCAGCGAGCAAAAACGTGATGGCACCCACACTCGTGACCATAAAGCCGGTCACGGGATAGATGGCGTAGAGCGGGCTCAGCTTGACCATTAGGAACACGCCGGCTTTGACCATGGTTGACGAGTGCAGCAGGGCGCTCGTGGGCGTGGGGGCAACCATGGCACCGAGCAGCCAGGTATGGAACGGCATCTGCGCGGCCTTGGTAAGGGCGGCGAGCGACAGCAGGATGACCGGCATCACCAGCAGCGCGGATTGCGCGGTGCCGGCGCCGGAAAGCTCGATCATGCCCGAGATGGTCAGCGGCATGCCGTTAACGTGCAGGTACATGAGTCCGGCCAAAAACGCGATGCCGCCCAGCATGTTGAGGATGATCTGGGTGAAAGCGTTTTTAATGGCCTCGGGCGTGCGCGTGTAGCCAATCATAAGGAACGAGCACACGGTGGTGATTTCCCAGCCGCAGAACAGCCACTCAAGGTTGTCGCTCGTCACGATGACGAACATGGCCGAGAGAAACAGGAACATGAGCGCCAGGAACTGCGGGCGACGGTCGGGCGCGGTCTGCCCGCGCAGCGCGGCCTCGTGCTCGTCATGGGCCTGGAAGTCCTTCATGTAGCCCAGGGCATACACGCAGATGAGGCTGCCGACGATGCCGACGGCAAGCACCATGATCACGCTCATGTAGTCCAGGTAGAGCGGCGTCGCCGTGACGGCTTCGGCCGCGGGCAGCGTCATGGCTGCAAAGGCGAGCGAGCCCACCAGCTGGACTATGCCGAGCACCATGGTGAGCGCGTTCCTATATTTGTATGCGTTGTACAGGATGACGGCGCACAGGATGACATCGATGGCGGAGCTGATGATCGAGAGCACATGCGAGGTACCGGGGGCAACCTCAAAGCTCTGCGGACCCGTGCCAAAAAACATGACGGAGACTACAACTGTCACCGCCATAATAATGCCGGAGCCTATGAGCCCCACCGCATCGCGGGCGCGGTCACCGCGCGCGAGCAGCATGCCCAGCGCCGGTACCAGCGGAAACAGGGTAAGGAAATACAGTAGCGTCATACCATCACTCCCCCATGCAAAAATGCTGCAATTGTTTAACGTTATAGCTCAATTGAGGAGTAGCGGCGGCAGGTTTTCGGTCAACTGGGGAGTTTTAGGCGTACGGGGCAAGGGCACGTCCGCTTTGGAGCAGTGGGGCGGCAAGAAAAATGCGCCCCTGTGGGCGCACCCTCTTGCTACTCTGCCTGTTTAACGCGCGGCTTGCGACCGCGCGGCTTATCGATAAGCGCGTCGGCGCCGCCATCGCGATACTGGCGACACCAGGCCTTGACCGAAGACTCGCTGGGAATCTTGTGCTTAATCATGGCTTCGCGAACCGTCAGGCCGTTTTCCAGGCGATCCTTTACCACGGCGAGCTTGACGTCGTACGAATAGGTGTGATGGCGAGCGCCCGCGTTGAGCACGGCGTCGGCGCCGCCCACGGCATATGCGCGGGCCCACTGACGAGCCGTGGCCTGGGGAATGCCAAGCTTTGCGGCGAGGGCGCGGTGACCGACCCCCTCTTGGAGGATCTCGACGGCGCGCTGCCTAACCTCGGGCGCATGCGTGCGAGTCCTAGTTGCTTCCGACATACCTGCCACTTCTTAGCCTTAACCGTTAATCTGCTTTCTTACGTGCACGCTAGATAGTAGCATTTTGCTGTTTGCTCAAAGTAGTTAATTAAAATAGACGCGGCGTTATCTGGGCATTTGACACCTATTTACGACATTTCTTTATCGATTATTTACGCTGGTAGCTAGCTCGCAGCTAATCGTCATTCGTTTGCCAACAAAATTGACATCTCTTTATGTCCTTTGGTCTAGAGGGAATAATTATTAACCCCTCCCCCAATAATTTTGAGCGGCCTGCAGGGCAGTGACGCCTCACTCCTCATGATTACCGCGCATTGCCATCCACCCGAGCAAAACAAAAAGGACGGGACCTGCTGCGCTTGCAGACCCCGCCCCGGTTGACACCCGATGGGACGCAGTCGGGCGAGGCAGGTCCGTGCTGCCGCCCCGCCTGGCCGCGATGTTCAACTACAGCTCGTTGGCCGCGTGATACGCCGTGCGAATGGCGCTCGCAATGTCGGCAGTACGCTCGCCCGAGCAGTCGCCCACGCAGGTCACGGGCACCGTCACGCCGTCCAGGTCAAACGCGTTGGCCTTGGAGCCCACGGCCATCACCACGTAATCGCAGGCGATCTTCACCGGCTCCTCGGCGCCGTCCTCGGTGGTGCGAATGGCCTCCACGCCCTCGTCGGTAATGGCGGTCAGGCGGGTCTTCACGTGCTGCTCCACGTTGTGCTCTGCAAAGTCGCTCATAATCAGCGGCAGAATGGTCTCGGACTCGCCCGCGGCAATCTTGTCGAGCATCTCCACGATCGCCACCTCGCAGCCGTGCTGCAGCAGGTACTCGGCAGTCTCGGTGCCCACCAGGCCGCCGCCAATGACAGCGACGCGGCCCGTAAGCTCCGCCTTGCCGGCCAGCACGTCCCAGCTCGAGACGACCTTCTCCGAGTCGGCGCCCGGAACGGGAATGACCACGTCGTGTGCGCCCACAGCAACAATCGCAGCGTCGGCGGCGTTGAGGTCCTCAACGGTAGCGGCATGGTTGAGCTCAACCTTCACGCCCAGGCCGGGCAGAATCTTCTCGTAGTACTCGACCGAGCGCATGATCTCGTCCTTGCGCGGGGGCGCGGCCGCCAGCACAATCTGGCCGCCCAGATGGTCGCTCGCCTCGTAAACGGTCACATCGTAGCCGCGCTTGGCCGCCACGCGTGCGGCCTCCAGGCCGGCAATACCGCCGCCCACCACGGCGATCTTCTTGTCGCCCTCGCCCGGCTTGATGGCGATGGTCGCCTCGTCACCGTTCTCGGCATTAAGCACGCACGAGATGTACTTGCGGTTTTGAATCGCGTCGACGCAACCTTTGTTGCAGTTGAGGCACTCGCGGATGGGTTCGCCCGTGGCGGCCTTCAGCGCAATGTCGGGGTCGCACATGAGCGAGCGGCCATAGGCGATGATGTCGGCGGCGCCGTCTTCCAGAATCTTCTCGCCGGCCTCGACCGAGACAACACGGCCGACGGTTGCCACCGGCACGGAGACCAGGGCCTTGACGCGCTCGGCCACGGGCAGCGTCCAGTTGTAGGGCATGGCGCCCATGGGCGGAATGGTGTCGCCCATGTTGCCGGTGTGGTTGGCCTGTGCGACCTGGATCATATCGATGCCCGCGCCCTCGAGCAGCTTGGCGAACTCGCAGGCCTCGTCGGGCCGCAGGCCGCCCTTGCCGCGCGGCGTGCCGTCGGGGTTCTCCATGATCACGGGGAGCTTGTACTCCACCATCAGCTGCGGCGCGGCTTCCTTAATGGCAGCGACAACCTCCAGCGCGTAGCGGACGCGGTTCTCGAACGAGCCACCGTACTCGTCGGTGCGCTGGTTGAGGATGGCCGAGCACAGCGAACCCACCAAGCGGTCGCCGTGGACCTCGATGGCATCGATGCCGGCCTGCTGCGCGCGAGCGGCCGAGGCAGCGATGGCCTCCTTGATCTGGGTGAGCTGCTCTACGCTCGCCTCGTTCACAAAGTGCTGCATGTCGTGATGCAGCTTGGCGTAGGCCTGGTTGCGGATCTCGTTGGACTCGGCCATCTTGGCGGCAAAGGTCTCCTCGTCGCCGGCGGCCTTGGCCTCCTGCGCGGCCTTGGCGGCGGCCATGGAACCCATGACCATGCGGCCGACACCGGGCACATCGTACTCAGGGTGGAACAGCTGCAGCGCGACCTTGGCGCCGTGCTTGTGGACGACGTCGGCCAGGGCCTTAAACGTGGGAATCTGGGCGTCGGTCGCCAGCTTGGGCGTGGGGCTTGCGGTCATAACGGGAGCGACGTCGCCGATGACGATGTAGCTCACACCGCCACGGGCCAGGCGCTCGTAAAAAGCCAGGCTGCGCTCGCCAATGGAGCCGTCGCGCTCCTCGTAGCCGGTGGTAAGCGGCGGGAACATAATGCGGTTCTTGAGCTCAAGGGGGCCAACCGTAATGGGCTGGAGCAGCTTGGATGCAGGTGCGGTCATGGACATTCCTCTCTTGTAGGCGCGGCGGCGATGGTGCCGCGTAGTTGTCTAGAGGATATGGCATGGGAATACAACAGCGCAACGGAAATCGGCGGACGGCAGGTAGCGGCAGGTGGATGGGGATGGGCGGGGCGGCCCGTCGGCTTGTCTCAATCTGTAACAGTTACGCGGCAAAACCGGGTCTTACTGTTACAGATCGAGATATTCCCCTCGACCCAACCTCAACAATCTCAATCTGTAACAGCTAGACCCACTTTTGACCCCTACCTGTTACAGATCGAGACAAACCAAACCCGCCTGCTAGAAAATCTCAATCTATAACAACAACTCGGCAAAATCCGTCCCTCGTGTTACAGATTTAGACAAACGAAGACCGTCCTGCCGAAACATCTCGATCTGTAACACTTAGCGGCTTATAGGACAAAATGTGTGTCCACGTTGGGGGCATCGGCGCAGGTCGATGCCCCTTTTTCAGCCGTTTAAATTCCGTGCCCGCTTTTAACCGCTCGGACAGAATGTGTGTCCGGTTGCCGATCGTTCCCGCAGGTAGATAACCTTTTCCGGAACCGTTAAATACCCTTTCGGAAGAGGTGCCCATGAAGGCCGTTTATTGCCCCTACTGCGGCGGTCGGACCAAACGCAACGGCAGGACCTCATCGGGGTCCCAGCGGTGGAGGTGCACGGCCTGCGGCGCGTCGACGACGGTAAGGTACGACGACACGGCGACGAGGCTGGACGAGTTCCTCGGGTGGCTCCTCTCCAAGGACTCCCAGGCGGCGATGCCGGGCGGCGGACGGTCCTTCAGGCGCAGGACGGCCGAGTTCTGGGAGGTCTGGCCCATGCCCGTCCCCGACGGCGAGCTGCACCGCGTGCTCTACGTCGACGGGATCTGGGTCGCGCGCGACCTCGTGGTGCTCATATGCTGCAGCGGCGAGAGGGTGGTCTCCTGGTACATGGCCAGGTCCGAGAACTCGGGGGCGTGGTCGGCCCTCATGTCGCCGATCCCGGCGCCCGAGGTGGTCGTCACCGACGGCGGGAGCGGGTTCGCCAAGGCCGTGCGCGAGACCTGGCCGCGCACCAGGGTCCAGAGGTGCACCTTCCACGCCTTCTCGCAGGTCAAGCGCTACACGACGACGCGGCCGAAGCTCCAGGCGGGGCGCGAGCTCTACCTCATCGCGCGCGACCTCATGGGCATCGAGACGCTGCACCAGGCCGAGCTCTGGGTCGAGCGCTACCTCGACTGGTGCGGGTTCTGGGCCGACTTCCTGGAGGACAGGACCGTGGTGGACGGCAGGAGGGCCTGCACCCACGAGAGGCTGAGGCGGGCGCGCTCGTCGCTGTCGTCGCTGGTGTCGGCGGGGACGCTGTTCACCTACCTCGACCCCGCCCTGGCCAAGGCCGGCCCGCTGCCGTCGACCAACAACATGATCGAGGGAGGGGTGAACTCGCAGCTGAGGGCCGTCCTGCGCAACCACCGGGGGCTGACGTCGGCCAGGCGCGTGAAGGCGGTGTTCTGGTGGTGCCTCGCGCACTCGGGGGACGCGAGGACGGCGCTGTTAGCGCTAATCTAAAATTGACCACTTTCGCAAACGCATCTCGCCGAATGC
>OLOG01002013.1_pt1 | contig 10386 bp, 8 predicted proteins | sample 1672351 | NCBI WGS metagenome assembly OLOG01 (sample SAMEA3136674, study PRJEB25190) | human gut metagenome | biome: human gut; feature: human-associated habitat; material: faeces | place: Austria | collected 2013 | reverse complement strand
CAGGTGTCGGCAATGTTGTACATCTGCTGCAGCAGGTTGCCGAACATCAGCGGCAGGGCAAACAGCAGGATATTCTTTGTAATGGGGCCTTGGGTCAGACTGTGCTGCATGGGTATTATTTTCTCCTATTCCTATCTCAGACATTTCAGCAGAATTTTGCGCGGTATTCCTTGGGTGTGCAGTGCTTGATCTCCCGGAAGGTCTTGATGAAGTAGCTGCCATCTGCAAAGCCGCACTCCATCCCGATCTCGCCCGTCTTGAGCCGGGTGGAGCGGAGCAGCTCGGCGGCCTTTTCCACCCGGAACTGCTTGACATACTGAATGGGCGTGATGCCCAGCATCTGCCGGAAGCTGCGCAGGCAGGCGCTCTCGCTCAGGGCCACGCTGGCCGCGATGCGTTCCACGGTCAGCTCCTCAGCGTAGTGCTCCTCCACAAAGCGGAGCATCTGCTTCATCCGCTCGGCGGCGATCTGCTCCTGCTGGGAGACCTTGGTCTTGCCGCCCACGCACTGGGTGCTCAGCAGCCGCAGTGCCGCAGAGAGATAATAACGCACCCGGTTCTCGTAATCAAAGGGCTCCACGGCAACCGCCTGCCAGGCTTCCCGCAGGCAGGCAAGCACCTGCGCCTGCCAGGGCACAGCCCCATCCAGCAGAAAAAACGCCGGGGCATCCGGCTGGAGCATGGGTCGGATGAGCTTCTGCCAGAAGATGGTGTCCATTCCACCCACCAGCCGGGGATGGAACACGCCCGAGTGAAGCAGGGCCTCCCCTTTTTCCGCATGCTCCACCGCGTGGAGGATGCCGGAGTTCAGGAACACGCCCTGATTCGTCTGCAGGGTCACCCGGGTCTTGTTCACGTCCACCGTCAGGGGGCCTTTCATGGCCAGTATGTACTCAAACTCCTCGTGCCAGTGCCAGGCCACCGAATAGCTTTTCAGGTTCTCCGCGTAGCAGGCAATGGGGAACAGGGCGCTGCCATGCTGGACCATTTCCCGCCCCTCGGCATCGGCCACAACATCCTGCTGGAAGGTCAGCCCGGTAACGATATTGGCAGCAGAGACACAGCTTGTCTGAAACGCCATATTGAACAATTCCTTTCCGCAATACTTTGAATATTTTTTGTCAATGCCGATTTTGTTGTACAAATCGGGTGTTTTTGTTCTATCTATCGTGCCGGTTTCGTGGTATTATTTCATCAGAACCAGCAAGCACAGTATAACACCGCAGGGGGCGGAAAACAACCCCCGGCGCGGCTTGATCCGGTTCCCGAGAAACGTTCCCCACGGGCAGCCTGGCCCGGGGGGACTCTTCCAGAATAAAACATTTCTTTGTGGGAGGTATTTTTATGCTTCGCATCCAGTATCTTGATAAAGACCGTTTCATGCAGCAGGTAGCCGTCAGCCGCGGCAGTGTGCTCCTGCACCTAGCCAATGGCGAGACCTGCGACCTGAAAAAGGACAGCGCCGCCACCGAGCTGTTCCAGATGATGGACGCTCCCTCCAAGGGCTTTGACATCTCTGTCACCGACCCCGCTGATGTCACCGGCTTCCTGCACTACATGCTTGAGGCCGGCCGCAGAGAGCGCGCCGCCTGCTGACCCTTCGACATTCTCCTTTTTTCGCATATTACAGCAATGTAAAACGCCCGCTCCGGGGTCAGAAGCCGGAACGGGCGTTTTACGTTTGTTCTGTTACAGGATGCACCGGCTGATGGCCCGTGCCACCGCCAGCAGCTCATCCTGCCCGATGAAGCCGAACTTTGCCTCGTGCTCATCCGCAAAGCAGACCGTCAGCTCCGAGGTCTGCAGCGGGTCGCCAAAGCCTGCCGTCTTGATGCCGTAATGCAGGATCTTGCGGTAGGGCAGCACAAAGATCTCCTGCCGGGTACCGGTCATCCCCTGCATATCCACCATAAAAATGCGGTGGGTGGTGAACACGGCCTGATCGCGCACGGTCTTGTAAGCCCCCACGATCTGCTCACCGTCCAGCAGCAGCTCCTGCACATTTTTGCAGATCTCCTTTTCCTTGATGCGGATGAGGTTCTGCATCGGCTTGTCCCGAAATTCCATAACATACTCCCCTTTCGGCTTGTCCGGATGTTTGGTCAGCCCCATTGTAGCATCTCAGGCGGCGGTTGACAAGCCTTTGCGCTCCCTCTCGCCTTTTTGTTCCGGATGTGCTATACTGGGCAGGAACATCACAATCACCCGGGAAATGAGGTTTTGACCCATGGAGATCATCATCCATCAGGCAATTTTGCATGTGCTGGACACCACGTTGGACGCGCCGGTGCTCAGCGGCGGCGGCATGGAGCTGACTGCCGAAAAGACCGCCTACTTACAGAATCATATCGAAAAGCTGCTGGCCAGCGATGAGATCCGCCAGTGCCGTCCCCTGCCGGATTCGGCCTTCCGGAACGAGCTGGAGCACAATCAGGATTTCATTGATCTGTCCTGCCGCATTGCGGGGGTGCTGTTCGATTACATGCACGCCCACACCACCATCCCCGGGGCGGACTTGGCCGTGGTGGATTTCACCCGGGACGGCGCGCCCTGGCTGGGCATCCTCAAGCTGAACTATAAAAACGGCTACACCCACTACACCGAGACCGTGGAAGGTGCCCCGGTCAACTCCATCATCCAGCAGCGGGCCTGCCTGCCCACCCAGAGCGGCAAGGTGGAGGAGGGTGCGCTTGTCAACCTGACGGACTACTCCATGCGCCTGCTGGAAAAGAAATACGACATCGACGGCCACAAGGAGTTCTACCTCTCCTCTGTTGTGTTCCAGTATACCCAGGCCGAGCCCGAGAAAAAGAAGCTGCAGGCCATTCAGGAGGCCGCCGCACAGGCTGTGAAGGATGCCTATGAGGACGAGCCCCATGCCGACGCACAGGTGGCCATGCTCATTGCCAACCAGGCCGCCGACAACGACAATCAGGTATCGGTGGAGCAGGTGCGCCAGCAGCTGGCCGAGGAATACCCGCTGGCCGCTGTGCCCTTTGACGACTATGTGGAAAAGAGCGAGGTGCTGGAAGAGGCCGCTGCTCCTGTCACCGTGACCCCCGCCCGCATCCGCCGGATGGAGAGCCGGAGCATCCGCACCGCCAACGGCATCGAGGTCAAGATCCCCACCGAGCTGCTGAACTCCGATTCCGAGCTGGAATTCCTCCACGATCCGGACGGCAGCGTTTCCCTGCTCATCAAAAATGTGATCCTGTAAGCCGCCGCAGATGGCGTTTTCCCTCTCTGCGCGCTGGTGCTCACCGCCCTGATGTAACAGATCACCAAAACAGCCTCAGCCCTTGGAAATCGGGCTGAGGCTGTTTTTTCGTCCGTATGATCAGCGGTTTTTGCGCTTGTTCCGGTACATATCCCGGTCGGCAGCATGGTAGACTGCGGTATAATCAAAGGGGCCTTCTGTCACAGTGTGGTATCCAAAGGCAACATCCAGCTTGAGGCGGTCGTCGCTCTGGCGGGCCAGCTCCCCGTGCAGCCTCTCGATCAGCTGTTCGGCCTCTTCTGCAGAGAAATGGCTGCAGGCAATGAGGAATTCATCGCCGCCCATCCGCAGGGCCACGCTTTCCGGCGGCAGGTTTTCCCGGATCACCCGGCCCACCCGCTTGAGCAGCAGGTCGCCGTACTCGTGGCCGTAGGCATCATTCACACGCTTCAGGTAGTTACAGTCGCCCATAATGATCGTGATGGGCATGATGGCTCCCTTCAGCTGCTCTGCGCCCTTTACCTTCAGGTAGTTGCGGTTATACAGACCGGTCAGGTCATCGTGGACGGCCCAGTTCTCGGCCTGTTTTTCCAGCCGCACCCGTTCGGTGATATCACCAATAAGCCCCACGATGCCGATGATCTTTCCCTCCAGCACAACGGGGTTCTTTTTGATCTGATAGTATGCCGTCCCATCCTTCCGGGGCACCTCGGTGATAAAGCTGGTTCCCTCGCCGGTGGCAAGCACCTTCTGGTCCTGCTCATAATAAAAGCGGGCCTGTTCCTCGTTGCCCCAGATCTCCAGATCTGTCTTGCCCAGCACATCCTCTTCCTGCCCTTCTCCGTAGGGGAAGAAAGTCCTAACGTCCGAAATAAAAAGATAACGGCATTCCGTATCCTTGAAAAAGAGGTTCGCCGGTGTACTGCGCAGAAAGGTCATCACTTCTTCATAGCTGAGCGCATCGATCCACTGCATCCTGTGGCCCCTCCTTTCCATTTCTCTATTTTATTATTTTACCACATTCTATTATACGAGCGATTCACCTGTTTTGCAAGTGTTAATTGTGCTCCCTCGACGATCCGGAAGCGGACGACTCCACCCCCGGTACAGACAGAAAAGGCCGCTGACCCATCTCAGGTCAGCGGCCTTTCTGTCTGTGCTTATTCGGCTGCGTTCAGCTGCTCCTTGTGGTATTGCAGGGTGTACAGCTGGTAGTAGCGGCCATGCCGGGCCAGCAGCTGCTGGTGGGTGCCCTGCTCCAGAATTTTACCGTGGGACAGCACGATGATGTTGTCCGCATGCTGGATGGTGGACAGCCGGTGGGCCACAATGAGCATGGTGCCCACGGTACGCATCTTTTCCAGCGAATCCTGAATGAGTAGCTCGGTCTCGGTGTCGATGTTGGCGGTAGCCTCGTCCAGGATCATCACGCTGGGCTTGTGGATGATGGTGCGGGCAAAGCTGAGCAGCTGCCGCTGCCCGGCGGAGAAGTTGTTGCCGCGCTCACGCACCTCTTCGTCCAGCCCGTGGTCCAGCTTGTTGATGAACTTGTCGGCGTTGACGTAGCGGCAGACCTCCATGATCTCACTGTCGGGAATGCCCTCTTCCCGCAGAACGATGTTGGAGCGGATGGTGCCCGAGAACAGGAACACATCCTGCAGCATCTGGCCGAAGTGCCTGCGCAGGGAGGAGATCTTGATCTTGCGGATGTCGATGCCGTCGATCAGGATCTGGCCCTTCTGGAACTCGTAGTTCCGGCAAATCAGGGAGAGGATCGTGCTCTTGCCGGAGCCGGTGGAACCCACAAAGGCCACGGTCTGGCGGGCATCCACATGGAAGGAAACGCCCTGCAGCACCCACTCGCCGGGAACGTAGCTGAACCACACGTCCCGGAACTCGATCTCGCCCTTCACCTCGTTCAGCTCAATGGCATCGGGGGCATCCTGCATTTTGGGCTGGATGTCCATGATGGAGAACACCTTTTCTGCCGATGCCAGCGCCGACTGCAGCCAGTTGAACTGCTCAGCCAGGTTCTGGATGGGGGTGAAGAACTTGGAGATGTACATATAAAAGGTGACGATGGTGCCGCTGGAAATGGTCTGACCCAGAAAGCTGATATTGTTCAGGTGACCCATACCGCCCAGATAGAACAGGCACAGGATCGAGCTGACATAGAGCATATACACCAGCGGACGGAACACGCTGAACACGAAGATCTGCTCCTGATTGGCCCGGGCCAGCTTCTGGCTCTTCTGGCGGAAGTCCTCCATCTTCTCGTCCTCCCGGCCAAAGATCTGGGTGACCTTGATGCCGGACAGGTTTTCGGACAGATAGGTATTGATATCGGTGGTCGCGTTCTTGAGCTTGCGGTTGGCGCGGCGGGAGAACTTGCGGAAGATGACCGTGAAGATCACGATGAAAGGCACAAAGCAGAGCACCATCAACGTCAGCTCGTAGTTCAGGCAGAGCATGGCCACCAGAATACCCAGAATGACAAAGCTGTTCTTGGTCAGCTGAACCAAGAGGTTGGTGAACATCATGGAGATGGCGTTGGTATCGTTGGTCACTCGGGTGACCAGCTTGCCCACCGGGATCTCGTTGAGCTGCTCGTGTGCCAAAGATTCAATGTGGCTGAACAGATCCTCGCGCAGATCGGAGATGATGCGCTGGCCCACCCGCTGCAGAATCACGGCCTGCAGGTAGGTGCTGCCCATAGAGAACACCAGCACACCCGCATACACTGACACGCCCAGGAAGAGGGCGCGGAGTTCAAACTCCCCGGCCACCAGCTCCTCGATGCGGCCCACGATGAGGGGTGAAATGATATCGTAGGCAATGGAGAAGAGCATCAGCACGCCCACAATGAGGAATTTGCTCAGGTAGGGCCGGGCATAGCGGGCAAGGCGGCGCATGATCTCGCCGTCCTCCATGTTGCGCTCAAAGCCCATGGCGGTCTTTTTGTCCTTGACAGCGGCATAAGCTGCCACCAGCAGGGCGGTGATCACGCCGATGACAGCGCCCACCAGAACCAACGGATTCAGATGCATCATGCGTTTTCGCCTCCCTTCGTCTCATCCTCCAGCCGCTGCAGATCGACCATCCGGCGGTACTCCGGGCAGGAAGCATACAGCTGATCGTGGGGCCCGACGGCTTCCACCCGGCCCTCGTTGAGGAAGATGATCTTATCCAGCCGCTCCACCGTGGAAATGCGGTGGGCAATGAGCAGGGTGGTCTTGCCTGCCCGGCTGTTCTTGAGGTTATCAAGGATGATCTTCTCGGTGCTGGTATCCACCGCCGAGACGGAGTCGTCCAGGATCAGGATGGGCGCGTCCTTGAGCAGGGCGCGGGCGATGGAGATGCGCTGCTTCTGGCCGCCGGACACCGTCACGCCGCGCTCGCCCAGAACGGTCTCGTAGCCGTCCTTGAAATCCACGATATTATCCCGCACATCGGCCATGCTTGCCGCCCGCTCGATGTCCTCGGGGGTGGCATCGTCCACACCAAAGGCAATGTTGTGGGCGATGGTGTCCGAGAACAGGAAATTATCCTGCGGCACATAGGCACAGGCATTGCGCACCGAGTGGATGGAAAGGCTGTTCACATCCCTGCCGTCCACAAACAGGGTTCCGTCCGGCACATTATAGGTGCGCAGCAGCAGGTCCACCAGGGCGGTCTTGCCCGCACCGGTCTTGCCCACGATGCCCACGCTCTCACCGGGCGCAATGGTAAAGGAGATATCCCGCAGCACATCGTACTCGCCGTCCGGGTAGCGGAAGTTCAGGTGGCGGAACTCGATGCCGCCTTTGGGGTCGGTCAGGTCGGCCACGCCGGGGCGGTCGGCCACGTCGATGGGGGCATCCAGCAGCTTGGTGATGCGGTTCAGGGAGGCCTTGCCGCGGCTGGTCTTTTCGATCAGCATGGACACGGCCATGATGGGCCAGACGATGGCCTCAAAGTAGCCGATGTACTCCACCAGCTGGCCGGCGTTGAATCGGCCCTGATAGACCAGATAACCGCCGTAACCCAGAATGATGCAGACCACGGACTCCACGAACAGGGTCACCAGCACCTCCAGCAGGGTGGCGATCTTCGTGTAGGTCACGTTGATCTCCTCGTTTTCCTTGTTCAGCTTCCGGAATGCCTGCAGTTCCTTGTATTCCTTGACAAAGGCCTTGATGACCGCAATGCCGGAAAAGTTCTCCTGCGCGAAATCGGAAAGGCCGGAGAAGGCCTCCTGCCGCTCCTCCCAGCGCCGGGTCATTACCTTGCTCATCTGGGTGCCGATGGCAAACATGATCAGCGCCGGGATCAGGGCCAGCAGGGTCAGCCGCACGTCCATGGTCCACATCTTATAAAGAGCCAGCAGACCCAGGGTCAGCGCGTCGAAGAACATCAGCACGCCGTCACCAAAGCACTCCTGAATGGTGTCCAGGTCGTTGGTGTACAGGCTCATCAGGTTGCCGACCTTGTTCACCTGATAGTACTGCTGGGACAGCCTGCGGCTGTGGTCGAACATCCGCTCCCGCAGATCTGCCGCAACCCGCACCGCCGAGCCGAAGAAACAGATGCGCCACAAAAAGCGCCCAATGACCATCAGCACCACGATCCAGATCATGGGCAGGCAGATGTGCTGCAGCAGCACCTCTTTGGTAAAGAGCAGTGCCTCACCGTTCACCACCACCTGGCCAAGGTTCACCCCGTTGATGACCAGCCGGTAGAGCTGCGGGATCAAAAGCTGGATGTAATCCACCGTCAGCAGGGCGGCAAGGCCCAGCAGCAGTACGGGAGCATGCTTGAGGTAATACCGGTTGATGTACTTGCCGAATATCACTGCGTTTTTCCCTCCTTTTCCAATTCCAAAAAAGCTTTCAACGTACAAAAAAGCCGCTGCATCACACGACGAATCATGTTTTGCAGTGGCTTATTTGTCTGGAGCGGCCGACGAGGCTCGAACTCGCTACCTCCACCTTGGCAAGGTGGCGCTCTACCAGATGAGCTACGGCCGCATATAAAGTGCCTCCGATCGGAATCGAACCAATGACACGGGGATTTTCAGTCCCCTGCTCTACCGACTGAGCTACAGAGGCATATAAGCTGCTTCCAGAGAAGCAGCAGCGACCCGGATCGGGCTCGAACCGACGACCCCCAGCGTGACAGGCTGGTGCTCTAACCAACTGAGCTACCGGGCCACATGGTGGAAGTTAACGGGCTCGAACCGCTGACCCTCTGCTTGTAAGGCAGATGCTCTCCCAGCTGAGCTAAACTTCCACAAAATGGAGCGGCCGACGAGGCTCGAACTCGCTACCTCCACCTTGGCAAGGTGGCGCTCTACCAGATGAGCTACGGCCGCACATTTCATGTGGTCTGCCGGGGTTTCGCTCCCGGCGACGTTGGCTATTATAGCGTAAAACGCAGGCTTTGTCAACAACAAATTTCCAAAAAATCAGACTTTTTGCAAAACACGCCTGTCTGCGCCTGTTTTTCAAAAACAAAGCCGAAACCGGAATGAAACCGAAATGTTTCAGCTTTGCGGCGGCAGACACAAAGAAAATTCGGTTGCTTTCCCTTCTTAGAGAGGTTATAATAAACTTGTCAAAAAGTTGCACAAAAACACGTCTGCTGTGCCGCGCGGGCGGGCAGACGTGTTTTTGTGCCGAGATTTTGCCAGAAAAAGGAGCAACCGCAATGTACAAGATCACTGAAAAGGTCGCGCTGAACCCCACCGTGACAAAGATGGTCATTGAAGCCCCGCTCATTGCCAAAAAGGCAAAGCCGGGCCAGTTCATCATTGTGCGCCCGTTTGAGGACAGCGAGCGCATCCCCCTGACCGTGGCCGGTTACGACCGTGAAAAGGGCACTGTGGATATCATTTTCCAGATCGTGGGCGGCACCACCATGGAGCTGAACAGCCTGAACGCAGGCGACAGCGTCCATGACTTTGTGGGCCCCTTGGGCCGCGCCACCGAGACCGATGGCCTGAAAAAGGTCTGTGTTGTCGGCGGCGGCGTGGGCTGCGCCATCGCCCTGCCCATTGCCAAGGAGCTGCACGACCAGGGCTGCACTGTCCACAGCGTCATCGGCTTCCGCAATAAGGATCTGCTCATCCTCGAGGACGAGTTCAACGCCTGCAGTGACGAGCTGCGCATTATGACCGATGACGGCAGCTACGGCACCAAGGGTGTGGTCACTGCCGCTCTGGACGAGCTGGTAGCCGCCGGCAACCAGTATGATCTGGTCATCACCATCGGCCCGCTGATCATGATGAAATTCGTCGTCAAGACCTGCCAGAAGCACGGGTTGAAGAGCATTGTCTCCATGAACCCCATTATGATCGACGGCACCGGCATGTGCGGCGGCTGCCGCCTGACCGTGGGCGGCGAGACCAAGTTTGCCTGCGTGGACGGCCCCGACTTTGACGGTGACCTCGTCGATTTCGACGAAGCCATGGCCCGCGGCACCATGTACCGCCCCTTTGAGGCAAAGGCCCGCGAGAAGGCCTGCAATCTGTTCAAGACTGAGGAGGCAAAGTAAGATGGCTTTCAATATGGATCCCAAAAAGTGCCCCATGCCCACCCAGGACCCCAACGTCCGCAACAAGAACTTTGAGGAAGTTGCACTGGGCTATACCGAAGAGATGGCCGTGAACGAGGCAAAGCGCTGCATCCACTGCAAGAACAAGCCCTGCCAGACCGGCTGCCCCGTGGGCATCGATATCCCCGAGTTCATCGGTCATGTGGCCGAGGGCGACTTTGAAGCCGCCTATCAGGTCATTGCCCGCTCCTCTTCCCTGCCCGCCGTCTGCGGCCGTGTCTGCCCCCAGGAGAGCCAGTGCGAGGGCAAGTGCACCCGCGGCATCAAGAACGAGCCCGTGGGCATTGGCCGCCTGGAGCGCTTTGTGGCCGACTGGCACCGTGAAAACGTCCACACCGCCCCCATCGTGCCCGCATGGAACGGCCACAAGGTCGCCATCATCGGCGCTGGCCCTGCCGGTCTGACCGCCGCAGGCGACCTGGCCAAGCTGGGTTATAAGGTCACCGTCTACGAGGCCCTGCATGTGGCCGGCGGCGTGCTGATGTACGGCATCCCCGAGTTCCGTCTGCCCAAGGCCATCGTGCAGCAGGAGATCGACGGCCTGAAGAAGATGGGCGTGGATTTTGAGTGCAACATGG
>OLOG01002012.1_pt1 | contig 10391 bp, 8 predicted proteins | sample 1672351 | NCBI WGS metagenome assembly OLOG01 (sample SAMEA3136674, study PRJEB25190) | human gut metagenome | biome: human gut; feature: human-associated habitat; material: faeces | place: Austria | collected 2013 | reverse complement strand
ACTGCGGAGCGCGACGGGCTGCTTTGAGACCGTATTTCTTACGCTCTTTCATTCTAGGATCACGAGTCAGGAATCCTGCTTTTTTCAGAACTGGTCTGTAGTCGTTATCTACAGTCAGAAGGGCACGTGCAACACCGTGACGGATTGCTCCTGCCTGTCCTGTGTATCCGCCGCCGTGAACGTTTACGATCACGTCAAATTTATCAGCGGTCTCTGTAGCTGCCAGAGGCTGACGAACGATAACTTTCAGGGTCTCCAGACCAAAATACTCATCGATGTCTCTTTTATTGATGGTAACTTTACCAGTTCCCGGTACAAGATATACTCTTGCGATAGATTTTTTTCTTCTTCCGGTTCCGTAATATTTTGCGCTAGCCAATGTTCTTTACCTCCCTATTAAAATGTTAATACTTCTGGTTTCTGAGCTGCATGAGCGTGCTCTGCACCAGCGTATACGTGAAGTTTTGTGAACATCTGTCTTCCAAGAGGTCCTTTTGGAAGCATGCCTTTCACTGCAAGTTCAACAACCTTCTCCGGTTTCTTAGCCATCATCTCACGAAGAGTAGCTTCTTTCATTCCACCAACATAATCGGAGTGGCTGTAATAGATCTTCTGATCCAGTTTTTTACCGGTTACTGCTACTTTATCAGCGTTGATTACGATTACGTAATCACCAGTATCTACGTGCGGAGTGTACTCCGGTTTGTTTTTTCCACGTAATACTTTTGCTACTTCAGATGCCAGACGTCCTAATGTACATCCTTCTGCATCAACAACATACCATTTTCTTTCAATCTTATCTGGATTTGCCATAAAGGTGTTCATGGATATAACCTCCTGTGAAAAATTCAATTTACTGTTTCATGTATATAGGAAACCGCCTTACCGGGGCTTATGGCATCGGCGTTTTCAAACTACGTCACACATTTAGTAATTATATTATACGGATTTTGGAATGTCAACTGTTTTTTACCCATATTTTGCATTTTTTCGTAAACTGCGAGTCTGTTTTTCGGGAAATACAGACCACTTATGTCTTTACTCGAAATCCCATTCGGGATACCGGATCTGCACCAGGGTCAGACCCTCCGGCCTGGCCGTTGCTCCCGCCATTTTTCGATCCTTCGCCGCAAGGATTTCTTTTACTTTCTCCGGCGGATAATCACCCTTTCCAACCTCAAGCAGTGTTCCAGTGATAATCCGCACCATATTGTAGAGAAAACCGTTTCCAGTGATCCGGAAGCGGATCAGATCGTCTTCTTTTTCCAAACTCGTTTCATAGATGGTACGGACCGTGTCGGTCACCTCCGGTTTTGCTGTTGCAAAGCTTTTGAAATCATGCATGCCAACCAGATACGATGCTGCCTGCCGCATCGCATCCACATCCAGCGGGCCGTACCAGAAATAGGAATTCAGTCTCCGCGTCGGATCTGCAAAGGTGCGGTTCAAAATCCTGTATTCATATGTTTTGACTGTTGCGGTAAAACGCGGGTGAAAGTCCGGCGGCACTTCGGATGATCCCTGAATACGGATATCTGCCGGAAGCCGTGTATTCAATGCAAATGCGATACGGTCCGCCGGCATTCTCGCATCCGTATCAAATACCGCAACATTGCCGAGAGCATGTACCCCGGCATCGGTCCGGCTTGCGCCGATGCAGGCAATTTTTTTCGCAAAGAGATCGGAAAGAGCCTGATTTAATACTTCCTGTACTGTAATGCCGTTTGGCTGCACCTGCCATCCACAGTAATTTGTGCCGTCATACGCTACAATCAGTTTAATTCTGCGCATTCTTCTCCTCCGTTTTCGTCAAAGTCAGAGTCCGCACACGCGAAGGCCGATACTGCAAACAAGGTATGCCATAAGAACGCCATACGCTGCATAATCGCGCGTCTGATACCGAAGCGGTTTCATCTGTGTTCTTCCCTCTCCTCCATGATAGCAGCGTGCTTCCATCGCCAGCGCCAGATCATTTGCACGGCGGAAGGCTGAAATAAACAGCGGCACCAGAAGCGGCACCATGTTCTTTACTCTCTGGATAATATTTCCGCTCTCAAAATCCGCGCCGCGCGCCATCTGCGCTTTCATAATCTTGTCTGTCTCTTCCAGAAGAATCGGGATAAAACGGAGCGCGATTGACATCATCATGGAAATCTCATGCACCGGCACATGGATTTTTTTCAATGGTCCGAGCAGGCTTTCGAGTGCATCCGTCAGCTGGTTCGGTGTTGTCGTCAGCGTCATCAGCGAAGAGCCGATCATCAGGAAAATCAGACGCACCGACATACGGCATGCCATAGCCACACCCTCACGGGTGATCGTAATTTTCCAGATACGGACGAGCACCTCACCCGGCGTAAATAGGATGTTAAATACCATCGTAATCGCAAGCAGCACAAAAATTGATTTCAGACCCTTCGTGATAAATTTGAACGGTACCTTCGACAGTTTAATCATCACCGCAAGGAATACGGTTCCAAGCAGATAGCCCCAGTTGTGGAACAGAAAAAGGGAAATGACATAAACGAGTGTTCCCACAAATTTTACACGCGGGTCAAGTCGGTGCAGAATAGAATCTGCCGGGTAATACTGTCCCAGAGTAATATCTCTTAACATACTTCTGCTCCTTTTTTCCCGTTTTTCTTCTGACTTCCAAGCGCCGCAAGAATCGTATCGCGCGCCTCTTCAACCGTTGTCGCCGTTACGTCCACGTCCATGCCGTGTTCCTTTAGCGCATGCATAATATACGTCATCTGCGGCGCTGCAAGGCCGATTTTCTCGAGTTCTTTATAGTGGGCAAAGACTTTCTTCGGAGTATCGTCAAACGCCACATGACCGTGGTTCATGACAATAATCCGCTCTACATATTTTGCAATATCCTCCATGCTGTGCGATACGAGCACAACCGAAATGCCGCGCGTCTTATGCAGCAGCGCAAGCTGATCGAGGATTTCATCGCGTCCCTTCGGATCAAGGCCTGCAGTCGGCTCGTCAAGCACCAGAAAATCCGGGTTCATTGCAAGCACACCGGCAATCGCAACACGACGTTTCTGACCTCCGGAGAGTTCAAACGGCGATTTTTCATACATTTCCTTTGGAAATCCGACATGATCTAACGCCTCTTCCGCCCGTTTTCTGCATTCCTCCGGTGAAAGTCCCTGGTTTTTCGGACCGAAGCAGACATCTGTGATCACATCCGTCTCAAAGAGCTGATGCTCCGGGTACTGGAAAACCAGTCCCACATGGCTTCGAAGCTCTCTTAGCGGATATCCTTCTTTCCAGATATCCTCTCCGTTATACAGCACCCGTCCCAATGTCGGGCGGATCAGACCGTTCAAATGCTGCACAAGCGTCGATTTTCCGCTTCCCGTATGGCCGATAATCCCAACAAACTGGCCATTCGGAATTTCAAGATTGATATGCTCCAGGGCGTGCATTTCATATGCCGTTCCCGGGCTGTATGTGTACGTTACATCTTCAAGTTTCAATGACATAATGCATTCACCAGTTCTTCAATGGTCAAAATTCCCTCCGGGAGATCTACACCATTTTTTCTCAATTCATAAGCCAACAGTGTCACTTGGGGTACATCAAGACGGAGTTCTTTTAATTTCTCAACTTCGGAAAAAATCTCCCTTGGTGTCCCCTGCATTACCAGCTTACCGTTGTCCATAACGAACACACGGTCCGCAAAAACAACCTCTTCCATGTAATGCGTAATCAGAATAACCGTAACGCCCTTTTCTTCATTCAGCTTACGCACAGCGCGAAGAACCTCTTTTCGTCCGTTCGGATCCAGCATCGCGGTTGGTTCATCAAGAACAATACATTCCGGCTGCATAGCCATCACTCCTGCAATTGCAACCCTCTGTTTCTGACCTCCCGAGAGCTTATTCGGAGAGTGGGCCCGGTATGAAATCATCCCGGTCGCCGTAAGGCTCTCCTCCACCCGTTTCCAGATTTCATCGGTCGGGACACCCAGATTTTCCGGTCCAAAGCCGACATCCTCTTCCACCACATTTCCGATGATCTGGTTATCCGGGTTCTGGAATACCATACCGGCTTTCTGGCGGATCTTCCAGACATCCTCCTCATCTGTCGTCTTCATATCGTCCACCCACATAGTGCCTTCTGTAGGCACCAGCAGAGCGTTGATATGTTTCGCAAGCGTTGATTTTCCGCTTCCGTTATGCCCGAGCACCGCGATAAACTGACCTTTCTGGATTTCCAGACTGACGTCCTCGATCGCTTTTGTTACTTCCGGCTCCTGTCCTTCCTCCTCGTAACGGAGGTATTCATACCCAAGGCCTGCAGCACGTATCATACCCATGACATTATTCCCCGCTTTCTTCTGCATCCGAGCGGATTTCATCAATCAGATTCCAGATCTCCTCGCGTCCCTGTTTTGTCTCTGCAGAAAACGGAATCACAATCGTATCTTTCTCAACCTCCAGCGTCTCGCGGATCAGCTTGATCTGCTTCTGAAGCTGGCTGCGCTTGATCTTGTCCAGCTTCGTCGCAATGATGATCGGCTGATAGCCGTTTCGAAGAATCCAGTCGTACATGATGCGATCGTTGTTGGACGGTGCATGACGGATATCAATCAGAAGAAATACTGCGTGCAGCATTTTTGACTGATGCAGATAATCCTCGATCAGCTTGCCCCATTTTGCTTTAACCTCCTCGGAGGCTCTCGCAAAACCGTATCCCGGCAAATCCACCAGATACATTTCCTCATTGATGTGGTAGTAGTTGATCGTCTGTGTTTTTCCCGGCTGCGCACTGGTACGCGCCAGTGATTTCCGATTCATCAGGGCATTGATGAGAGAAGATTTTCCAACATTGGATTTTCCCGCAAATGCCACTTCCACCTGACCGGTATCCGGCAGTTTACTGGTGATTCCGCAGACGTGCTGCAGCTCTACCTGTTTAATTACCATACTTTTCTTCTCCTGTTTTTTGCATCTTCTGGCCTTACTTCTTTTCCACAAGTGCCAGTTTTAATACCTGTTCCATGCTGCCGACAAATTCGATCTGCAGTCCGTCTGTGATCTCCGCATCCAGTTCTCTGACATCCGGCTCATTTTTCTCCGGAACGAGAACCATATGGATACCGGCTTTCTTTGCCGCCAGCAGCTTCTCTTTTAAGCCGCCGATCGGAAGCACACGGCCGCGGAGCGTAATCTCTCCGGTCATCGCAACGTCTGCTTTTACCGGAACCTTTGTGATCGCGGAAACCATCGCCGTCGCCATCGTAATACCGGCAGACGGGCCATCTTTTGGAACGGCTCCCTCCGGAATATGAATGTGGATGTCGTGTTTCTCGAAAAATTCTTTCGGAATCTCATACTGCTCTGCCACGGAACGAATAAAGCTGATGCCCGCCTGCGCAGACTCCTTCATCACATCGCCGAGCTGGCCGGTCAGCAGAAACTCTCCTTTTCCCGGCATCACATTGACCTCGATCTGCAGCGTATCGCCGCCGACTGCCGTCCAGGCAAGACCGCGCACAATACCAATCTCCGGTTTTTCGTTGGCCGGCTGGAACTCATACCTCTCTTTTCCGAGGAACTCTTCCAGATTTTCTTTCGTCACAACAACCTCTTTTACCTGTTCCTCGAGAATCTTTCTCGCGCTCTTTCTGCAGATTCTGCCGATCTGGCGCTCCAGGGAGCGGACACCGGCCTCTCTGGTGTAGCCGCTGATCACTTCCATCAGCGCCTCATCCTCGATCACAAGCTGTGCTTCTTTCAGACCGTTCGCCTTCTTCTGCTTCGGAACGAGATGTTCTTTTGCGATATGGAACTTCTCGTTTTCCGTATAGCTTGAAATTTCAATCACTTCCATACGGTCCAGCAGCGGACGCGGAATGTTCTGAATATCATTTGCGGTTGCAATAAAGAGCACCTCCGAAAGGTCGATCGGAAGCTCTACGTAATGATCGGCAAATTTATTATTCTGCTCGGAATCGAGGACCTCAAGAAGTGCGGAAGAGGTATCTCCCTTGTAATCTGCACTTACTTTGTCGATCTCATCGAGCAGCATCAGCGGATTTTTCACCTTCGCCTGATGGAGTCCCGCCGCAATGCGTCCCGGCATCGCGCCGATGTAGGTTCTTCTGTGGCCGCGGATCTCCGCCTCATCCCGCACACCGCCGAGACAGATGCGGACGTATTTTTTATTCAGGGCTCGCGCCACGCTTCTCGCAATCGAGGTCTTACCGGTTCCCGGAGGGCCTGCCAGGCAGAGAATCGGGCTCTCGCCTTTCTTCGTCAGGGTGCGTACGGCCAGGAATTCGAGGATTCTCTCTTTTACTTTCGAAAGACCGTAGTGATCTTCCTCCAGAATCTCGCGTGCTCTTGCCAGATCTTGATTGTCACGGGATGCCTTATCCCACGGAAGCCCCAGCAGTGTCTCGATATAGCCGCGGATCACGCCTGCCTCGGACGGATTGCTGGCCGAATTTTCCAGACGGTGGATCTCTTCGGAAATCCGCTCTTTTACCTCTTTGGAAGCTTTGAGCTTCTCAAGCTGCTTCTTATAATTTTCAATCTCGGTCCGGGAATTGTCCTCGCCGAGTTCCTCGCGGATGACTTTAAGCTGCTCGCGCAGAATATAATCACGCTGGTTCTTATCGATCCGCTCTTTGATTTTTCCCTGAATCTCCGAACGGATCTCCTGAATCTGAATCTCGTTGGCGATCATGACGCAGAGCGTATCATACCGCTCGGAAAGCTCCACAGCCTCCAGCAGTTTCTGGCGGTTTACGTAGTCGAGGGGCAGATTCATGCAGATCTGATCCACCAGCTTTCCAACTTCTTCGGTTCCGAGGATCTGGCCTGCCAGTTCCTTGCTGACTTTCTGCGTCTGCTCGCAGTAGACGGCAAACAGCTCTTTTAAGTTGCGCAGCATTGCTTCCTGCTCGATATCGGAAAACTGCATTTCGTCCGAGCCGGTAAACAGCGCCACCTCGGCGCGGAGATACTCGCTCTCCTCTTCCTCGAAGTTCAGCAGTTCTGCGCGTCTTTCTGCTTCTACGAGAATCCGAAGAACATCCTTGGGCATTCTTACAACCTGTTTGATGACCGCAATTGTTCCAATTTTATACACATCAAGCAGACCCGGTACTTCCGTATCCGGGTCTTTCTGTGTAATCAGGAAAATTTTCTGGTCTCCCAGCATCGCCTCCTCGACCGCACGAACCGATTTAGGTCTGCTGATATCAAAATGTACAATCATATCCGGCAAAATCGTCGTTCCACGCAGCGCAATCGCCGGTAATACTTTTGTCACTTCTTCCATTTAAGTTTCCTCCTGCGTTTTTCAGGCGGTTTCCGGTCTTCCGGATCTTCTTCCCATATTCCGCCGTGGAACAGGGGCCGGTTCGCCGTGAATAATCTCCGGCTCCGCCTTCTTTTCTACAGCGTCCTTGGTGATGACGCATTCTTTTGTCGTATTGTCCGACGGGATCTCATACATCAGATCCATCATCGTATCTTCCATGATTGCGCGGAGACCTCTGGCGCCTGTTTTCCGCTCCAGGGATTTCTTTGCAATCGCTTCGAGTGCATCTTCTTTGAAGTCAAGCTGTACGCCGTCCAGCTCAAACAGCTTCTTGTACTGTTTGACCAGAGAATTCTTCGGCTCAACCAGAATCTTCATCAGGGCCGTCTCATCCAGAGAATTTAACGTAACGACAATCGGCACACGTCCGACAAACTCCGGAATCAGGCCGAACTTGGTCAGATCCTGCGGCATGACCTGACGGAGCAGATCTCCGACATTCTCATCTTTTGCATGGCCGATCGGATTGTTGAATCCGATGGATTTCGTATCCTGTCTCGTCTCGATGATCTTCTCGAGTCCTTCGAATGCACCGCCGCAGATAAAGAGGATATTCGTCGTATCAATCTGAATAAACTCCTGATGCGGATGCTTTCTTCCGCCCTGCGGCGGAACAGATGCAACGGTTCCCTCAATGATCTTTAAAAGCGCCTGTTGAACTCCCTCTCCGGATACATCTCTGGTAATGGAAGGATTCTCAGACTTTCTTGTGATCTTGTCAATCTCATCAATATAAATAATACCATGCTCTGCACGTTCAATATCGCCATCTGCTGCCTGAATCACTTTCAGGAGGATGCTTTCTACATCTTCCCCCACATATCCGGCCTCTGTCAGCACGGTGGCGTCAACAATGGTAAACGGCACATGCAATAATTTGGCAATAGTGCGTGCCAGCAAGGTTTTTCCCGTTCCCGTACTACCTACCATAATGATATTGGACTTTTCAATCTCTATATCATCCTTATCCACTTTTTGGAGCAGACGCTTGTAATGATTGTAAACGGCAACGGAAAGATAGCGTTTGGCGTCATCCTGACCAATAATGTATTGGTCAAGAAATTCCTTGATTTCCTTTGGCTTCGGAAGTTCCTTCAAGTTCAACTCACCCGGTGCACCTTTTTTTTGATGCATGGCTTCCTGCATAATTTCATATGCCTGCTCCGAGCAACTGTCACAAATGCAGCCGTTCATTCCGGTTATCAGAAATCCGACTTCATTTTCCGAACGTCCGCAGAAACTACATTTCCTTCTACTGTTTCTAGGTGTTTTATTATCTTCCAATGTTTATTCCTTTAAATATCCAAGTTTCCTAATGCGTCTTTAAGAAAGAAGCCTGCATGAAATGATAGCGGAAACCTGGGTTGTTTTTAGTACTGTTATTCTTATCGAATGGAAATAAATACATTATAGAGCAGCCGGTTTGCGTGACAGCACCTCATCAATCATACCATATTCCTTAGCTTCCTGAGCTGTCATCCAGTAGTCACGGTCAGAGTCTGCCCATACTTTGTCAAAATCCGTATGAGAGTGGTCTGCAATAATGGTATACAGTTCTTTCTTCAACTTTTGGATTTCACGGGCCGTGATCTCAATATCCGAAGCTTGTCCTTGCGCGCCTCCCATCGGCTGATGAATCATCACACGTGAATGAGTCAACGCAGAACGTTTACCTTCTGTTCCCGCAACCAACAGCACGGCTGCCATCGAAGCGGCCATACCTGTACAGATCGTGGCAACATCACTATTAATGAACTGCATGGTATCATAAATACCTAATCCGGCGTAAACAGATCCTCCGGGAGAATTGATATAAATAGATATATCTTTACCAGACTCTACTGAGTCCAAATATAAAAGCTGCGCCTGGAGTGTATTGGCTGTATAATCATCAATCTGTGTACCCAGAAAAATAATTCTGTCCATCATCAGTCGGGAAAACACATCCAACTGAGTCACATTCAACTGACGCTCCTCCAAAATGTAAGGATTCAGATATCCTTGCGACTTGATGACATCATCCAGCACCATACTGTTCATCCCCAAATGCTTGGTAGCAAATTTTCTAAAATCATCCATAATCTAATGGTTTAGTTATTAGTAACAAAAAAGGGTTTTCAACCTCTATTTTTCAAACAAACAAAAGTACAAAAAAATACGGTTAACGTATCCAATACTCTTATCTATAACGAAAATTTATGGTCAAAAACCCCTTTTTTAGAAAGTTTTAGCAATCACTTACTTCGACTTACTAAGTTATTATTCAAACATTTTGTTGAATTCTTCCATAGAAACCGTTTTGTGGTTTAAAGTAGCCTTAGCTTTCAATGCGGCAGAAAGTTTGCTTTCAGCAGCACGGTTTACCAAACCTTCTACAGATTCCTGCTTCTTCAACATTTCTTTTGCATAGTTCTCTAGAACTTCTTCAGGGATATTCAACATTCCGTATTGAGCAAACTGAATGCGAGTTGCTTCCTTGGCCATATTCATCACATCGGCTTGTTCCACTTTAATCTCATTATTCTTGAGCAATTGCTCTTTAATCAGATGCCAAGTCAGTTCTTCGATACTCTTGTCATAGTTTTCAGCGACAAAAGCTTCACCCTTCTCTTCATTATTCAGCAACATGATACGCTTCAGTAACGCATCGGGGAATTCCAACTTACCAATCTTATTAACCAAATATTCACGAACATCGATCAAGAATTTATAATCGCTATCTGATTCGAACTGCTTTGCAATTCCTTCTTTGATCTTAGCGCGGAATTCTTCCTCACTGCTTACAGTGCCTTCGCCAAATACATTGTCGAACAATTCCTGGTTCAACTCAGCGGGAACCATACGGGTGATCTCTTCCACCTGGAAGCTGAAGTTACCTTTCACACCGGCAACTTCCTCTTTCTTTATCTTCAATAAAGAAGAAAGTTCAGCTTCATTATTATCAAATGCTACAGCAGGATTAAATACCAGCACATCATTTACTTTAGCACCGTTAAATATAGTCTTTTGCTCATCATTCTTCATATAAGCCGGCATCATTACCGCAC
>OLOG01002008.1_pt1 | contig 10404 bp, 9 predicted proteins | sample 1672351 | NCBI WGS metagenome assembly OLOG01 (sample SAMEA3136674, study PRJEB25190) | human gut metagenome | biome: human gut; feature: human-associated habitat; material: faeces | place: Austria | collected 2013 | reverse complement strand
TCCGCAGGAACCCGGAACCGTTGTATAGGTTACAAGGATATCGAAATAGCTGCGGAAATTGCTGTAATTGCCATTGCTTCTACGCCCCAGGATGCTGCAAGAGCTTCCTTGATCACTGCCTGTCCTAAAATAGAACATCCGACACCGTGAATGAAATAGTTTAAATAAAGGATCAGAGCGCTAGGTAAATATTTTTTATTCATCTCTTTTCTCCTCGTGATTTTAAAATAAATAGTTTATTCGGTATCCTGTGATTAATCATCGTATCTGATGTTTAATACTTCTTTCATATGCTCGATCGGCATATCTTTTCCTGTCCAGAGTTTGAATGCTGCTGCACCCTGGAATAACATCATTCCAAGTCCGTTCATTGTCTTGCATCCAACTTCTTTTGCCATCTTACGCATGGTTGTCTCAAGTGGAGAGTAAGGTACATCTACAACGATCAGTTCCGGACGGAAGAAGGATTTGTCAGGTACAACGGACATTCCCTCTAAAGGTTTCATGCCAACGCCGGTTCCGTTAACAAAAATATAAGAATCTGCCATCTCTTCTCTTAATTTTTCTTTGTCATCCAGATCGTAAAGAGTTGCTTTGCAGTTTGTTCTCTCGTTGATCTTCTTTACTGTCTCTTCTGCGTTTGCCCAGAATTTGTCATGAATATTGAAAATAGAGATTTCTTTTACACCGTCTAATGCAGCCTGGATCTCGATTGCTGTTGCAGCACCGCCGGCTCCTGCGATTGTCATTTTCTTTCCGATCACATCGATATCGTTGTCTTTTAATGCCTGCATGAATCCGATACCGTCTGTGATGTGTCCTGTTAAAACACCGTTCTCATTTACAATTGTGTTAACTGCTCCGCAAAGCTCTGCTGCCGGAGATAATTTATCAAGATACTGTCCTACAACTGTTTTGTTTGGCATGGAAACGTTTGATCCAACCATCTTTAATGCACGGATACCTTTTACAGCATCTTCCAAAGTGCTGTTGTCAACTTCAAATGCAAGGTATGCGTAGTCAAGTCCTAAGTAAGCGAATGCTTCATTGTGCATTGCCGGTGAACTGGAATGTCTGATTGGGTAAGCCATTAATCCGATAAGTTCTGTGTGTCCTGTAATTCTCTCTGCCATAATTTTTACTCCTTTTCCCTAAAAAAACGATTATGTACGTAGTTGATATTGTTGTGATTTTCTTGTTTCTAACTCGTCTGCCCACTTCGTTAAAAACTTAACAACCTCTGATAATGATATTATACAACGCTTTTTTTGATACATCAAATGCTTATTTTGTGCTTTTTTAATAGCTTTAATCTATTAATTAAGGTATAATATTCACAAATTCAGCACATCTTTTTTGTGACTCATAGATATTTTCTATTAATTTAAGGAGATTTATGCATGACACTTAATCAATTAGGATATTTTTACCAGGCAGCCGTGTTACAACACTTCAATCAGGCTGCAGAAAAAATGAATATTTCCGAGCCGAGTTTAAGCCGTTCCATCTCTTCACTGGAAGACGAACTCGGTGTGCCTCTTTTTGAAAAAAGAGGCAGAAACGTGATTCTGACAAAGGCAGGTGAGATTTTTTTAGAACATGCCACACAGATTTTAGATGATGTGAAACGTGCGGAGAACAAGATGCACCATCTCGCCACCGACGGTGGGCATATCGACATTGCCTATGTATCCCCTCTGGCAAGAGAGTATATTCCGCGCACTGTCCGGAATTTTCTCTCACTTGAGCAAAACAAGAATATCACCTTCAATTTCAATCAGGACATCACATCCGTGAATATTGAAGGCTTAAAAAAAGGTGCCTATGATCTGATTTTTGGCTCCTACTCTGCCAACGAACCAAATATCGAGTTTGTTCCTATTATAAAGCAGGAAATCGTCGCCATCCTCCCGGCCGGTCATCCGCTGAGCCGCAAAGAGGCTTTGCAGGCTGCTGATTTTTCCGACTATCAGGTGCTTGGATACAACCGTCATTCCGGTCTTGGCAAGTACACACGCAGTTTCTTCAAAGAACACGGGATCGCACCAAATTTCATCTGCGAATCCCCGGACGAAAACGGAATTGCCTCCCTTGTGGCACAGGGGTTTGGGATTGCACTTGTCGCTGATGTTGACACCATCTACCGCGACGACATCTGTATCCGCCCCCTGATTTCAAGCGAATCTTTCTCCCACACCGTCTACATGGGCTATATGCGCGGCAAATACCAGTTGCCGGCTGTCCAGCGGTTCATCGCCTTCGTGAGAAATGTACAGGCGTAACCCTGGTTGATGGCCATATCGGAAACCCGGATATTTGCACGGAAAGAGGTAAAACTTTTATTCGCAAGCCGGGGTTGTGACAGAGGGAGTACAGAATGAAACTTTTGTGAGAATTGTGTAAATTTATCTGTGCCCCAACTTGGACTGTCAGGTTATGTACATTCATCAATGGACTGACCGCACAATGTGTCCGCCTATAAAACACTCGCTTTATCTGTCTCTAGCAGGAGTAAATACCCAAAAATCAGCATCGTTTATTGCAGGCTCAAAAGTCAAAAAGGGGGTTGACTTTTGACCTGCTTCTCTGCTGATTTTCTGGTATTAACTCCTGCACGATACAGATAAGAAGTCGTGTGTTTTATAGGCGGACACATTGTGCGGACTGTCCATTTTTGAATGAACATAAGTAATCATAAAGTCCAAGTTGGGACACAGATAAATTAGCAATTCGAACAAGTTTCATTCTGTACTCCCTCTGCCGCAATCCCGGCTTGCGTAGGAACACTTATTTCTTTCCGTGCAAATATCCGGGCTTCCTTTTCTACATAACGTCCCGGGTTACGCCTGTACATCTCTCACCTGCCCTCGGTCTGCTGACAGACGAATTGGATAAATGACTTTGCCACAGGGGAAAGATAGTGTTTTTTCAGGGTGGCGAGATACACCGACCGCTCGTACACCGGATAACTGATCTCGAGTGTCTTTAGGTTCAGTGACTTTAAGATTGGGATATCCGGCATGACCGCGATCCCGAATCCCTGTGCGACCAGTCCTGCCATACTGGAGTCCTCCTCCATCTCAAAGGCAACCTTCGGGAACTGATTGATCTCCTCAAACATCTGGTCAATGACCGGACGCAACCCGCTTCCTTTTTCAAAATAAATCTGCGGGTACGCAATCGTGTCCCGAAGATCTACGCTGCCATGGATAGCAAGCGGATGGTCTTGCGGCACTGCCACCACAAGCTTCTGATTTCCAATTTTCCGAAATTCGATATCCGGTTCTCCCTCCTGATAGGAAGAAAACACGATGTCATATTTATCTTCTTTTAATCCCGCTAAAATATCTCCGGTCGTTCCCACCGTAAAATGAAAGTCGATATGGTAATCCGGGTAAGCATCCAGAAAGTTCCGCACCATTTTTGGCGTGAAATTGCTTCCCATTGTATAAATATAGGCAAGATGGATGATACCCTCTTTGCTTCCGTTCAGTTCCCTGGTTCTCTGTACCCCCTCCTCAAGCACTTTTAAAGATTCCTCCACATAAGGAAGAAACAACTTCCCATAACGTGTGAGCACAATATTTCTTCCCTTTTTTTCAAAAAGCCTTGTGCCAAGTTCTTCTTCCAGCTGCGCGATCGCGTGGCTTAAAGACGGCTGCGTGATAGAGAGCATCTGTGCGGCTCTCGTGTAATGTTCTTCCTGTGCTAATATCTTAAAATACTGAAGCTGATTTAAATTCATTGTATGCCTCCATTATTACCACTTTTCTATTTTACCGGATCAAATGCATCTGCTCGATGACCCAGCTTTCCTCTTCCATATGATATTCACTGCCACAATAAGGACATTTTTTCTGCCGTACCGCGTCAAAGCTGCCGCCACAACCCGGACAGGAAACGGATGTGATGGAAAATCCAGGTGCTTCCTGTTTTTCCACATTTCTGCGAAATGTAACATCAATGCAGTCACCGCTCTTTTTCACTTTTCCATGCTCCTCGTAATGGTTTATCCACCAGGTCCGCACCGACATGTGCATAATATTTCCCTCCATGCGGATTCCATTCAGACAGATTCCATTCGTATAAGTCATTTCCAGAATGTCAGAAAAAAGTGGCTCGCGCGCATCTGCACGGTAACAGGCAAGCTCCTCCGGTTTTTCGGCTAATACCGCCATACGCACAAGTGAAACAAGCTGTCCTTCAAATTTGTCAAAAGAAAAATTTTTGTCATAGCGCAGCATTGTGTTTTTGATTTTCCGTTTTGAACTGCCCCATTTTAATATAGGTAAATGCTTCATTCCGTCGTGATCAAAAAGTGTTGCCACCAGACGGATATCCGCAACGATAAATCCAAGAAAACCTCCAACCAGTACCGCAGCAAAATAGCTGGCAAGCAATATGAGGGGCAATGGTTGTCCTCCTCTGACAATATTTGCAATCAACATCACCAGAAATACACCGGACATGGAAAATGTCATCGACTGTCTGAAGATATGTCCATTTTTTGCGCTGGAATTACTTCTTATAAAGAAAAGATTGATCACTCTTGGAAACAAATCTTTGATCTGAAACACAGTACCACAGTATGGACACCCCTCCCCTAATTTTGAGACAGAATTCACTGCCCCACAGTTTGGACAGGTCACGCGGATGAACTGGGTCTGCGCCTCATTCGGTGAATGTGCCACGATCTCGTACATCGCCATCTCCGTATCCCGCTCATAAACCGGTCCATTCTCATTTTCAAAAGAAAGTTTTCTGGATACATTCTCATACATCATATCCGTTGTGTACCAAAGAGATTTTCTCGATACCTTGCCTGTTCCGTAGCTGGTTCCTTTGGACGGTACAACACTCTCATGCAGTTTGAGTCCCTTTTTGTCCAGACGTTCCTTCTGCAATTTAAGAAAATACGCCGTATCGCCGTCACAGTCCTGCGGTGTAATTCCTTTTTCATACCACAGATTCAATTCCTTTGCAAAACGGTCATACATGCCGCGCCCCTTGTCCCACTCCGGAACAAAATCCTCAAACGCTTTGTTGTCTTTCCGATACTTTAAAATCCATTTCACACCGACCGCACACAGTACCACCCCGGCTGCCAGAAGTCCGATTTTCACCACAGATGCAATCTCCATTGTCATAAAGGAAGCTGCCAGCACGCCCGCTGCAATAAACGCTGCTCCTTTGAAAAGTTCTCCTCCGTCTGCCTCGCTCGCAGAATCTCTTTTCTGTATACTGATTCCCGAAAAAAATGCCATAACGTTCCCCTCTTATTTTCACTTCTTATTTTTCCATAATAAATATACCTCTCAAATTATAAATCAATCTATAGATTTTTTCTATCATTTCCGGACAAAATAACAATTGGACATTTTTATCATTTCCATATAAGTTGAATGTAACGAGAAGGTCACTTTACCTCTCATTTGTTAAAAAATTAACGTCTGCCCACGTTATTGATTCCTCAGATAATATTTCAAATAAGGAGATTATTTTACGATGAAAACCAAATATCCACATATTTTTGAACCAATGACCATCCGCAGAATGACCGTAAAAAACAGAATCGTCATGACACCTATGGGAACCAACTACGGTGAGCAGAATGGTGAAATGAGTTTCCTTCACATTAATTACTATGAGCAGAGAGCCAAGGGTGGTACAGGCCTTTTGCTCGTTGAGAACGCAAGCGTGGATTCTCCGCAGGGTTCCAACGGAACGACACAGCTTCGCATCGACCTTGACAATTATATTCCAAGACTTTTCAAATTGTGTGAGAGCGTACACAAACATGGAGCCTGTATTGCGATCCAGATCAATCATGCAGGTGCTTCCGCAATGTCTTCCCGTATTGGAATGCAGCCGGTTTCCGCATCTGATGTACCTTCCAAGGCAGGTGGAGAAATCCCTAGACCTCTGGAAAAAGAAGAGATCCTCCACATTGTAAAAAAATATGGAGAAGCAGCAAAACGTGCGCAGATCTGTGGTTTTGACGCAGTGGAGATCCACGCCGGACACTCTTACCTGATCAGCCAGTTCCTCTCGCCTATCACAAATAAGAGAACTGACGAATTCGGTGGTTCCGCTGAAAACCGTGCAAGATTTGCAAAATTAGTCATCGAAGAAGTCCGTAAACAGGTTGGTCCATTCTTCCCAATTTTCGTCCGCATCAGTGCCGACGAATTAATGGAAGGCGGTAACACTTTAGATGATACTTTAGAGTACTTACAGTACTTCGAAAAAGAAGTTGACGTATTTGACGTTTCCTGTGGTTTAAATGGTTCTATCCAGTACCAGATCGATGCTAACTACTTACCAGATGGATGGCGTTCTTACATGGCAAAAGCTGTAAAAGAAAAATACGGCAAACCATGTATGACTGTTGGTAATATCCGTGATCCGAAAGTTGCAGAAGATATTCTTGCAAGAGGTGATGCAGACCTTATCGGAATGGGACGTGGACTGATCGCTGATCCTGAATGGGTAAACAAAGTAGAATTCGGCAATGAGTGCGATATCCGTAAATGTATCTCATGTAACATCGGCTGTGCAGGACACAGAATCGGTTTAAACCAGCCAATCCGTTGTACTGTAAACCCAGCCGTTAACACTGGTGAAGATTACATGAAACATAAAGTGAACAAACCTTGCAACGTTGTTGTCATCGGTGGTGGTACTGCTGGTCTTGAAGCAGCCTGTACCGCAGCAGAAGTTGGATGCACAACTTTCCTGATTGAGAAAAAAGCAGAGCTCGGCGGACTTGCTTCCGTAATCTCCAGGATTCCGGACAAAAAACGTCTGGCAGACTTCCCGAACTACATGATCCACCGTGCAGGCAGACTTCACAACTTATTCATTTTCAAAAATACAAGTGCAACCGCAGAACTCGTTAAGAGCTTAAACCCGGATATCATTGTAAATGCAACCGGTTCTGTTCCAACACTTCCTCCAATCACAGGTCTGCATGACCTTGTTGACAAAGATGGTACAAATGTTGCAACTGTATTAAAGATGATCGAGCGGCTGAATGAGTATCCAGAAGACATGACCGGTAAAAAAGTTTCCATCATCGGCGGTGGTGCTGTAGGTCTTGACGTTATGGAATTTTTCACCGAGAGAGGTGCAGAAGTTTCTATGGTTGAAATGCTTCCAATGATCGGTAATGGTCTTGATCCTGTCACAAAATGTGACACAAACGCTAAAATGGCAAAATACCATGTAAAACAGATGACAAACACTGCTTTACAGGAAGTAAAAAATGATCGTTTCATCGTGAAAAATCCAGAAGGTGAGATTGAGGAAGTTCCATTCGATTATGGATTCATCTGCCTTGGTATGAGAGCTAACACTCCTGTTTTAAGTGAAATCGAGGAAGCTTTCAGCGATACAAACGTAGAGATCGTTAATATCGGAGACAGCAAACGTGCCCGCAGAATCATCGAGGGTACAGAAGAAGGTAGAAATATCTTAAACGTACTTGCTCGCCACGATTATTTATAAAATAAACCTGTCTCCCCGGGAGACACTGTCTGCCATCCCCCTTCCTGGCAGACAGGATGAAAAGAGAGTGTGAATACTTTTTTTCACACTCTCTTTTGTTTTAAATTATGCGTTTATCCTACATAATCAATCTACGATATTATCACTCAGATCTTTTGTGGATTCAACCGCATATCTCATTCCATCCGTTTGTATTGATTCGCTGCTTACATATACACTTTGCACGAAATCTTCATTTCTATATAGTGCCAAAAAATAAGAATATCCTTGAACATTACTCTTTTCGTGCGAAATTACAGTCATACTTCTAATTTGATCCAGAATTCTATCCACTTCTTCTATACTGTTAATTTCCTTTTTTTCTCCCGTATTTCCATTTGTTACAATTATTTTTGTAATATCATCTTGTACTGCTATTTCAGTACACATCACTATTGCCTCCTGTTCCTCGCTGTTATTATTCTTTATTAGAAAATTCTCATCTGTTATAAATGTCTCACTTTTATCTTCTATGCGAATTTCCCCCGTTACAGGATGCACTCTTATACTAGTTGATTCACTTGTATCTATTTCTGTTGATGTACACCTCTGTTCATTTTCTAAATCAACTTCAACAGAATCCTTATCTACATAATCCTCATAACTTTTAATCCTGCCAAAATAACGCAGATAATATTCTCTTTGAAGATTCAGGCTATAATTTATTACATAACCGCTTCCATCTTCCAGCTCAAAAATATAACGAACCATGCCATGATACAGCTCACCATTCTGCAACTCTACATACATCACTTTGGCTGCACTTATATTTTTTTCTGATAGTTTACATAATTTTCCCTTTAAAATTTTATAAACCTCATCGTAATCAAACTGTTCAAATTTCATACCCTCTGCATACATTCCATCAATATTCAGGCGCATTTCATTTATTGTATGCTCTTGTGCATCAAGCAGTATCATTGCATTTCCTTCATCCATATCAAACATTACCCGATCCGTAATTTCACCGTATTCTATGTGATACTCATCTTCCATATCAACTTCAAAGAATTCCTCTATATTCTGTTTTGCGGCTTTCACGATCAAAGATTCTGTTTCTAAATTCTGATTAAAATTTTCTGTTTTTTCTGCTGTTGTTGATTCAAGACTAAAATCACGTTTTATATAAAAATCTATAATTTCCAGTAATTCTTCATCCGACATCATTCTATCAGGCAAATAAAATTTACTTTCACTAATGCAAAAAAACAACTCTTTTCCGTTTATTTCTGCTTTGCTTTCTACTTTTGAAATACTATTCTTTGGAAACACTCCCTTTTGTTCATAATCTTTCTTTAATTTTTTCAAACGTGCTCTTTCTTCTTCTGATAATTCTCTTGAAAATGAATCCGCATCCACTTCAGCATTTTGCACTTCTTCATTATACGCAAATATCTCATCTGCCTTCATCTCACCCAGACGTTCATTTTTGTAATTTATTGCCGCATAAGTAGTTCCTACTCCAACTACCAGAAAAATTGCCAATGTACAGGCAATTCTCAGCATTCCTATACTTTTTATTCCGTTAGTTCTGGTATTTTCGAGTTCCTTAAGATTTTTTCTTACTTTCTCATAATAACCATCTGGTATTTGAGGCTTAGAATCTGTCAGCTCCGTTTTTATATCCAAATCCAGTTTATCTTTCATTTTTACCTCCTAATTTGCACTGTCTGCCATTGCTCTCAAAAACTGCTGCTTTACTCTGCTTCTAATATATCTTTTAATTTTTCTCTTGCCCTTGCCAACCGTGACCTTACGGTTCCTTCCGGTATATTTAAAATTTTGGAGATTTCTCTTGTTGAAAACTCCTGCTCATAATACAGAATAATGACCATACGATATTTTTCTTCTATTTCCATTACCTTTGCCCACAATCCATGGTCAGGATTTTCATTTTTCGCTGCAATTTCTTCTACTGGCTCTTCAAAAACCAATCGCTTTTTTCTTTTCAGATAAGTGTAAGCTGTATTGGTCAAAATTTTCATAATCCAGTATTTGAATCTTGCATCATTTCTGAGCTGATTTCTTGCTTCGAAAGCTTTTACAATTGTTTCTCCAACTATATCCTGCGCATCCGCCTCATTTTTACATATTGATAATGCCAGATAATACATATCGTCCTGGTACATCATAATCAGGTTTGCAAACTTTTCTGTATCTGTTTTCCTCAAGAATTCTTTTCTCCGTTCCTTAGGTTCGTATTTTCGCTTTGTCACGATCTATATAATAGACAATTCAACTTTCTATTTTGCTCCCTATTTCTAAGAAAAAATAAATTTCTGTTAAATTTTTTTTATAAAAAGAGAGTGCGAAAAATACTTTCATATTTTTCACACTCTCTTTTACGCCTCCAAAAGCCGTACTGCCTCAATCCTTTTCTCTACTTCCCGTGTCATAGAACCGCTCACGCCGAAATCTATCCCCAGCAGTCCAAACTCATAACTTGAAAGCATATAAGTAATGGATGTTTTCTTTTCCTCTAACTCTTCAAAAAATACTGTGACCGTAGCAACGATATTTGGATACAAAAAATATCTTTCATACACACGCACCAGCGTTTTATTCTGTGCATCTTGCCCCGGCATTTCTCCGCAGTAGGAAAAGTTTTTCTTTCCTTTCTGCATTTCTGTATGAAATCGTCTTACTACATCTTCGAAGGTTCCCTCTATCACTACCGGTCTTTTTTCCATTATGATTTCTCCTGCAATGCCTGTACATTATCAAATACATTTTCCTCTTTATCATAGTTGAAGTATTCATTTTTTTCAATCTTTAAAACATTTTTCACCTTAAAAATTTCTCCATTCTACTACAATATATTTATGGTTAATATCCCTTACAGCCAGTAAGGAATTATCC
>OLOG01002007.1_pt1 | contig 10404 bp, 9 predicted proteins | sample 1672351 | NCBI WGS metagenome assembly OLOG01 (sample SAMEA3136674, study PRJEB25190) | human gut metagenome | biome: human gut; feature: human-associated habitat; material: faeces | place: Austria | collected 2013 | reverse complement strand
GTAATTCTCATATATTCTGTTTTTTCGGGTTACCCCAACTATTGACATTGAGCCTCTAATATTTTAGCGTATTTTAGCAGATAAAAGGCAAAAAAACAACCGCACTAAAAAGCTCAAAAATTGCTTTCTAATGCGGTTTTTCTATGGTCGAGGTGACCGTGACAAGTGGCTTGAATACTGAACAAACGGCATATGACAGCAAGTTTGACAGTAAGTTTTTGGTATCGTCATACTATTGTTATGTTATTCTTCTTCATATAAGAATCGGCAATAGCAAGATTTTCACTACTGTATTTTTGAAACACATCACAGTATGTATCAAGTGTAATTCTTATGTCGGTATGACCGAGAAGATTTTGCAGTACCTTTGCAGGCATACCTGATTCTATACACCTTGTTGCATATGTATGACGAAGTGAATGTAAATCCACTCTGCCGTAAACACTCTTATCAAGTATATCATACTTTTTCAGCGTGTTTGCGTATTGATAATTTACCTGATTAGTTGTGACAAGTTTATCCACACTTGAAGCAAATATAAGACCGTCTTTTTTATCTCCGATACACTGTTTTAAAAAATCAGCTATATCATCATTAAAATAGATTGTACGCATACCTGCTTTAGTCTTTGTTGAGCCGCTTATATATGTTTTGCCGTTAAGACCTCTGCTGACAGTCTTACAAATCTTTATTGTACGGTCATTAAAGTTAATATCTTTGACTTCTAAAGCGTTGATTTCGCCCATACGCATACCTGTAAACATTGACAAAAGCATTTGTTCCGAATAACATATATCCTCGCTTTTGAGAATATCTATCAGCTTTTTCTGTTCATCAACAGTCAATGCTCTTACTTTTACAAGCTCCTGCTTTGACTTTGGCTTTCTGATGTTCTGCATAGGGTTTTCCGAAATAATCTTCTTTCGCATACCCTCATTGAAAACTACCTTTAAAAGCTGATATACCTTATCTAAATAGGATTGTGAGTAAGATATTTTAGAAATGAAAAAACGCTTTATTTCGTCCTCTGTAATCTCACGCAATGCAATATCATAAATAGGGCTAAGTGTTTTTAAAGTTTCGTTCTTGCGGTCATATGATGTTTGCTTAATCTCATTAAGAGCGAATTGCTCTTCAATTAACTTCTCTGCAAGCTCATATATTGTAGTGTTATCTACTTCATCAAACAAGCCTGCTTTTGCTTGAATACGGTACTCAAGCAATTTGTTTTTTACAATGCGTTCTGTTTTGCCATAGGCGGTCTTACGCTTTTTCTTTCCGTTAATATCAAGAGTAATTTGCCCTGCATAGCATTTTCTGCTTTCAACATAATAAATTGAACCGTCACCATAATCAAGTTTCTTACATTTTGACTTTGGTTTTGTGCTTTTTGTGTTAATAAAAATCGTTCCTTTCCCAACCGTAAAGCACAAAAGATTTTTACTATATCAGTATTGTATAGCCTTAAATCTTTTGTGTCAATACGGTTGCTTAAATATTATGTAAATGCTTTAAATACTCATACCCTTCTTTTTTGCGACCAGTTAAGAAAAGCATTTAGCTCAACTTTAAGATTTTTACCTACCCGTATTAAAGGGAAATCTGCTCTCAACATAATATTGCGTGCAGTAGGCAAGGAACAACCAAGTGCTTCGGCAACCTCTTTTGTCCCTATGAATTTAATATCCTCACTCATAGTCAGTCCTCCTTTTTATCCGCAAAATTCACTGTAAAAATACTTTTATGTAATTAGAACAGACTGCCAATGCGTAATGCTGTTTTCAATTTGCACGGACAGTCTGTTCAAGTGTTTCAATAATTATTCAGTTTTGTTTGTTGAAGCATCAAGAAATTCTTCAAGGTATTTCTTAGGAATAATATATCGCCGTCCGGCTCTTACGGATTTGATTGTACCGTTATTGAGCATTTTGTAAGTCAGAGTTCTTCCTGTGTGAAGAATGCTCATCAGATCCACAGCAGTAAGTACATCGCTGTAATTATCGAGAATTCCTCTTTTTTCGCTGTCACTCATAGTTCCACCTCCAATCTGTTTTACAAAATATTTTCATCAAACCAATACGCTTGAAATATTTTTCCGCTGTTCGTAAGAAAACGACCTTGTGAAGACTTTGCAATCAAATCTGCTGCATCTGTACTGTCAAGAATAATCTGCGATAACACGTTATCCGCTCTGCCGCAAATTCTTGTGTCAATGTTGTTGCGTATCTGACCGTTAAGAATTCCTGCATCAGGTCTTTGCGTTGCAAGTACTAGGTGTATTCCAAAGGCTCTGCCTTGTCTTGCTATTATTGAAAGTTCGGATTCAATTTTCAAAATTTCGTCCTTCTGTTGCTTTGAAAGACCTGTTTTGTCAAGCACCTCGGCAATCTCATCACACGCAAATACAATTCTGTAAAGTTTTTTCTTTGCATTACGATTGTATTCGTCAATATTTGCAACACCTGCCGTGCGAAGAATTTGTTTTCTGTTTTGCAATTCATCGGTTATGCTGACAAGCACCTTATACAAGTTTTTTTCATCAGTCAGCAAAGAGCATTTTATGTGCCATATCGGCGGAAAATCTACACCGCCTTTGAAATCGGCAATATAGACTTTTGCACCCTTTTTGACGCATTGCATCAAAACAAGCTTGAGTAAAACACTCTTGCCCGAACCTGTTGAACCACCGATAAGCATATGCGGAATTTTGGCAATGTTTACACTCACCCGTCCCGAATAACCTTCACCAAGCACAATTTCAAAATTCTCATCGCTCAGCAAATTTTCCGACCATTCGATATAATCCGAAAGCCTGTTTTCACCGTCAACACATCTGATAATCACGACACGGCAATCATCGCCCTCACGCATCTCATCAATATGTATATTGAGTGCAGATTCTATTCTGTCTTGATTATCAGTCCATTCTGACAAAGGAATGCCAAAGGTTTTGAATTTGAGAATCATAACCCTGTCATTACTTTTATCAACTGATTTTGACAAAAGCAACGGTGCTTCTCCTGCGGAATTTACAAATCCTATTCTGTGAAGATTATTGCTGATACTGCTTGCTCCGAATGGCATGCCAATCAGAAAGATTGTCACAAATGTTACCGATGAAATAATAACAAGTATTAAAGCTGAGATAATAAACATCTTTAAATTCAGAAACAATCCTTCAGGCTTCCAGATTAAATAGCGGTATTTCCAGAAAATCAAGCAGGCGGTCAAATATAACAATGATATAATCCTGCCCGAGTTTTTTCTGAAAATTCTTTTCAAACCGTTGCTGAAATATATTACGATAATTCGCATATTCCAACCGTTGTGAAGACTCGACTTATTATTGTTGTCAATCATCGTTTTTTATCTCCCTGACCTTATTGATTTCAGTAACCGTGTATGTATTAACATCGGTGTATTCAACAAGAAAGTTTATTCTTCGTATAAAAGCTTTCCATGTTTCAGGTTTATAATGCTGAACCTCGCTGTATTGCTCACTGAGAGAAATATTTGAGGTGATATACACCGTGTCATAGCAAGCGACCTTGTCATTAAATCTTGCAGGCAGCATAAGCGGATAAATATCAAGATAGTTCAGCATATCTTCTATCTGAATCTGCGATGCAAATTCTTCAAAGACAAGTACAGATTGTCCGTGATAGCTGTCAAAATTTATTCCTGTGTTACGGCGATAAGCAGTAATTCTGCAAATATCGGACGCTCTGTGTTTTTGATATATTCCCATTGTTTTGCCTGTTCCTGACTTTCCGTAAACATAGTAAACGGTAACATTCCGTTTCTTTTCACGGAAAATATTTGAAAGTACGGTCTGCCTGAGTGCGTCAATTTCTTTTATCCTAAAAACATATTTCGGATGGAGCTTGATGATTTCATATGTATCAAGTCCGTTTTCAATTTCTTCAATCAATGCAGACATATCAGGAGAATTCTCATCAACAGGCTTTGGCACATCACCGAACTCTTCAAATGTATCAATAAGATTCGTATGTTCCTTATCAGAGCCTTTCCACTTACCATCTTTGCGAAGATAGTCACGGTTTTCGATTACACTTCCGTTAGCCTTGTCAATATGGGCGATAGGGAAGCGTTTTTTCAATGTTGAAAAGCGAATTGGTGACTTTGAGTAAATGAAAATGTGCGTGTGCCTTGTACCTGTTGTTGCAATCTCATCCACAAGGCAAAAATAATCAGGATTAAACAGATGCAGAATGTTCTTGATTTCAGCATGATTCAGTCCGTAATCAAGCGGATTGTTTACGGTCAAAAGCCATTTTCTCGACTGAAGATTTGTACTTCCCATACAACCTCCCTGCTACTGCTACATTGCTACGATAGGGGTAATACTACCCCTATCGCAGAGTCTCTGCACGGTGTGCTTAAGGCACACCATGCAAAGACTGATTTGGTGCAGTTTAAGCCTTTCCCGCATTGACAGCACGAATATTCTTCGCCGTTGCAGAAACCTTGTAGCCCTCGGGAGTCCAATACGGACGCATCTCAAGTCCATCAAAGATGACCACCGGATAATGCCTGTCATCAGGCTTTTCAAGTTTGCACTCGCCGTCAATCTTGATCGTCAGCTTTTCAAAAGCCTTATCAGGCAAGGCAACGGTGTACTTAAATCCGCTGACTTCACCTGTTCTCTTGCCGTTCTCATAGACATACGCAGGTGCAACATCTACAAGCACAGGATTTTTGCCGATTGTCTTGTTGGCATCAATCGCAATTAAGTTAATGTTCATTCTTAAAATCCTTTCAAATAATAAATTATCATCGATGATGGCTATATTATACATTTCTGATTTTTATCAGTCACTCCGATTTACCGGATTGACAAATGAAAAAACTGTTAATTTTGCAAACGCACAAATTGTAAAAAAACAAGGCACACTGCAAAATACTGCAATGTGCCTTAATAATCATATCTTAATGAAGCTTAAGCATTCGAGCTAATCTATCATTCTCTATCTTATTTTCAATATAACTATTTACTTTTTCAATAGCATATTGAATAGGATCAAGCTCATCCTTGCCCTCATTAAGGTATTCGGAAATCTCTTCTAATATCTCATACGCTGTATTCGATATTACGGTGTCCGTTCTGCATATTCCGGCTTTAGTTAACAATGAATAGATTATATCTACATCAATATATAACGCTAATGCAAACATAAAACGAAACACCTTAAGTCTTCCGAAAGTGATATCGTAATGATTGATCAAACTGTTAATGGTATCATTTGAAAATTCGGTTATCAACTTGATATCCTCCCAGGTGATGCCATTATTTCTCATAATAGTTTTTACAACATCACCAAAGGTTTCACTCCCATTTGTTTTAACATCTTTAGATGTAATATTTTTGCTGTTTTGCATACTACTGCATCAAAACACAATATCCATACGGTAACTAAATTTTTAAATTTATATTGCATAATATAACCTCCTTAAAAAAATTATTTTTTGATGACTTTTTTAAGTCCTGTCATCACGGACTTTTTATAGGCACTAAACATTAGTGCTGATTACTAAATTTTCTCTTTGACCTATAACATGATTTATATTATCGGTCGGTTATAAATGATTTATTTCCATACAGTATTTTTATACCATTTAACCCTCGTATGGAAGGGTTCTCGTGTTAGTTTTGCAAACAAAAAAGAGCACAAATCAAAATTGTACTCTTTCGTCTTTCATAATCGAATATAACATAGCCGATTATGTTTCTATTTAATTTTCATTGATTTCGAGTAAAAAAGGGTACACTACCCTAAGGAACTCAAAAATGACTTAAAATCATCTACTTCAGTGCAATGTTTCAGCACCGTTTCATCTTAATTCAAATTCAAAGTTTTACCTTTGATCTAGCTTTTCGCCAATTTAATCTTTTAATTGATTTTTCTTAACAACTTAGGTAACAAGGAGAATACCTAAATAATATCACATTCATAAAAATATTGCAATAGTTATTTACAATTTTTCACAATATTCCGTATTGCAATTTACAAAATATCGGTTTCATAAACCTATTTTTTGTAAATTGGGGCTTACTTTTATGTCTGTTTACACTTCCATTACATTATCAGTCCAAAGCTCGCACTGTGTCATAACCGTCTGCACAGCATCTTCCATACCTTCGGGCGGATACTTGTGCTTTTTCAGGAGCTTTTTGATAAGCATACGCATTTTTGCTCTTGCAGACTCTCGTTTTTGCCAATCAATCGTCTTGTTTTTGCGGAGAGTATCAGCAAGTTCTTTTGTAATTGCAATTAACTCGTCATTTTCGTAAAAATCTTTAATTGCCTGTGGCTTAGTCAAAGCATCATAGAAGGCAAGCTCATCAGCAGTAAGTCCGAGTTCTTCGCCCTCTTTTTGCGCTGTCGCAATTTGCTTTGCCAGCTTCAGCATTTCTTCAATGACTTCTTCATTGGTCAGCATACCGTTCAAATATGCATTGAGCGAACGCTGCATAATCTCGCTGAATTTCTCGGATTTAACCACATTCGTTCTGCGATAAATTGAAACCTGCTCTGCAATCAACTTTTTCAAAAGTTCGACGGCAAGGTTCTTTTCTTTCATATTCGCAACTTCTTGCAGGAACTTCGGGTCAAACAAAGAAAATTCTTCCTTAATATCCGAGAAAAGATTGATAACTCCGTCGCTTTTGATACTCTGCTTCAAAAGCTCGTTTATTCTTGCGTTCATTTCCGGCAGAGAAATCTTTTTGTCCACACCGGTATTCGTCAATCTGAGAACCAGTACACGCACAGACTCAAAGAACGCCGCTTCAAATCTGCTGTCCTCATCAACCAAAGAAGAACAGAGAGATAATGCCTGATGAAGCATAAGGGCTTCTTTTACGAAAGAGTCTTTATCATCAACCTTTTCTCTGCCCATAATAAAGTTGACAGCACCGCTGATTGTTTTTGCTCTTTCAAGGTCTGTTCCGTTTTTGAACTTGGAGTAATCGTATCCGTGAAATTTATCTCGGCACACATCTAACTTCTTAAGAAATTCAGGATATGCAACCTTTGCTACATCGGTATCGCCGTAGTTCTTTTTATCACGGGAGGTGTAGTCATTCATTGCCTGCTTCAAAGCGGTTGCAATTCCGACATAGTCAACAACAAGACCGCCTTCTTTATCACGGAACACACGGTTTACACGGGCGATAGCCTGCATAAGATTGTGTCCCGACATCGGCTTGTAAACATACATAGTGGCAAGTGAAGGCACATCAAAGCCTGTAAGCCACATATCAACAACAATCGCAATTTTAAGCGGACTGTTGTTATCCTTAAATTTCTTTGCAAGCTCGTTTTTGTGGTGCTTGTTTCCGATTATTTCACACCATTCTTCCGGGTCATTGTTGCCGGAAGTCATAACAACTGCAACCTTTTCTGTCCAAGCAGGACGAAGTTCTAAGATACGCTTGTAAATTTTCATAGCGATAGGGCGAGAATAAGCAACAATCATTGCTTTACCTGTCAGCAGGTTTTCTCTGTTGTTCTCGTAGTGGTCGAGTATATCGCTTACTAGCGAATTGATGGTGTTATCATTGCCGAGGATTGCTTCCATCTGACCGAGTTCACGCTTGCTCTTTTCGATAACTTCTTCATCGGCATTGGCGGACATAATATCATACTCGGTATCAATCATCCGTAGCGTTGCTTCATCGAGATTGAGCTTAATTACACGGCTTTCGTAATAAACCGGGCGGGTTGCTCCGTCCTCAACCGCCTGAGTCATATCGTAAATGTCAATATAGTCACCGAACACCTCACGGGTGCTGCGGTCTTTTGAAGAAATAGGCGTGCCTGTAAAACCGATATATGTAGCGTTAGGTAAGGTGTTGCGGATAACACGAGCCGTACCGATTTTTACCTTACCGGTTTTAGCGTCCACGGTTTCGGTCAGTCCGTATTGTCCACGGTGCGCTTCGTCTGCCATAACCACAATGTTGTGGCGTTCGGATAACGCTTCGTGCGACTCCTCAAACTTTTGCATAGTGGTAAAAATAATGCCGTTTGCCTGTCTGCCGTCCAACCAGTCCTTTAATCCGACATCATTTTTACCCGAAGTTTCTGTCAGCTTTCTGCAAGTAGCGTGTACCGGCTCTTGTCTCAAAAAGTCTTTGCACTTTGCAAACTGACCGTAAAGCTGGTCGTCAAGGTCGTTTCTGTCGGTAATTACAACAATCGTCGGGCTGTCCAACGCTTCTTGCAACAAATGAGCATAGAACACCATAGACAGCGACTTTCCGCTGCCTTGGGTATGCCAAAATACGCCGCCCTTACCATCGGTAACGGTAGCGTGCTTTGTGGATTCAATCGCTTTTCTAACCGCAAAATACTGGTGATAGCCTGCAAGAATTTTGAATGAATTGATACCCTCGTTAGAAAAGCAAATAAAGTTTTTGATTATATCAAGCAGTCGTGCCTTTTGGAACATACCCTCAAAGAAAGTATCAAACTGTGCATACTGCGTGTTTTCATAGTCGCCGTCTTTTGTTTTCCACTCCATAAAGCGGTCTTCACCGGAGGTGATCGTACCCGCTTTGGAGGTCAACTGGTCGCTCATAACACAGATGGCGTTATATACAAACATTGACGGAATTTCCTGCATATAATTACGGAGCTGTCTGTACGCTTCGGAAGCGTCCGTTTCTTCACGGAAGGGAGATTTTAGCTCAACTAAAACTACCGGCAAGCCGTTCAAAAAGAGAATTACATCAGGGCGTTTATTGCTGTTTTCAATGAAAGTCCATTGATTTGCTACGATAAAGGAGTTATTGTCGGGATTTTTGTAGTCAACAAGATAGACGATAGAGGAGCGTTCCTCACCGTCAACAAAATACCTAACAGGAATACCGTTTTGCAGATAGTCCATAAAGACAGCGTTTTTCTGCACAAGCTCTCCGTTTTCAAAGTTTTTGAGTTTAAACATAGCATCCTGAATAGCATCATCAGGCAGCCCTCTGTTCAAACGATACAGAGAGTCAATCAAAATCTCCTCATATAACGGGCAGTAAAAATCCCTTTCTATATCGGGACCGTATGCGTAATCGTATCCCAAATCATTTCTAAACAGCTCGATTACTGAATTTTCATAATCGGCTTCGGTATAATTTGTCGGCATTTATCTAACCACCTACTTTTTAGAATTTAAAATTTCTATTATCTCGCTTGATTCATCACTATCTAAATTTTGGCATATTGACTTGTAAAAAGACTTTACATCTCTGTCTTTCAAAATATATGTAACTTGATTATTTTCAAGTGCAATTGTTACTAATCTATTTTTTTGCTCGTCTGTCCAATTTTTGTATTCGCTTAGTTGTTCAATTATATCGTGAGTATTGGCAAAACTCATACTGTCTTCAAGATTGTTTATCAATTTTGTTTTTTGAATTGTTTCCTCACTTTGCTGTTTTGTTTCCTCGTTCTTTTCCGAAATGCAATTAAAGTGAACTTCTTCTAACAATTCGTTTGAAGCGGTTCTATCAATAATCATTTGCACTAATTTTTCCAATTCGGATCCTTTTTTATAATCTGCCGGTTCATAATACTTGATTCTGTTTTCTTCAAGCATTCTAAACACTTTTGATTTGTCTTTGGTTTTAGAATTATACACGCCAATCGAATGCCCACCATTTACATTGACAAGTTTCATACAAGGAATATCTGTATCACTGTCACCAATGTATATCATATTTCTAAATGGTACACGATATTGATTCGGCTGAAAATATGAGTTGACGCCTTGGTCATTTATATCAAGAACACCTTTTTCAATTCTAAATAAAAATTGTGTCTTGTTTGTGTAGTTAACAACTTGAGCCGGCCAAACTGCTACACCATCTTTATCAAAATAAAAAGAACTTGCATATATTTTTTTAAATTTATCGGCGACTTCTGTACCTTCTATCATTTCTTTAAGCCCAGATGAAATAATGTAGTGTTCAACGCACACACCTTTATTTTTACCATATTCATTTATCCTATCAAACCAAGTTTTTACTCCAGGAAATAACTTGACATTGCTACCTTGTTCATATAATGTGTCTTTTGTAAATAGAAGTTTTCCTCTTGCGTTGGATGCCATCATATACATATACGCCAGATTTTGGTCCATATCGTTGTTTTTGGCTAATTCATTTGACTCTTTCCAAAACTCTGAAACCTCATAATCTATAGATTGTATATATCCTTGAGCTTGCATATCGTCAGGTGATAATGTTTTGTCGAAATCATAGCATATAGCAAGAATTGGTCTCTTTTTCATATAAATTATCCTTTCGCTTATTTAATTGTGAATATTCAGGAATAAACAATAATTTAGAGCAGCAAGCAGAAGCGATTTTTCAATCAATCCTTAGCA
>OLOG01002006.1_pt1 | contig 10409 bp, 6 predicted proteins | sample 1672351 | NCBI WGS metagenome assembly OLOG01 (sample SAMEA3136674, study PRJEB25190) | human gut metagenome | biome: human gut; feature: human-associated habitat; material: faeces | place: Austria | collected 2013 | reverse complement strand
AAAGGATTGTGGGAGTGCAACGCACGGAACAATCCGTAGGCATCATAGTTGGGGATTTTTGACACCCACATCATAGGATGCCAAAAGAGGTCTGTTTTTACCATTTTGGTATAAAAGAGAAAGTTTCTTTCAAATTGCAGTGAGAACGGAAAGGAGAAATTTTGAAAAAACTTCTTATATATCTTCGCGACTATAAAAAAGAGAGCATTCTTGCCCCGGCGTTCAAGATGCTGGAGGCAACGTTTGACCTTCTGGTTCCTCTTGTTATGGCTGCGATCATCAACACAGGAATTGCAAACAAAGACAAAGGGTATATTCTGTCACACTGCGGACTTCTGATCCTGCTTGGAGTGATCGGTCTGACCTGCAGTATCACCGCACAGTATTTTGCGGCGAAAGCATCCGTTGGATTCTGTACGAAGGTGCGGCATGTGCTGTTCTCACATATTCAGTCCCTTGGATTTGCGGAGATGGACAAGCTGGGTACTTCCACACTGATCACGCGAATGACGAGTGATATCAACCAGGTGCAGAGCGGACTGAATCTCTTCCTGAGACTGTTCCTGAGATCCCCGTTTATTGTATTCGGAAGCATTGTCATGGCATTTATCGTAAGCCCGAAGGCGGCTGTTATTTTTGTTGTAACGATCCCGTTGCTTTCCATTGTTGTCTTTGGCATTATGTTGATCACGATGCCGCTTTACCGGAAGGTACAGGGCAGCCTTGACGGAATCCTGGGGATCACCAGGGAGAATCTGACCGGTGTGCGTGTGATCCGTGCATTTAATAAAGAGGCAGATGAGAAAAAACGTTTTGAACAGCAGAATCAGATGCTGACAGATGCTCAGAAATTTGTGGGGAAGATCTCCGGACTGATGAATCCGGTTACCTACATTATTGTAAACGGGGCACTGATTGTGTTGATCTATACCGGAGCACTCCGGGTGGATGCGGGCATCATTACCCAGGGCCAGGTTGTGGCACTGGTAAACTATATGTCACAGATTCTGGTAGAACTGGTGAAGCTGGCTAATCTGATCATTACTGTAACCAAGGCATTTGCCTGTGGTAACCGTATTCAGAGTGTATTTGAAGAAGAAAGCGGTATGCCGGAAGGAGATCGGCTATGGATACGTGTGGAAAAAGCAGAGATTCCGGTGGTAGAATTCGACCATGTGAATTTACGTTATGAAGGCGCCGGAGAGGATTCTCTGACTGACATCAGTTTCCGGGCCATGCCGGGGCAGACCATCGGTATTATCGGTGGCACCGGATCCGGAAAATCTTCTGTGGTGAACCTGATCCCGAGATTCTATGATGCAGCAGCAGGTGCGGTACGTATCAATGGAAAAGATGTAAAAGATTATAAAGTAGAAGAACTGCGTACCCATATCGGTGTGGTACCGCAGAAAGCAGTTCTGTTTAAGGGAACTATTGCGCAGAATCTGCGCTGGGGAAAAGAAATGGCCACAGAAGCAGAGCTGGAAAAAGCCATTGAGATCTCTCAGGCGAAAGAATTCGTAGATGGAAAAGAGGATCGTCTGAATTATCAAATTGAGCAGAATGGAAAGAACTTATCCGGCGGTCAGCGTCAGCGTCTGACCATCGCCAGAGCACTGGTGAGAAATCCTGAGATTCTGATCCTGGATGACAGTGCATCTGCACTGGATTTTGCCACAGATGCGAAGCTTCGTAAGGCAATCCGTCAGATGGAAAGCCACCCGGTAGTATTTATCGTGTCACAGCGTGCCTCTTCCATTCAGTATGCAGACCAGATTCTGGTACTGGAAGACGGTGAAATGGCAGGTCTCGGAACTCATGCCGAATTGATGGAAAGCTGTGAGATCTATCGTGAGATCTATGAATCACAGTTTGAGACAAAAAAGAATCAGAATGTAGCTGGTGCAGAGACTGAGAAAGGGGTGATGGATCATGGCACAGACAAATAAGAAAAATGAAAAACAGAGTGAGACATTAAAAAAAGTGCTCCGTTACCTTGGAAAGTACCGGATTTATCTGGTATTTACGATTTTACTGGCAGCACTGACCGTGGCTTTGACCTTATATGTACCGAAGCTGACAGGGGCAGCAGTGGATGATATTGTAGGACCGGGACAGGTGAATTTTGGTGGTGTGATACAGATCCTTGTAAAGATCGGTGTCAGTATTGCAATTACGGCATTTGCCCAGTGGCTCATGAATATCTGTAACAACAAGATGACCTACCAGATCGTGCAGGATGTGCGAAATGAAGCATTTAAAAAGATCGAAATTCTGCCGCTGAAATACATTGACGGGCATCCTTACGGGGAGATCGTCAGCCGTGTCATCGCAGATGTAGACCAGTTTGCCGACGGTCTTCTCATGGGATTTACCCAGTTATTTACCGGTGTGGCAACCATCATCGGAACACTGGGATTCATGCTTTCCGTAAATGTAAAAATTACACTGGTAGTGGTAATTATCACTCCGGTATCCTTCTTTGTGGCTGGATTTATCGCAAAGAGAACCTATACCATGTTTAAACTGCAGTCTGAAACCAGAGCAGAGCAGACTGGACTGATTGATGAAATGATCGGCAATCAGAAAGTGGTACAGGCGTTTGGGCAGGGCAGACACGTCTTGGAACGTTTTGATGAAATCAATGACCGATTGCAGAAATGTTCCTTAAGAGCTATTTTCTTCTCGTCCATTACAAGTCCATCTACCCGTTTTGTTAACAGTCTGGTATATGCAGGCGTGGGAATTACCGGCGCGTTTTCCGCTATCCAGGGCAGACTGTCAGTTGGACAGCTTACCTGTTTCCTGAGTTATGCGGACCAGTATACCAAACCGTTTAACGAGATCTCCGGTGTAGTAACAGAGCTGCAGAATGCCATTGCCTGCGCGGGAAGAATTTTTGATCTGATTGAAGAAGAACCGCAGATTCCGGAAGCGGAACATGCAGTAACGTTGACAGATGTAAAAGGAAATATCGAATTAAAAGACGTGAAGTTCTCCTATGTACCGGAACAGAAACTGATCCGGGATCTGAACCTGAAAGTAAAACCGGGACAGAGAGTGGCAATTGTAGGGCCGACCGGATGTGGAAAGACCACGCTGATCAACCTGCTCATGCGTTTTTATGATGTGACCGGAGGATCTATAGCAGTAGAGGGAACGGATGTCCGAGATCTGACCAGAAGCAGTCTGCGTGCAGGATTTGGCATGGTACTTCAGGAGACCTGGCTGAGAACCGGCACGATCCGTGACAATATCATTATGGGGAAACCGGATGCAACAGAGGAAGAGATCATTGCGGCAGCAAAGGCTTCTCATGCACACAGTTTTATCCGTCGTCTGCCGAAAGGCTATGATACCTGGATTACAGAAGATGGCGGCAACTTATCCCAGGGACAGAAGCAGCTGCTGTGTATTACCAGAGTCATGCTGTGCCGTCCGCCAATGCTGATCCTGGATGAAGCAACCTCATCCATTGATACGAGAACCGAGATTAAAATTCAGAAAGCATTTGCTTCCCTGATGGAAGGAAGAACCAGTTTCATTGTAGCACACAGACTTTCTACGATTCGTGAGGCAGATGTGATTCTGGTCATGAAAGATGGCAATATCATTGAACAGGGAACTCATCAGGAACTGCTGAATCAGGGTGGATTCTATAAGAACCTGTATGAGAGCCAGTTTGCAGGATGATAACAGACAGATGCTCATATCTGTTGAGGTTAGACATTTTATAAAAAGCGGGGGGAAAAGAACTATGAAAGAGTACAGAGCGAACAGAACCTCAGAAATGACACAGTCCGAATTGGACCATCAGAAAAGAGTACGCGAACTTGCCGGTGAGTGTATGGTCATTCTGGAAAATGACGGAGTACTGCCGTTAAAAGAAACCGGAAAAGTAGCATTGTACGGAAATGGTGCCAGACACACCATCAAAGGCGGTACCGGATCAGGAGATGTGAATGCCAGAAATGTGGTTACGATCGAACAGGGATTAAAAGATGCCGGATTTACGGTTATGACAAAAAACTGGCTGAATGCATACGATGAACAGATCAGAGAAGAAAAAGCAGCACACCAGAAAAAGATCAAAAAGATTGCTGCCGAACTGCATAAGCCGGAGATCAATGTAGCATTTGATTATCCTTATGAAGATCCGGATGCGCCGGAGATTACAGAAAAAGAAGATGCAGAGCTTGCCATCTATGTACTTTCCAGAAATTCCGGAGAAGGAAAAGACCGTTACTGCCGTAAGGGAGATTATCTGCTGACTGACAGGGAAGAAGCAAATATTCGTTTTGTAACAGAGCATTATGAGAAGAGCATGGTGTTGCTCAATACAGGTGGGATCATTGATACTGCGTTCTTACGTGGTCTGGATAATTTAAATGCGCTGGTGATTGTCGGACAGACCGGAAGTGAAGGCGGTCATATCGTGGCAGATGTGCTGACCGGAAAGATCATTCCTTCCGGAAAACTGACAGATACCTGGGCAAAGAGTTATGCAGATTATCCGTCTTCTGCAGAGTACAGCCACAATAATGGCAATGTAAATGATGAATATTACAAAGAAGATATTTTTGTAGGCTATCGCTATTTTGATACCTTTGGCGTGGAACCTGCTTACTGTTTCGGTTATGGCAGATCCTACACGACATTTGAGCTGAAGGCAGACAGTGTGGAACAGGACGGAGCTTACTTAAGATTCTGGGTGGATGTGAAAAATACCGGATCTGAATATGCGGGAAAAGAAGTAGTACAGGTTTATGCGTCCGCACCGGAAGGACAACTGGAAAAACCATATCAGGAACTGGCAGCATTCCAGAAAACAGGTCTGCTTCAGCCAGGTGAAAATGAATTTCTGATGATTCGTTTCCCACTGGCAGCCCTTGCCTCTTACAGCAGCGAAGAAGCCGCATGGAAGCTGGAAGCCGGAGATTATCTGATCCGTGTGGGTAACAGCTGCGCAAATACGATTCCTGTGGCAGTTGTCCGTATGGAACAAATGAAAAAGACCGCACAGTTAAAGAATCTGTTTGACGAGGAAAGCGATCTTCCAAAGCTGTCTGATACAGAAGCAGGAAGAGAAGCACTGGCACAGAGAAATGCCAGAGTCAAGAGTGAGACAGAAGAAGCACTGGAAACTGTGCCGGTAATAACCGTGGATCTACAGAAAATTGACTGTGAGGAACCGGAATATCATACAGGGGAAAGAAAAGTTTTCGAAGATCATTTCGCCGGAAGAAGACTGACAATGACAGATGTAAAAAATGGAGATGTGTATCTGGAGGATCTGGTAGCACAGCTCAGTGTGGAAGAACTGGCAAACTTATGTGTCGGAACGGAGCGTCTGGATGATGATGCCAATGTGGTTGGCTGTGCATCAGACAGAGTCATCGGTGCAGCAGGAGAGACCTGGTCCGGGCTGGAAGAGAGCCGGAAGATCCCGGTATTGATTCTGGCAGACGGACCTGCAGGCTTACGTCTTCAGCCACATTTTAAGACCACGGCAGAAGGAGAGAAGATCTCAGGTGGAGAAATATTCGGAATGTCATTCCGTCCGTTCCCGGAAAATCTTCCGGAAGGTACATTAGACTATTATCAGTATTGTACCGCGATTCCGATTGCGAGCACACTGGCACAGTCCTGGGATATGGATCTGGTCAGACAGATGGGAGAGATCGTAGGTGAAGAGATGCAGCAGTTTGGTGTGCACCTCTGGCTGGCTCCTGGTATGAATATTCATCGTAATCCACTTTGTGGAAGAAACTTTGAATATTATTCTGAGGATCCATATCTGACCGGACGCTGCGCAGCCGCAGACACACTGGGAGTACAGTCCATAGATGGACAGGGTACCACTATTAAGCATTTTGCAGCCAACAATCAGGAAGACAACCGTAATTATACCAATGCGCATATCAGTGAACGAGCACTGAGGGAGATCTACTTAAGAGGATTTGAGATTGCCGTAAAAGAGGCACATCCATATTCCATCATGACTTCTTACAATCTGATTAATGGCATTCATTCAGCTAACCGCCATGATATGCTTCAGGTGGCAGCAAGAGAAGAATGGGGATTTGACGGATTTGTCATGACAGACTGGTATGCCACCCAGGATACCTCCATTATGGGACAGGCACCGGATAAATATACCTGGGCCAGTGCAAAGCAGGCAATCCATGCAGGCAATGATATGCTGATGCCGGGATGTGCATTAAATGTGGAAGATCTGATTCAGGGTACGGAAGAAGGAACAGAAATGATACTGGCAGATCTGCAGCATTGTGTGAAAAATATTCTGAGCATCGGTCTGAGGACTATGAAATAAAGGACAGAGGGGAAAATAACATGGGATGTGTAATCATCGGAATTGCCGGGGGATCCGGTTCTGGTAAGTCTACATTTACCAATAAGTTAAAAGCACTGTACGGAGATAAGATTACAGTTCTTTATCATGATAACTATTATCGCAGACATGATGAACTGTCACTGGAGGAACGGAAGCATATTAACTATGATGATCCGGCAGCACTGGAGACAGATCTTCTGGTAGAACACCTGAAGCAGTTAAAAGAAGGAAAAACGATTCAGTGTCCGACCTATGACTATTCACTGCATAACCGGAAGGAAGAGACTGTGGAGATTCATCCAAACAGAATCATTCTTCTGGAAGGCATTCTGGCACTTCAGAACGAAGAACTGCGCAATATGTTTGATATCAAGATTTTTGTGGAAGCAGATGCAGACGAGCGTATTTTGCGAAGAGTGGTGCGTGATGTAAAAGAGCGTGGGCGTGATCTGGAAGGTATCATTGAACAGTATCTGACAACAGTAAAACCGATGCATTATATTTATGTAGAGCCAACCAAAGCGCTGGCTGATATTGTGATCAACAGCGGACAGAATGAAGTGGCTTTCGACCTGGTAAAAACCAAAATTGACCAGTTGCTGAAAGAAGAATAAGGAAAGATACGGAGCTTTTTCCAGTTCTTTTCCTTGCCTGACGCAGGAAAAAATGTTAAGATACAAGTAGCTTTAAAAGAAACGTAAAAAGAAGAAAAAGGAGGATATTTTCATGAAGAAAACAATTCTTGCAGCAGCAGTGTTAGGTGCAGCTACACTTTCCATGGCAGCACCTGCAATGGCAGAGGGAGACTACAAAGTAGCAATGGTTACAGACTCAGGTGATATCACAGACCAGTCTTTTAACCAGACTACTTATGAAGCGTGCAAGGCATTCTGTGAAGAGAATGGTCTTGACTTCAACTACTACAAACCAGACGGAGACTCTGACGAAGCACGTATCGCAAGCTGTGACCAGGCGATCGCAGACGGATACAACATTCTGGTACTTCCGGGATATCTGTTTGCAGCATCTGTTGTAGAAGAATCTCCGGTATATCCGGATGTGAAATTCATAGCACTGGATATGTCTGAAGGTGATCTGACAGGTGCGGCCGGTGTAGATGATGTCACACAGGCATATAACACAGAGAATACCTACTGCGCAATCTATCAGGAAGAGATTCCTGGATACATGGCAGGATATGCAGCAGTAAAAATGGGCTACAGACACCTTGGATTCCTGGGCGGAATGTCCGTACCTGCAGTTATCCGTTATGGTTTCGGTTATGTACAGGGAATCAATGCAGCAGCAGAAGAACTGGGTGTGACAGATGATGTAACAGTAGAATACGCTTACGGCGGACAGTTCTACGGTGATGCAGATATCACAGCAGCTATGGATACATGGTATTCTACTAACGGTGTAGAAGTTGTCTTCGCATGTGGCGGCGGTATCTACACATCTGCAGCAGAAGCAGCAGCTAAGGTTGACGGAAAAGTCATCGGTGTTGACTCTGACCAGGCTCCTATTATTGATGCATATGGAGAAGGAATGACTGTTACTTCCGCAATGAAGGGTCTTGCTCCTACTGTAAACACTCTGCTTTCCGCAATTGTTCTGGATGACACATGGTCAGATTATGTTGGAAAGATTGATAATCTTGGTCTGGTATCTGACAACGTAGAAGAAAACTACGTACAGCTTCCGCTTGAAAGCACACAGTGGAATGATGGATTCACAGAAGATGATTACAAAACTCTGGTAGCGGATATGTTAGCAGGAAAGGTTACAGTTGATAACAGTATCGAAGCTATGCCGGAAGTTGCTGTTACAGTAAACGACCTTGGAAACATCAAATAAGATACAGAAAAAGTATTTCTGAAAAAAGATAAGAAAGCCGGGTGGAATAAAAGTTCCATCCGGCTTTTTTCTTCCATTTATAGACCAGAAGAAAGAACCTTTGCAAGCTTCTGCAGCAGGCTGGCAATGTCCACCGGTTTGATAATATAATCATTCATGCCGGCAGCAAAAGCAGCTTCTTTGTCTTCTTTAAAAGCATTGGCGGTCATGGCAATAATTGGAATGCTGCTGCGTTCATCCGGGAGTGCGCGTATGGCTCTGGCTGCCTGATAACCGTTCATGTGTGGCATCTGGATATCCATGAGAACCAGATCATAATATCCGGCAGGGGCGTTTTTCAGCATAGACAGGGCAGATGCACCATCAGTGGCCAGTTCTGTCTTCATCTGTGCATCTTCCAGAACAGTCTGTGCGATCTCGGCATTTAGCGGATTATCTTCTGCCAGAAGAACACGGATATCTTTCAGAATATGCAGATCAGAAGGAGCCTGTTTTTGCAAAGTCTGTCGGTCTTCCGGTCTGGCAATACGAAGCGGAATCGTGACGGTGAACTGAGTGCCTTTTCCGGGCTCACTGTCTACCTGGATCTGGCCGTTCATAAGATCAACAAAAGACTTTACAATCTTAAGACCCAGCCCACTGCCAATAATACCGCTTTCAGAAGAATCATGTTCTCTGGAAAAGGCTTCAAACAGATGGGGCTGGTATTCTTTACTGATACCAATGCCGCTGTCCGCTACGATAATACGCAGCGTCGTAAATGCATCCCGATCAGAAGGAAGTTCATCGACAGACAGAGCAATCGTTCCATTATCCGGGGTGTATTTCACTGCGTTACTGAGCAGATTCATAATGATTTCCCGTACCTTCATGACATCGCAGATCACGTCAGGATGCGGCAGATGGAGGTCTTTCTGTATAGTAAGATGTTTCTTGGCAATCTCGTTATCCAGAAGAATATCCAGTGTGTTTTGAAGCTGGGAAAGATCCCATGGCTCTTCATGCAGAGTCTCCTTCCCATTTTCAATACGTGCCATTTCCAGAATATTTCCAATCAATGACAGAAGAAACTGACTGGCGTCTTTTAATTTCCGGAGATAACCAGTGGTGGGTTCCTTTTCACCCCAGTGAGCCTCCATTAACTGTGCATAACCAATAATGGCATTCATTGGTGTGCGCAGGTCATGGGACATGGCGAATAGAAAAGAAGACTTGGCACGGCTACCTTCTTCTGCCTTTTTCAATGCATTGCGCAGTACAATCATGTCAGAAACATCCAAAAACGTGGTCACAACAGCGCGTTCACCACTTGGAATCCAAAAGATCTTCGTTTTGGCCATAATGTGGCATTCTTCAGGAGAATCTTTGTATAAGATACATTCATAATCTACAAAATCGTCATTATTACGCAGATTTTTCAGCCGGTCAACAGTTCGGGCGTCAGGATAATAGACCTTGGCCAGAACGCTGCCCAGATGATGCTGTGCATCATCTATATTTTTAAGACCATACATACGAAGGGCTTCTGCATTCATATGAATCATTTTATGATCTGGAAGTGTATAGGCCATGACACCACAGCTCTGGATATCCAGCAGTTCCTGATAATAATTTTCCTGTATAAGCTGTTCCCTGCGGAGCGTCTGGTTCATCTCTGCCAGCCGCCGTTCTGCAAATTTAGTTTTTTCCAACCGGATGGTATCTGAGATATCCTGATGCGTACCGGTAATAATGACAATATCTGTATCAGACGAGATACAGACACCGCCACAGCGTACCATCATTTCTCCCAGGACAGGGTGAATATAACAATAAACAATTTCAGAGCGTATTTCTGATAATTTGTCAGAATATTCTTTAAACAGTTCCCTATCATCAGGATGAATACGTGTGCGGTGAAAAATAAATCGTTCCTGCGGACTGATGTCTCCGGAAATACCAAGCAATTCATCCATAACGGCATCAGCGTAGAAACGTGGCTGGATATGTGCGCCAAATTCTACGCGCCATGTTCCTATTCTGGAAGAACGAAGAATGTCCCGGACCTCGGTCGAATTTAGTAAACTCATAGAAACTCCCCCCATGAAGTAATCAACTTAAATATTATTGTAACTGTTCAGAGCCAACCTCCAAAATGCTGAACAGTTACATATTATTATAAAAATATCTGAAAAAAATGTCCAGATAGAATTGCATT
>OLOG01001995.1_pt1 | contig 10469 bp, 8 predicted proteins | sample 1672351 | NCBI WGS metagenome assembly OLOG01 (sample SAMEA3136674, study PRJEB25190) | human gut metagenome | biome: human gut; feature: human-associated habitat; material: faeces | place: Austria | collected 2013 | reverse complement strand
GTGGCGGAATGGCAGACGCATCAGACTCAAAATCTGACGTAGGTGACTATGTACGGGTTCAAGTCCCGTCATCCGCAGTTGATTTATGAAAGAGCATCGAAGACTTAAAGTTTTCGGTGCTTTTTTTGCTCTTGCACATTTATTAGATATTCATTATAATAAAATCGATGTTTTTAGAGGAACAAAAGAAGAAAGAATGAAATGACGAAAGGAAGAAGATTATGGGATTTACAGTACAGGATATGCTTGATATGAAATTATTTCAGAAAGCGAATCTGCTCTGGGGCAAAGGTGGTATTGGCCAGGAAATCCGTGGTGTTACGATTATTGAATCTCCAGATATTGTTCGTTTTATCAGTGGTGGAGAGGTCCTTCTGACAGGATTGAATGCATTTCAGAATTGTTCCCCGGAAGAGTTCCGCAGTTATATCGCGGAGCTTGCAAAGAAAAAAGTAAGTGCACTTGTGATTAAGCGAGGAAGAACTGTAGACTTCATGGAGGAAAAGATGGCGATCATACAGGAGTATGCCCAAAAGACAGAAACTCCTGTCGTTGAGATTCCGTTTGAAATGCCATTTCGAGAAATTCTTAATACGATCATGGAGCATATTTTCAGTGAGGAAGTTATCAGACTTAAGTATTTTAAGACAACTCATGATAATTTCACGGCACTGTCACTTTCCTTTCATTCCATGGAAAATGGAGTGCAGCGTATTGTAGACATTTTGTCAAAACTGATTGGAAACCCGGTAGCATTGTTTGATCAGAACCTGGAATGCCAGGCGACAACAGATACGAGAATCCGTGAATTTGAAATTCAGCCGGACGCAAAAGAATATTCTTTAGACTTCTATTCAAATTATAAATACCGGAGACAGGAAATTACATTGGAGGAAAAACCGGAAGAAAAGATCGGGCAGTATCTTGTGCGATTGAATGTTATGTATAATGCGAGAATGTATCTGGTTGTTACTGAAACAGAACATCCGGTCAACGGTATGGATTTTATTGCAGTTGAGAATGCAGTAACAGCGTTGAAACAGGAATTGTTCCGTCAAAGTTCACTGGCAGATCTTGAGAAAAAGTTCCAGAGTGATATTATGAACAATATTTTGAATGGAAAAGTTCACTCAATTCAGGAACTTCGAAGGGACAGTTCCCTGCTTGGGATTTCTATGGATGCGTCCTACCGTATTATTGCGTTCAATCTCGGATATAGCTCAAATCGGGTCGATCTGAATGACACGGTGAAATACACGAATATATTGAACAATGCAATCGCTATTGAATTCCCGAATGTGAAGATTCAGAATGACATGGACAGAGTCATTGTGATCCAGGAAGTAGATCCGGCGAGAAAACAAGAAGAGTATCGTCATGAATTGAAAGAAATAGTCATGAAGATTCAGAAGCGTGTGGCAAGTACGAAAAAAGATTTAAAAGTCCGTGCCGGAGTCGGACGAATGATAGAGGGGATTGAACAGATTCCGAGCAGTTTTAAAGAGGCAACGGATTCACTGATGTTTATTGATATTCTTGGAGATGAAAATGAAGACAGTCAGTCCAAAATTATGATTTTCTCCGACATGGGAATTTTCAAACTGCTTTGTCAGCTCAGTGATGAGAAAGAAATGATGGAATATGTACCAGAATCTCTTCAAAAATTATATCATTACAAAAAACAGCAGCGTCAGGATCTGATCCTGACACTTAAGACTTATCTGGAACACAACCAGAATCTGACAAAGACAGCTCAGGACTTGTATATACATTATAAGACGGCGGCCTATCGTATTGAGCGGATTTCGCAGATCACAGGCATAGATTTTGATAACCCTAATGAAGTACTATCTGTCCGAATTGGTTTAGTTGTATGTAAAATGATGGAAAATTTAAAAAAATAGCAGTTTTTTGAGAAAGTAACAGAGATTTATCAGTTGTTGATAAATCTCTGCTATTTTTTTGTCCAATTATGCAGATGCGTATTGTTAAAAAAATATCTATAATATAAGACATAGAAAAACAAAGATTCACAAGGGAGGAGGAATTCGGATGAAAGCAAATATAAATCGTGTGGTTTCCAGATTAGAAGACATTTATCAGTGTGGTAAAAAAGAAGATGGAACGTACACGAGAATGGCATTCTCCGAAGAAGATGTAAAAGGAAGAGAACTTTTTGCATCTTGGGCAAAGCGCCTTGGCATGACATGCCATGTGGACGAAGCTGGTAACCTGATTGCTCATATGGATGGGCAGGATAATGATCTTCCGGCAATCATGATGGGTTCACATCTTGACACAGTTCCGGACGGAGGCCGATACGATGGAGTGACTGGCTGCGTTGGAGGATTGGAAGTATGTGAAGTGTTAAAGGAACATGGAAAAGTTCCGAAACACCCGATCGAGGTGATTGTGTTTACCGATGAAGAAGGATTCCGTTTTGGAAAAGGACTTCTGGGAAGCAGTTCACTTTGTGGACAGGACCCTGATGTCAGTGATGATGAGCTGGATATTTACGGTGAGCCACGAGGCGAAGTGATGAAATCATATGGAATCACAAGTGCAAATGTGATGAAAGCCAAAAGAGATCCTAAGACGGTACACAGTTTTATCGAACTTCATGTAGAACAGGGATCCAGACTTTATAAAGCACATACACCGGTCGGCGTTGTATCATCGATTGCAGGTGTGAACCGATATGATGTGACTGTAGCAGGCGAGGCAAATCATGCAGGAAGTACTGCGATGGCTGACAGAAAAGATGCACTCGTTGCTGCGGCTGGATTCATCAACAAGGTTCCGGAAATTGTAAAAGAGTATGGAAATGAATTTACTGTTGCAACAGTCGGAACCATTAAAGTTACACCACATTCCGTTAATGTAATTCCAGGAACTTGCACTTTCAGCCTGGAGATTCGTGACCAGAGCGCAGAAGTTATGAAACTGATCGAAAATCATCTCAGACAGCTTCTTGAGGACATCTGCAAAAAATATGGAGTTACGTCTACATTTGTTCCAACATCTTATCATGATCCGGCACCAATGTCGGAATTAGTAAGAGGAACGATAGAGGAAGCGGTAAAAGAGCTTGGAATTGATTATACAGTCATCCCAAGCGGTGCATTTCATGACTCCTTGATCATGACAAGCGTATTCCCGACAGGAATGATTTTCGTGCCTAGCAAAGACGGAATCAGTCATTCCAGATATGAATACACAGCACCGGAAGACATTGAGAATGGCTGCAATGTTTTGTTAAATACAGTTTTAAAACTGGATGAAAAATAAAAGTCGAAAGACATGATGCATTTTAAGGAAACCTAAAAAAGAAAGGAAGGTAAAAAACTATGGCAAAGAAAAAAATTGGTATTATCGGTGGCGGAATCTCAGGAGCAGGATTGGCTTATCACTTAAGCCTCTACGAAGGAGAAGCTGATGTGACAGTATTTGAAAAGGACACAATCGGTGGAGCTTCTACAGCAAAATCAGCTGGAACAGTATGTCTTTTTGATGATTCCCTCAAGAACAGATACTGGGACGTTAGACTTTATGGTTTCGAGTCCTACCTGAAAATGGAAGAGGAAGAGAAAGGTTCAGCAGGATTTGATAAGACAGGAACTCTTGTAGTAGCAACAAATGAAGAAGTAGAGAAGGTTATTAAGACAGGAATCGCTCTTGCAAAAGCAGCAGGATATACAGGAGAGTATATTACAGATAAAGACCGTATCAAAGAAATCCTTCCAGACATTTCTACAGAAAATATTCTTGGAGCAGGATATACAGAGGATGACGGATATTTTGATGGAACAATGATTTCCAATACATATATGAAAAAAGCTCAGAAAAATGGCGTAACTGTAAAGACAGGCGTGAAAGTTACAGATGTTAAGATCGTAGATAACAAAGTAAAAGGTCTTACAACTGACGACGGAGCAGAGTATGAGTTTGATGTAGTTGTTGACTGTACAGGTCCATGGAGCAAAATTACAGGAGAAATGGTTGGACTGAACGTACCAATCTGGCATACAAAAGCGGAAGCATTCTTCTTATGCCCTCCAGGAAAGAAATTAGACTACACATTCCCAGTACTGAAATACCCAGAGTTCTATGCACTGAGAGCAGGAGACAACATTTTTATCTGCAAATCTCACTTATCTATGGATCTGAACAATCCGATGCATGCAGGACAGTGGGATCCAGACAAATTACCTGCAACAGGTGGAACAGACGATTACTTCATCGACTTCCTTCTGGATCAGTTGGATGCTAAGGTTCCAGGAATCGTAGACAGCGGACTTGTATCTTCCTGGTTATCCTACCGTGCAGAGCCAAAGGATTTCTGGCCGGTACTTGGTAAGACACCAGTAGAAGGATACATGCTTTCAACAGGATTTGGTGGAAATGGAGTCATCGAAGTTCCGGCAGCAACACGTGATCTTGCAAAACTGATCATGCGTGACGAGAGCACACCACTTCTTGAGAACTGGGCATTCGAGAGACTTCTTGAAGACTAATAAGCAAACGAAAGTTACCATTGAAAGTAACAGATGAAAGTAAAAATAATAGGAGGAAACTATGAATATAGCAGTTCTTATTAAGCAGGTTCCGGTATCTAACGATGTATCTGTAGACCCGGAAACACATGCACTTGTACGTGCAAGCTCTGAAGGAATGATCAATCCGGCAGATCTGAATGCCATTGAAGAAGCAATGCAGTTAAAAGAGCAGACAGACGGAAAAGTTGTAGTATTTACGATGGGACCACCGGATGCAGAAAAAGCATTGCGTGATGCGATGGCACTCGGATGTGACGAAAGCTGCCTGATCACAGATAGAGCAGTTGCAGGAGGAGATACCGTAGCAACAGCAAAAGTATTAGCAAAAGCAATTCAGTTATATGGCGAATTTGACCTGATCTTAGGAGGTGCCCTGTCAGCAGACGGGGCAACCGGACAGGTGGCAGCAATGGTTGCAGAAGAATTAAATCTTCCACATGTTGTAGAAATCCAGTCTGTAAAATATAAGGAAGATCAGGCAGGAAAAGTTGAAGTTGTAAAGAAAATGCACGATACAAGTTTCAGGATTGCCTGCGCTACACCGGCAGTATTATCTGTAAACTTTGGCTGTAATGAGCCAAGACTTGCAACACTTAGAAGTAAACGTGCGGCAAAATCAAAACCACTTGTTACCTATACAAATGCTGAACTTGGATTTGCAGCAGAGGAAATTGGAATCAAGGGATCACCGACAGTTACTGTTGATTCCTTCCAGCCGGAGACAAAGAGAAGTGCTAAGATGCTTACAGGTACACCGGCAGAACTTGCAAAACAGCTTTATGACCTGATTGAAGAGGAGAAAGGAAAGTAGACCTATGGCTAATGGAATTTGTGTTTATGCAGAAAGTTATAATGGTGAATTAGAGACGGTAGCTGCAGAACTGGTTTCAGCGGCAAAAGGTCTGGCTGAGACAACAAAAGAAAAAGTTCAGGCAATCGTTCTTTCCGACCATGCAGAAGAACTTGTAAAAGAATTAGATAAGCTTGGTGTAGATGAAATCTATGCAGTAAAAGCAGATCATGATATCACACTTCAGGATGATGCAGTCAGTGCTGCAATTGCTGAAATGTTAAAGAAAATCGAGCCATCCGCAGTGCTTGTTCCGGCAACACCACAGGGACGTTCTATTTTCTCAAGAGTAGCGATGCGTCTTGGTTGTGGTATGACTGCGGACTGTACAGAGGTTCTGGCTGCTCAGAGAGAAGACGGTTCTTTCTATATTAAACAGAACAAACCGTCCTACGGAGAAAATGTATTTGTTACAATTCTTACAAAAGAAGGTATTTATCCGCAGATGATGACAGTAAGACCTGGTGTCTATGCAGCCTGTGAGGCAAAAGAAAGCGGAAATGCAAATGTAACATTTTTTGATGATATCAAAATTGAAAAATCTGGAGTTGAGATTCTGGAAGAACTTCCGGCAGAAAATACAACAGACAGTATTCTTGGAGCAGAAGTTGTTGTTGTCGGAGGACGTGGAGTTCTGGAAGATGATAACTTTGAACTTCTCGAGAAATTTGCTGAGAAAGTCGGAGGAGCAATCGGAGGAACAAGACCAATGGTTGATTCAGAGATGATTCCGTTCAATCACCAGATTGGACAGACAGGACTTACAATCCGTCCGAAGATCTGTATCTCCTTTGGTGTATCCGGAGCAATTCAGCATACAGAAGGAATCAAGGATACAAATTTATATGTTGCAGTCAATACAGACGAAAATGCTGCGATTTTTGGAGTTGCAGATTACGGAATCCAGGCAGATTTAAAAGAAATTCTGGAGAACTACCTGACACTGTAATATAAAGACAGAAATTACTTGCCTCAATTTTAGAATATATGCATGCTTTAAAAGGCATGACAAAAAGGAAAGCTCATCGCCGGGCTTTCTTTTTTTGCCATCAGAGTCTTGAATGGAACAATTTGATAGAAATGTATCAAATTTAGTGTTATTTTATTTGTTTTGATAATATATAGCTTTTAAAAAAAACAGATTTGGTGTATAGTAATAAGGTAGTTTGTTTATTAACAAGGAGACTATATGAGCGAGAATACAAATAAAAAAATTGTGCTCATCGATGGGCACAGCATATTAAACAGGGCATTTTTCGGACTTCCGGATCTGACGAATTCCGAAGGACTTCATACGAATGCAATCTATGGATTTCTGACGATCATGTTCAAGATTCTGGATGAAGAAAAGCCGGATTATCTGACGGTCGCATTTGACGTGCATGCGCCGACATTCCGTCATAAGATGTATGACGCTTACAAAGGAACAAGAAAGCCGATGGCAGACGAACTGAGGCAGCAGGTTCCGGTTATTAAGGAAGTCCTTTGCTCTATGGGAATTAAGACTATAGAGTGTGCGGGATTGGAGGCTGACGATCTTCTTGGGACACTGTCCAGACGATGTGAAGAAGAAGGAATGGAAGTGTCTGTTATTTCCGGAGACAGAGATCTTCTGCAGCTTGCAACGCAACATGTTAAGATCCGCATTCCAAAGACAAAGCAGGGTCGTACTGAAGTGGAAGATTATTATGCGGCAGATGTGAAAGAACGTTATCAGGTGACACCGAAGGAGTTCATTGATCTGAAAGCGCTGATGGGCGACACGGCCGATAACATTCCAGGAGTTCCAAGCATCGGAGAAAAGACAGCAACCAAGATTATCACAGAATATCATTCAATCGAGAATGCATATGAACATGTGAATGAACTGAAGCCGCCACGAGCGTCCAAGGCACTTGCTGAGCACTGGGATATGGCAGTTATGAGCAAGACACTTGCTACGATTGAAGTGCATGCGGATTTTCCGTATGAACTGTCTGAGGCGAAGCTTGGTAATATATTTACAGAAGAAGCATATGCATTTTTCCAGAAACTACAGTTTAAGAATCTTTTGTCCAAATTCGATGTTACTGCACCGGCAAATCAGGTGGAAGACGGATTTGAACAGATTACAGATTATAAGAAGGCAGAAAAAGTTCTGGATCAGGCAAAAGAATCCGCATGTGTTGGAGCGGTGATCTTCCAGAATACGGAAAATGTACTTCCGCTTTTTGCAAATGAAGCGGCAATTGGCGGTATCGGTCTTTGTTTTGATGAAGAGCATGCATACTGTATTGAAGTGACTGAGCAGATTACAAAGGAATTCCTTCTTGAAAAGCTGAGTAAGCTGAATGAAAGTTGCGGACGTTTTGTCATGTTCGATATCAAAGAAGCTATGAAGTGGCTGCCAATCAAAAATCAGAAGCATTGCTTTGATGCAACGGTTGCGGCTTACCTTTTGAATCCGTTGAAGAATGATTACACATACGAAGATGTGGCAAGAGAGCAGCTTAATATTGTAATTGAAGAAAAGTCAGAAGCTTATGTGAAGGTTTGCTATGAAGCATATACAGCGTTTAAGGGCAGTGACTTGTTATACAAGAAGTTAGAAGAAACACAGATGCTGCATCTATTTGAAGATATTGAGATGCCGCTTGTATTTACTCTTTATGATATGGAAAGAAATGGAATCCGTGCTGAAGGTGAGGCGCTGAAAGTTTATAGCAGCCAGCTTGGCGGACGGATTAGTGAACTGGAAAAAGAAATTTACGAAATGGCAGGTGAATCGTTCAATATTAATTCACCAAAGCAGCTTGGCGTGATCCTTTTTGAAAAGCTTTTACTTCCGGGAAGTAAAAAGACGAAAAGTGGTTATTCCACTGCGGCAAGTGTGCTGGACAAGCTTGCACCGGATTATCCGATTGTAAGTAAAGTGCTGGAATACAGACAGCTTACAAAGCTAAAATCTACGTATGCAGATGGTCTGGTCAATTATATTGAAGAAGATGGACGAATCCACAGCAAGTTCAATCAGACAATTACAGCGACCGGACGGATCAGCAGTACGGAGCCGAATCTTCAGAATATTCCGGTCCGGGTAGAACTGGGACGGCTGATCCGGAAGGTATTTGTGCCGGAGGACGGATACATTTTTGTGGATGCCGATTATTCACAGATTGAACTTCGTGTGCTGGCACATTGTTCCGGTGACGCAAATCTGATCGAGGCTTACCGGGAAGAAAAGGATATTCATAGAATTACAGCTTCTCAGGTATTTCACATTCCTTTTGAAGAGGTAACTCCACTTCAAAGAAGAAATGCGAAAGCGGTCAATTTCGGTATTGTATATGGGATCAGTTCTTTTGGATTGTCTGAGGACTTGAGTATTGGCAGAAAAGAAGCTGCAAAATATATTGAAGATTACTTTAAGACATATCCGGGAATCAAGACATTTCTGGATGATACTGTGGCACATGCAAAAGAGATGGGGTATGTTGTGACATTGTTCGGAAGAAGACGTCCGGTTCCGGAACTTTCTTCCAGCAATTTTATGCAGCGTTCCTTTGGAGAGAGAGTGGCAATGAATGCACCAATCCAGGGAACCGCAGCAGATATTATGAAAATTGCCATGATCGGTGTGAACCGTAGACTGAAAGAGCAGAATCTGAAGTCCAGACTTGTACTTCAGGTACATGATGAACTTCTCATAGAAGCTTACAGACCAGAACTTCCGGAAGTAGAAAAAATCCTCCGGGAGGAGATGGAGCAGGCGGCATCCTTAGATGTACCGCTGGAGATAGATATGCACACAGGAGAAAACTGGTACGAAGCAAAGTAAGGGGTGGAGATTATGAAAATTATAGGTATTACTGGCGGAGTAGGAGCAGGAAAGACACAGATACTGGAATATTTAAGTGACAAATACGGAGCTTCCGTTTGTCAGACTGATAAGGTGGCAAAGAAATTACAGAAAAAAGGCGGAATCTGTTACGATCCGATCGTAGAACATTTCGGTACAGAAATACTGGACGAAAAAGGGGAGCTTGACAGAAAGAAACTTTCAGATATCGTGTTTGGCGACCCAAAAGAGTTAAGCGTACTCAATGAGATCGTACACCCGGCGGTAAAAGAGGAAGTAAATAAAAAAATCAAAAAAGAAGAACGCAAGAACACGAATCTTCTGATTGTAGAATCGGCTGTTCTTGTAGAAGATCATTATAATGAGATCTGTGATGAGCTCTGGTATATATATGTGGAGGATGCAGTGCGCAGAAACCGTCTTTATTATTCCAGAGGATATGATAATAAGAAGATTGATGAGATTATTGCAGCACAGCTGCCAAAGGAGATGTTCCTGAAAGCCTGTGACCGTGTAATTGATAATAGTGGAATCTTTGCAGAGACAATGATCCAGATCGATCAGATTGTAAAGGAATTATAGACAGATCTCATACCTAAGATATACGGAAGGAATTTACATATATATGAGACTATGCAGTATTGCCAGCGGAAGCAGTGGCAATTGTATCTATACGGGAGGAGAGCATACACATCTTCTTGTAGATACAGGAATCAGCAAAAAAAGAGTAGAGGAAGGTCTGAAAGCTCTGGATATCAAGGGAGAGGAGCTTAGCGGGATTCTGATCACTCATGAACATATTGACCATGTGCAGGGCCTTGGCGTGTTTAGCAGAAAGTATGAAGTGCCAATCTATGCGACAAAAGGTACAATAGAAGGAATCAAAAAGATTTCCAGTATTGGAAAGATGCCGGAAGGGTTATTCCATGAAATCCAGACGGATGAAACATTTACACTGGGTGAGCTGAAAGTAGAACCATTCAAAATCTCTCACGATGCAAATGAACCGTCCGGATACCGGATCGGTGACGGGAAAAAATCCGTTGCAGTCGCAACAGATCTTGGAAAGTATGACGATTATACCGTGGAACATTTGAAAAATCTGGACGCAATCGTGCTGGAGGCAAACCATGACTTAAAGATGCTGGAGGTCGGTCCATATCCATATCCGCTCAAACGAAGAGTGGCAGGAGACAAAGGACATTTATCAAATGAATTGTCAGGA
>OLOG01001991.1_pt1 | contig 10501 bp, 11 predicted proteins | sample 1672351 | NCBI WGS metagenome assembly OLOG01 (sample SAMEA3136674, study PRJEB25190) | human gut metagenome | biome: human gut; feature: human-associated habitat; material: faeces | place: Austria | collected 2013 | reverse complement strand
GCGGAACGGTAATTAAAACGGCGGAAATTTTCGTTTTCTTTGATATCACCGAAATGTCCTTCTGTCTGGATCGAACGTGTCTGCCGTTTCAGAATTACACGCTCACTTTGGATGTTTGCATGGGATTTTCACGCAGTTCCTCCCACTGTTCATTGATCTTCATTATCTTGTTTTTCTCAGTATCCTTTTCGGCATTATATTTATACAAACAGCGGGCTTTATGTTTGCATCCACTGCAGTCGGCGCAGCCGTATACCTCAAAGGTCTGGGTATAACCATTCTGCTCTTTAGTTTCCGTTCTTATGTGACGCAGTTCACGTCCATCATGGCAGATATAGAACTGCTCATCTTCAAATACTTCGACTTTCATGTTGTAATATTTGCTGATATCTTCGGCATATGCACGTGTTTTGCGTTTTTCATGATCCTGCAATTTTATATAGCTTTCTATTCCTTTTTCTTTTAAATAAAGATGTTAGCATAGTTACATTCTTGAAAACGCGAAACGGCTTATTGAATTTATGAACAACAACGGATTATATGAGATCAATCTTCTTCGTTTCCATCGAATGGGCGCGACCAAATGGGAGCAGCGTGGAAAGAAATATGAATACAGTGATCATGGGGATATGCCAGAAGAACGCATGTTGGAACTGCAGGAACGCTATCTTAATATGATATTGCCTGCTATATTGGAGAGGATACTCCGTTCTAAATTCATAATATATACCGTATTAAAAATATCATTAAGGTGCTTAGCGAAAGAATTTTTTATTGACCCAGCATATATAGCAATATTTATAGAAGTACATACAATGAAAAAGTCCTTTTTGCGTATAAATTAACACAAAATAAAGCATATCAATCAAATTTGTGTTTAGTGCAATGATTGACTTAACAGGAGCAGATCCGAACGCATTCGGACATCTGCTTTTGAATTTTCCAAGACCCGGAAATTAAGTTATGAAGTTTATCTACATGTTGGTCAGCGTTGTAATTATCGGTATCTTATCAATGGTAAAGTAAAAGTTGAAGTAGAAGGGGAAAATGGAAAAAGAATGGTGGTCGATATATTAGAAGAAGATAATTATGTCGGACATTTTTCTAACATTTTTGAACAAAATTTTTACTGTACTTCAACTGCTATAGTTACAAGTACGTTTATACGTATTCCGACAGAGCAATTTAAAGAGATGCTGGATAAGGATATCCGGTTTCAGAGACATTTTAATAAAAAGATAATAACAAGACTTTATACCATGTATAAGAAAGATCTGGCAATCCATATGTTTGGCCAGCGTGAGCAGATTGCACATCATATCATTGTGAATGAAGTTGGAGGTGCCGGCCATGTCAATAATGTAAATGCTATCTGTGAGATGCTCAGAATTAGCAGAAGGAACTTTTATAATTTAGTGAAGAAGCTGGCAGATGATAATATTATAGAGCATTTGGAAGGCGTAATCTATATTACAGATTATGACAGACTGAAGCAGGAGGATCAGCCGGTGCTGGACTTCTTTGGAAATACGATATAATTACGGAGAGATAGAAAATATAGGATATGAAAACAATCAAGCATTAAATTATGTGATTATCAGAAAATAGCTCTTCTGCCAGAAGATATCAGACAAGCAGAAGAAGCAGCAAGAATGGCTCCGAAAGAAAGTGCTGCTGATACAAGAAGATATTTTTTACAGACAGCATTTTTGCAGAAAGCAGTAGAAGCCAGTAAAATAAAAGTGTCAAAGAAGGAAGCTGAAAAATGGGCACAGAAAATGATGCGTGCAATGGATCAGCAATTGGCTAATAATGGAGAAGATTTTGAAAAGTATTATGAAGGAACAGGTACTACAGAGAAAGAATTGATGGATGAATTCATCAAGGAAGCAGAAAAGCAGTTGAAATCCAGAATGGTACTTTATGAAATTGCCAGGGAACAGAATATATTGGAACATTAATTGATGCTAGCTATAATTAATTTTTTAATAAAATCACTATTTGGTGATTTTGTACAATACACACAAGGAAAAATAAGCAAAATGCCTAATAATTAAATATCTAAAAAATAAAAATGGGTAAATATTATTGACACGTTAAATTAATACAAATATAATATACAGAAAGGTTCTTGCTTAATTTAGGGAAATGATATTTACTTGATCAAGTTTGTAGAATTTATGAGGATGAGCCAAAAGACGAAAAAAAGGAGAAGAATGTATGAAAAAAAGATTATTTAGTCTTGTTCTTGCACTTACAGTAGCTGCAGGCTGTCTTGTTGGCTGTGGCGGCTCTAAGTCAGAGAAGAAGGCAGATGCAACGAATTCTTCAGAAGCAGGTGGAGAGAAGATTCTTCGTGTGGCATCTGAGGATCCACAGGTACCGCTGGATATGCAGCTGAATACTTACAGTATTATCATGAAGATAACAGACAATGTTACAGAGTCATTGCTGTTAACGAATGAAAAAGGTGAACTTGAGCCTACATTGTTGGAAGAGATGCCTACATTGTCTGATGATAAGCTGACTTATTCTTTCACATTGAAAGATGGTGTTACTTTCCACAATGATGCACCGCTTACAAGTAATGATGTAAAGTATTCTCTTCAGAGAATGGTAAGAAAGTATAAGATGTCTAGTTTGTTGGAAAAGGTAGAAGGATATCAGGCATACTTTGATGAGCAGGCTGATGAGATCACAGGTATTGAAATTGTTGATGATAAACACTTCAATATTCATATGTCAGAGGTTTATACACCTTTCTTATCAGCACTTTCCACACCTTACTGCGCAATTTATCCTGCAGAAGCATGTGAAGAGGCTGGTGATAACTGGGGTATGACAGTGCTTTATGGTACAGGTCCATTTAAGCTTGTAAGTTATAAGACAGGCGTTGGTGTTGAACTTACTAAGAATGAGAATTACCATGGTGGAGACGTAAAACTGGATGGTATCAAATACACATTTATCGATGATCCGAATACAGGTGTCCTTGAATATCAGAAAGGTAACATTGATGTAGTATATCTGGATTCTTCACTGTATCCTACATATGCAAAAGGAGAGTTAAAAGATGAACTTTATTCTTTCAATCCAGTTGGCGGTTACTATCTGAACTTCAATGTAAATGAAGTAAAAGAAGTTAAAGTGCGTGAGGCTATGACATACGCAGTTGACAGAAAAGCACTGTGTGACAGCGTATTATTTGGAACAGCAATACCGAACTCCAACTTCATACAGGATGGTCTGATTGGAGCAGATGACAGTGCAGAGCAGTTCGAGTATGATCCAGAGAAGGCAAAAGCACTTTTGGCAGAAGCTGGTTATCCGAATGGATATGATTTAACAATCACTGTAAATACAAAGTATCCTACTTCAGTGAAGATTGCTACAGCTATTCAGGCACAGATGGCAGAGGCTGGTATCCGTGTTGAAATCGAGCAGGTCGACAGTGCAGCATGGACAGATATGAAGAAAGCCGGAAAAGTAACTTGTGGTATTGGTAACTGGTATGTTGACTACAATGACCCGGATAGTATGTTATATCCGATGAGTGATGGTCGTACAGATCTTTCTTCAAGTTTCTTCCACAATGATGAATTCAAACAGTTAATGATTGAAGGTATTCAGACGGAAGATACTGCAAAGAGACAGGAAATCTACGCAAAAGCAGATCACATCCTGACACATGAGCAGTTCCCTGTGGTAATGCTTTATAACGAGACACTGTTCTATTTGAAAAAACCTTATGTAAAAAATTTCGAAGTTACTTTTACATATCGAACAATGTTTAAAGACGCAGATATTGAGTACTAGATTTTCAAAACGAATAAGATAGGAAATAGCTACGGCTGTACTCTTAGTCCGTAGCTATTTCTATGATTATAGGAAAAGTAGTCATAGATGATTGCTGTTTTAGATTAAAACAGCACAAAAGAATAAAAAAGGAGGGGCTTCCTTGTTTTCATACACATTAAAAAGACTGGGACAGACAGTTCTGGTTCTGATCGGAATTACGCTGATCACATTTTTGCTCTTGAATGTTGTACCGGGAGATCCGGTGGCGATGATGCTGGATAAGCGTGCGGACGAAGCTACTATTGAGAAAGTCCGCCATGAAATGGGACTTGATGCTCCGCTTCATGAGCAATATATTGATTTTGTGGAAGGCGCAGTAAAGTTAGATTTTGGAACATCTTACTTTACAAAAGAGGTAGTAATTGATGCTATTGTTCGTTGTTTTAAAGTAACTGTAAAACTGGCTGCGATGTCATTTCTGTTTGCAGTGGTGCTGGGTGTCACGTGTGGTATGATTGCCGCGGTCTACCGAGGCAAGTGGATAGATTCGACGTTGATGACGTTATCTGTAGTCGGAGTATCAGCTCCGTCTTTCTGGATTGCAATCATTTTGCAGATTTTAATAGGATTAAAATTGGATCTTCTGCCAATCTCTGGATTTGATGGTCCTTTAAATTATATTTTGCCAAGTATTGCTCTTGGTACCCGTTATGCAGGAAGTATTGCACGTATTACAAGAACTAGTATGCTGGATGTTATTAAGCAGGATTACATTCGTACAGCGCGTTCAAAAGGAGTGAAAGAATCTCTTGTCATTATGAAGCATGCGCTTAAGAATGCCATGATTCCAATTGTTACACTGGTAGGTACAGAACTTGGTAATATGTTGACTGGTTCTATGCTGATCGAGAAAGTATTCTCCATTCCTGGAATCGGTAAGCTGGCAGTAGATGCCATGAGTAACCGTGACCTTCCGCAGCTTCAGGGAACGGTAGTATACATTGCCCTTGTATTTGTTGTTGTCAATCTGGTTGTTGACCTTTCTTATGCCCTGATTGACCCTAGAATTCGTTACGGGAAAGGAGAGGGCTAATGAAGATTAATATTTTTAATAAACAGAAAAAATTTGAAGAAAAAGTCCTGTCCGGTGAATATGCCGTTGGGGATATGGAATATTCCAGTTATTATAAAGACAGTTTCAAACGACTGAAGAAGAATAAAATGTCCATGTTCTGTTTGTTTGTGATTTTGTTGTTGATTCTTATTGCTATTTTTGCACCGTTGCTTGCACCATATGATCCGACTGTACAGGATTATGCATCCATTTTACAGGGACCATCCAAGCAGCATTTACTCGGTACAGATGAGTATGGACGAGATATTTTATCCAGAATTATTTACGGAACAAGAATTTCCTTAAGTGTTGGTATTCTTGCACAGGTTATTGCAACAATCATCGGAGTGACTATGGGATCTTTGGCTGCTTATTATGGTGGTTGGGTAGATACACTGATTTCCCGTATCATGGAGATCTTTGCTGCATTCCCAGATCTGATTTTTGCAATGGCGATTATGTATGTATTAGGTGCAGGTATGAAGAATATCTTCGTTGCCTTGGGACTTTTGACCTGGGTGCGTACGGCACGTATGATTCGTGGTTCCATTTTACAGTTAAAGGAGAAAGAGTATGTAGAAGCGGCTAAGGCAAGTGGTGCATCCCCGTTCTATATTATTACAAGACATCTGATTCCGAACTGTATTTCAACAATCATCGTACTTGTAACATTAGGTATTCCGAATGCAATTATGTATGAAGCATCATTAAGCTTCTTAGGATTGGGTATCCAGCCTCCAACACCGAGCTGGGGATCTATGATCAGTTTTGCTCAGTCCTATATCAGTTACCTGCCAGGTTATAGTATCTTCCCAGGTCTTGCAATCATGATTACGGTTATCGCGTTCAACATTTTTGGTGATGGTCTTCGTGATGCACTGGATCCTAAGATGAAGAATCAGTAAGAAAGGGGAAGAAAAATGTCAGAAAAACTACTTGAAGTAAAGAACTTAAAGACGTATTTTTATACAGATGAAGGTGTCGTAAAATCTGTAGATGATGTTTCTTTCGATGTAGAGAAAGGCAAGACCCTTGGTATTGTAGGAGAATCCGGTTGCGGAAAAAGTATTACATCTCTTTCTATCATGCAGCTGGTAGAGACTCCACCGGGAAAAATTGTGGGTGGAGAAATCATTTATCAGGGCGAAAACCTTCTGGAAAAGAATAAAGATCAAATGCGTAAGATTCGTGGCGGCGAAATCGCTATGATCTTCCAGGAGCCGATGACTTCTCTGAATCCGGTGTTTACGGTAGGTAAACAGATTATGGAAGCATTGAGACTCCATACAGATCTGGATAAGGAAAAAGCAAAAGAACGTGCAATTGAGATGCTGAAGCTTGTAAAAATCCCGCTTCCGGAGAAGCGTTTTAACGAGTATCCGCATCAGTTGTCTGGTGGTATGCGTCAGCGTGTTATGATTGCAATGGCATTGTCCTGTAATCCGAAACTTTTGATCTGTGACGAGCCGACAACGGCGTTAGATGTAACGATTCAGGCACAGATTCTGGATCTGATCAATGAATTAAAAGAAAAGCTGGGAACTTCTGTAATGATGATCACTCATGATCTGGGTGTTATTGCAGAGGTGGCAGATGATGTAATGGTTATGTATGCCGGAAAAGTAGTAGAGTATGGTTCTGCTGATGATATATTTGAATCTCCGAAGCATCCATACACAAGCGGTCTTATGAACTGTATTCCAAAATTAACAGATGAGGATCATACTCGTCTGGATGTAATCAAAGGAATGGTTCCAAGCTTTGACCAGATGCCTAAGGGTTGTGCATTTTGTCCGCGTTGTTCAGAGGCAAAGGATATCTGCCGTGAGCGTATGCCAGAGCTGATGGATGTGAATGGACATAAGGTTCGCTGCTTTAAATATTCTAAGGAATGGGAGGAAGCCTAATGAGTGAAGAAAATAAAACACCTTTGTTAGAGGTAAAAGATCTGAAAAAATGGTTTCCTGCGAAAAGTTCACCGTTTTCCAAGGAAAAGGTATTTATCAAGGCAGTAGACGGCGTCAGTTTTACCTTGAATGCAGGGGAAACGCTGGGAGTAGTAGGAGAGTCTGGTTGTGGTAAATCTACCATGGGCCGTTCTGTCTTACGTTTGCTGGAACCTACTAACGGACAGGTGCTGTTTGAGGGAAAAGATTATACAGCGCTGAAAAGCTCAGAGCTTGCAAAATCACGTAGTGATCTACAGATTATTTTCCAGGATCCGTATGCATCATTGGATCCTAGAATGACAATCGGTGATATTATTGGAGAGCCGCTGGATATCCAGTTGAAACTTCCAGCAAAAGAGCGTATGGAGCGAGTGCTGAAGACTATGGAACGTGTAGGTCTGAATACGAGATACGTGAACCGTTATCCGCACGAATTTTCAGGAGGTCAGCGTCAGAGAATCGGTATTGCCAGAGCAATTGTTCTTGGACCAAAACTGATGGTATGTGATGAGCCGGTATCTGCATTGGACGTATCTGTTCAGGCACAGGTATTGAATCTTTTGATGGATCTGCAGAAAGAAATGGGCATGGCATATATTTTCATTTCCCATGATTTAAGTGTCATCAAACATATTTCTAATCGAATCATGGTAATGTATCTTGGTCATGTGGTGGAACTGGCAGATAAAGATGATCTTTATAAGAGAACAATGCATCCGTATACGACAGCACTGTTATCGGCTATTCCGGTACCGGATCGTAAACATAAAAAAGAAAAAATCGTTCTGGAGGGAGATTTGCCAAGCCCGGCGAATCCACCATCAGGTTGTGTATTCCACACCAGATGTTATAAAGCTCAGGAAATCTGTAAGACGCAGGTACCTGAACTTCGTGATTGTGGAAATGGTCATTGCTGTGCATGCCATTTTCCGGAAAATCAACCAGAATAAAATAGTGTTCCAATAAAATTATTATATACGGGGGAAGAGAAAAATGAAAATTACAGGAATCAAAGTTCGTCAAGTGGAAGTACCATTAATTGAGCCTTTCCGCATTTCTTTGGGAGTGATTACTCATTCTCGCAGTGCTATCGTATCTGTAGAGACAGATGAAGGTCTCGTTGGATATGGTGAAGGTGCTCCGGCTATCCTGATTTCAGGAGAGAGCTTATCCGGTACAAACGATGTCATTAAGGCAATGGAGAGAGAACTCATTGGTGTAGATCCTACTGATCTGGAAAAAGTATACTGGATCATGGATCGTACTGCAGCACATTCCGGAAGTGCAAAGAATGCTATTGATATGGCTTGCTATGATCTCCTTGGCAAGAAAGCAGGTATGCCAGTGTACAAACTGCTTGGTGGACACAAGAACTTCATCGAGACAGATATGACAGTCGGAATCGACACACCAGAAGTTATGGCAGCTAAAGCTAAGAAGCATGTGGCAGATGGTTTTGATACAATTAAAACTAAAGTAGGTACATCTTTTGATGAAGATCTTGCAAGAGTAAAAGCAATCCGTGAGGCTGTTGGTGATGATGTTAAGATCCGTGTAGATGCAAACCAGGCATGGGGTGCAAAAGAAGCTGTTCGTTTGATCGAGCGTCTGAACGAATACAATCTTGAGCTTGTAGAGCAGCCGGTTCCATATCATGATATTGCTGGCCTTGAGTATGTTACAAAACATTCTATCGTGCCAATTATGTCTGATGAGAGCTGCTTCAATTCAAAAGATGCACTTCGTCTTGTAGAGCGTCGTGCAATTGATTACCTTAACATCAAGCTGATGAAGTGCGGCGGTATCCGTGAGGCACTTAAGATCAATGCAATCTGTGAGTCAGCAGGTATTGAGGTTATGCTCGGATGTATGGCAGAAGAGAGTAATCTGGGTATTACTGCAGCAGCCAGTCTTGGTGCAGCAACAAAGAACATTACTCGTGCAGATCTGGATGCAATCTTTACATTGACAGATATGCCATTCAAGGGTGGTGTGATTGTAGAGGATACAAAGAAACTGGTACTCCCTGAAGTTCCAGGATTTGGATTTATTGGTTTTGAGAACGAACAGTAATATAAATTAGTTTGTATGGAGGTATAACTCATGTATCAGGATTTATCTTTTATGAAGGTTCCGCTTCCGGAGGACGTTCTGAAATTAAAAATTTATGGTGATTATGCCGGAGCCCAGAAAATGATTCGTTATTTCCTGGAAGAGAAGGATATTCCACAGGCGCTTAGAAAACGTCTGGAAATCGAACAGGAAGTCATTGGTGTTATGGGTGGAAATGAATATCCATTTACATATGATGAAGCATTGGAGATTATGACTAGTCATCTGCGTGATTTCAAAAAAGAAGAGTTAGATCATCTGAAAGAAATCAGTGCAGCAGATTGGATTTATATTGACGGAGAGGTACATTTTCAGCGTCGATTTTATGAAAATCTGATTAAGACTCGTCCAGACTTAGCTGAGCGTGTAATTGTAGAGAATCCAGAGGATAAAAAGGAAAATAATCTGAAGCAGAAGCTGCTGAACGGAAATATACATTACATGAAGGAGCATGGTGGAAGAACTGTACATACTCGTATACGTTCAACGATAAAAGCCAAGAAAGAATTCGAAGAGGTAGGACGCAAGGTTCGTGTACATCTTCCGATTCCGAAGGTATACGAGCAGGTTTCTAATGTAGAGATCCATGCATCTAATCCAGAGATTACTTATATAGCACCTGAAGATGCACCGCAGAGAACAGTGTATTTTGAGACTGAACTGAAAGCAGATCAGGAATTTATGGTAGATTATTCATTTGACTACCATGTAAATTATGTAGAGTTAGATCCTGCCAAGGTATCTGAAGAACAGCCGGATTTCTGTCTGGAAGAGCAGGCACCACATATCGTATTCACTCCTTACTTAAGAGAGCTGAGAGACGAGCTGGCAGGTGATGAGACGAATCCAATTATTTTGGCGCGTCGATTCTATGATTTTGTGACAACAAAAGTTATGTATTCTTTCATGAGAGAGTATTTTACAATTGAGTGTATTCCAGAATACTGTGCAATTAACCTGAAAGGTGATTGTGGTGTACAGGCACTGTTATTCATTACACTTTGCCGCATGTCTGGAATTCCGGCACGTTGGCAGTCAGGTCTGTATGCAACAGAGTATTATACAGGATGTCATGATTGGGCACAGTTTTATGTAGCACCTTACGGATGGGTATTTGCAGATCCTTCCTTTGGTGGAAGTGCATGGCGCGCAGGAGAGAAAGAGCGTTGGAACTATTACTTTGGTAATCTGGATATTTTCCGTATGCCAGCCAACTCTGAAATCCAAAAAGAATTTATGCCGGAGAAAAAATGGCTCCGCATCGATCCGATTGATAATCAGAGAGGAGAATTTGAGTACGAGGATCATGGTCTTCGTTTCTCCCAGTTGGAGGTATCACAGGAACTGATTTCTATGGAAGATATTGAAAAATAAGCAGACAATTACAGGGGATAAAACCAGTGATTGAATGAAAAAAGGCTTCGGGGAGCAAAAAATGCCTCTCGAAGCCTTCGTTGTATAATACAGAAGGATATTTCGGTGATATCAAAGAAAACGAAAATTTCCGCCGTTTTAATTACCGTTCCGC
>OLOG01001990.1_pt1 | contig 10504 bp, 10 predicted proteins | sample 1672351 | NCBI WGS metagenome assembly OLOG01 (sample SAMEA3136674, study PRJEB25190) | human gut metagenome | biome: human gut; feature: human-associated habitat; material: faeces | place: Austria | collected 2013 | reverse complement strand
CGCTGGACGAGGGCTATGCGGGCAAGGTCACGCTGGTCGAGATGACTGATACAGTGGCTGCCGACGAAATGCACCTAACCCAGGAAGCTATGCTTGAGCGCATGGATGAAACCATGACTTATCACACCCATGCCACCTGCACCGAAATCACGGAGCAGGGGCTCACCTATCAGGATGCCGAGGGCGAGCTGCATCAGGTCGCCGCCGACACCGTGATTATTGCCGCAGGTATGAAGGCACGGCTGGACGAGGCCATGTCCTTCGCCACCTGCGCCCGGGAGTGGGAGCAGATTGGCGACTGCATCGCGCCGTCCAACGTGCGCAACGCGGTGCGCACCGGCTACGACGCTGCCAACCGAATCTGAAATCAATCCCGTGCGGAGGGAATTGCTGCGGCGGTTCCCTCCGCTTGTTGCAAAAAACAGGAGAACTCGATATGGATGAAAAACTCTATCGTACCTATGTCGCAATTCTGGAAGAGGAACTGATTCCGGCGATGGGCTGCACGGAGCCGATTGCCGTGGCCTACTGCGCGGCGTGGGCGAAAAAGGCGCTGGAGTGTGTGCCGGAGCAGGTGAAGGTGCACGCCAGTGCCAACATCATCAAGAACGTGAAAAGCGTCGTGGTGCCCAACACCGGCGGCCAGCGGGGCATTGCCGCCGCCGCTGCTGCCGGCATCGTTTCCGGCCGGACGGACGCAGAATTGCAGGTGCTGACCGCGCTGAGCGAGGCGCAGGTAGACGAAATTGCCGCCCTGCTGGAGCGGATTCCCTTCAGTGTAGACCGCTCGGACAACGACTATATTTTCGACATTCAGGTGGAGCTGACCGGCGGTGGGCACACCGCCTTCGCACAAATTTCCGGTTTCCACACCAACCTGATTCAGCTGGAACGGGACGGTGAGGTGCTGCTGCACAAGGACTATGAGGAGCAAGGCAACGCCCACACCACCGACCGCACCCTGCTCAGTGTGGAGCAGATTGTCAACTTTGCCGACTGCGTGAAGCTTGACGACATTCGCGCAGTGATTGGCCGCCAGATTTCCTATAACCACGCCATTGCGGAGGACGGACTGCGCTGCGACTACGGCGCCAACATCGGCAGCATCCTGCTGAAATCCTATGGCAACAGCGTCCACAACCGGGCGAAAGCCTACGCCGCCGCTGGGTCCGACGCCCGCATGAACGGCTGCGAGCTGCCGGTGGTCATCAACTCCGGCAGCGGCAATCAGGGGCTGACCGCCTCTCTACCAGTGATTGTGTACGCCGAAGAGCTGAAGGTGTCCGAGGAACTGCTCTACCGGGCGCTAGTGATTTCCAATCTGGTGACCATCCACCTGAAAACCGGCATTGGCCGGCTGTCCGCCTACTGCGGCGCCACCAGCGCGGGCTGCGGCGCGGGCGCGGGCATCACCTACCTGTACGGCGGGCGCTACCGGGAGATTGCCCACACCATCGTCAATGCCATTGCCATCGACTCCGGCATGATTTGCGACGGCGCAAAGGCCAGCTGCGCGGCGAAAATCGCCTCCGCCGTAGAGGCGGGACTGCTGGGGATGCAGATGCAGATGCACGACAGCCAGTTCTATGGCGGCGACGGCATTGTGGAAAAGGGCGTGGAAAACACCATCCGCAATGTCGGCACGCTGGCCAGCGTCGGTATGCGGGAGACCGACCGCACGATTATCCACATTATGACCGGCTCTCAGCTTATCTAAAAAGGATTGCATGCCAGACAGGACGACTTTTTCGTAAGAAATCAAGTCCTGTCTTTCATGCAATCTTTTTATCGGAAACGGCCTTTGGCCTTTCACAACAAGCACGGAACGCCCGGATTGCAAAAATGCAATCCGGGCGTTCCGTTCGAAGGGAGAATTGAAGCCAGGCGTCCTGTCCACCGATCTGAACATCGGTAATGCGGCCTTTATGGTCGATGGAGAGGCAACGCTCTCATGCAATCTGCACCGCATTGATGACTATGTCCGTCCTTACATCGGTGAGCTGCTCATCAAATCACTGACAATACACCGGCTGGAACCGTTTTACGATCAACTCAGAAACACGCCTGCTATTCCCATGGCCGGACACAAAGAAACTGGCACAATTGCTCCCAGTGTGATTGAAAAAATCCACTTAATTTTGCGGAGTGCACTGAATCAAACGATCCGCTGGGATTATCTGCGATGATCTCGCATTAAAGCTCTGCCTGTACCTCGCTTTGGTTTGTTCCATGCGAATCGGCGAAATTCTGGGTTTGACGTGGGATTACGTACATGTAGAAGAAGAACTGGTCACCTTGATTACAGTATTGGCCCGTGCCATCCTTCAAATGGCGCAACTCTTTAGGGGAAACGTGAAAACTGAATTAGACTAAAAAGTTCACATTTTTACTTCCTGATGCTAATGATGTTTTAAAATGTTTTAACCTTAAAATTCCAATTCAATTTTACACGTGTAAATAATGCGAAAAGGGTTCCGAATCAATGAAGATTCAGAACCCTTTGGAGCTGATAGGCAGATTCGAACTGCCGACCTCATCCTTACCAAGAGTCCCCATTTCCTTCTATGCAGTACCCGCCTGTGCTATTTCGTGCTATCTGGTATGGATTTCTGTAAAATCGTATGCTTTTCAGAACTGTTCCGTTCTATATAATCCCATTTAATGCTATCTGGTCTGGCTGTTTGTTAGAACATCGTTAGAGCACCGTTGACCCTCAGTCGATCAGGTAAATCTCCCTGAGTATCTCTTTGATCTCCGCAGGCTTCGTCCTACGGATCTTCAGATTCTTCAGTTCCGCCTCGGTTACATCGAATTCTTCCACAAAGGCTTCCATGTCGCTGCGTACTTCCTCAGGAAGTGCGCAGTTCTTCAGCGGCAGTTCCGACACAATACGGATGATGTCATTCCGATGTTTCTTAACATCTGCCGAAGCGGCCTCCAGCTTGTCCCGGAGGTCAATCCACGCCTTTGCTTTGAACGAAATGATCCATTCCAGCTTTACCGCGGAAATGCCCATCATGATTCCCCGACTCGCCAGAAGAGCCTGATAATACCTGCCTCGTCTTTATTTCCAATATTAAGGTGTTGGCTTCATTCTAAAAGCTCCGCACGGTACGCTATACTGTCTGCCGTGGTGATTGGTCGGATGACCCGGCATGGTACACCAGCCGCAATCATTCCGGATGGAATGTCTTTCGTCACTACGCTACCAGCGCCGATCACACATCCATCACCAATCGTCACTCCGGGGCAGATGGTAACTCCCGCTCCCAGCCAGCAGGCATTGCCGATCTTAATAGGCTTTGTGTAGCAAGGCCCCTTTTGATAGCCCTGCGCTGTCGTGATTCCCTTTCGCTCTGCTGCAAGTAACGGATGCTGCGGCGTCACGATTGTTACATTTGGCCCAAAAGCACAATCGTCCCCGATCTCGACGATTCCGTCATCCTGCACTGTAAAGTTAAAATTTGCGAAAAAGCGATCGCCTATAAATGTATGACAGCCATAATGGAAAAATACCGGTCCTTGAATAAAGCCGTTCTCTCCCAGACGGCCAAGCATTTGATGCAAAACACTTTCACGCTGCTCGGATTCATCCTCACGAAGCGAATTGTATATCTGATTCAGGTTGTGTGTTCGCAGCTTAATCGCCTTGAGCTTATCATCGCCCGGACAAAACAACTTACCGGCCAGCATTTTCTCTTCTTCATCCATGATGCTCACTCAAACGAAACTGCGAACCCAGTCTTTGCCGATTCCCGTGCAGCATCCATTAGCCTCAAGCTGCGACGCACCTCATCAATCTTGACCAGAAATTCCGCCTCACCATTCCAGGCCGCAATGTAATTGCGGAAATAATCTGCGTGCTCCGTATTTGCAATCGGCAGCGGCTCTGTCAAAATCAGTCCGGGTTCAGGCGTACCAAAGGAACGGGTCGGGCCGCCATCACCAGTTGCGCGCTTCTTGCCCACCTCTGTCAGCAGGTGCGCTGTGCGAACGATATTTCCCTTTGGATGGAAGCCATCCAGTTCCATAACACCCTTATCTCCGCCCACATACCAATGGCGCTCAAACCAATCCGGTTTCGTACTTAGATAGTATGTACCAAGCTCAATATCTGCTGTCAACCCATTGTAGAAGCGCAGAATAATATGGAAGTAATCGTCAACTTCCTGATTGATCACATCCCGGACATCCGCATAAACGCTCTTAACCGGACTGTTAATCATCCAGAGGATCTGGTCAATCAAATGCACACCCCAATCATAGAGCATGCCGCCGCCTTCACTTTTGTATACATGCCAGTCATGCATATTGCCATTATACCCATACAAACTGGATTTAATGGTATAGATCTGGCCCAGAGTACCGGATTCCACCACATTTTTTGTTGTACGAAAATCAGGGTCAAACCGTCGCTGCTGATGGACAGTGAATTTGACACCCGCTTCTTTGGCGGCCCTCTCCATCTGATCCAGCTCTGCCAACGTCATAGCTACCGGCTTTTCACAGATGATATCCTTCCCCGCCTGAGCTGCCTGGCACACCAGCTTGCAGTGCTGGTTGTTATTAGCAGAAAGGATGACCACATCAACATTCGAATCTGCAAACAGGTCTTCCGCCTGCTCATACGCACGGACGCCATTCGGTACATCTTTCAGCTGTTCCGGATTCCTATCACAAATCGCCGTAATAGCGGCATTTGGAAAATTGTGCAGCATTTTATAATGCTCATAGCCCATAAAGCCATAACCTACAATACCAAATCGAACCGTTTTCATAAATTACTTCACCTCGTCTTTTTATCAATCAGCCAACGCTGCAACTGCGGAACCGATCAAAGTAGCATTCTCTGCTTTGATGATATTGATCGTATAACCCAGTTGATCCCGAACCCACTTATTCAGCCAAGCGTTCAGTTTGGGGCGAAACAGCGGTGCTTTGAAAAAGGTCGTACCCTCCGCCGACATGCACAGCGGGTACTCTGGATTCCTCCCGCTACGCATCTTTGCAGCAATAGCAGCAAACACCACTGCCGTCATCCTGGCCGCGCGCTCAAAACTATCATCAATCAACGCCCATAGCAGCGCTCGATCTGCAAGCGTTCCCCGCAGAGCCAGTTGTGCAATTCTACTCGACCCTTCAGGATTTGCACAATAATCACTGATCTCAGCCATAGTGAAGAATGGCGTTTTATCAAACGCATCGACAAATCCCCTGGTAAACAGTCCCTCCTGCACAGCGCCGCGCACGGTTCTATAAATCAATCCTCCTTGGTAGGCACCGGAAGTCATCTTTTCAAGAATGTGATCTCCCGGCATTTGGGACGCCGCATCCAATTCACGGTCAAACGTCCCCTGGATAAAGCCGTCATAGCCAGCACTCTCCACATTGACAATCATCTGCCTCTGCCAGCCGCCCAGCTTGGTGATCTCACTTCCCTGCTCCATATAGCAGACATTTGTACCGGTGCCCAGGATAAACCCGGCAAACCCACTATAAGTATTGGCCGCACCATCCTGCATACCATAAAGTAATGTAGCAACTGAGTCATTCAACAGCACGAATTTCTTAGGCTTTACTCCTCGGCGTCTCAATGCCGCATTGATCCCTGCTCCAATTTTTGAACCAGACGCACCGCTGACCCGGATCTCTTTAACAAAATGGAGGATCTTACCCTCCCGGTCTGGCAGTATCTCCATCGGGAACGAAAAGCAAAAGCCCACTGGTTCATCAGTTGAAGCAAATGGCTGAAGCGCATCAGCCAGAGCATCATAAAATGTCTCGATGGTCAGCGGCGTCTGGCTGCCCGGCATGGGACGCTTGGAAAAATCCGAAATCACCGGACTTCCCTTCTCATCAAACTGTATTCTGGCTGCACGCAGATTAGTTCCACCCGCATCCAGTACAACAGCAGACTTTCCAGCCAAATCGGATGCTGCGCCAATATAAGCGGGGATCATCATAAGCGAAGATGGTTCACCACGCAGTCCCGCAGTCATCTGACCTAAAAAATCATTGAGGGTACTGTCAAGATTGATCTGCCCGCTATACATCCCATGAGCGGACAGAAATGCAATTGCCTTAGGATTGTTCTGTTTGTTCATTCATCCACATCCTTTTTTACCACTAATAGGTCCGATCACTTCTGGCTCAGGAAAGTGGTTTACACCCTCAGAGAGTGAGGGTGTAAACACATAGGGGAAAATCGGCATCTGCGACCAGTACAGTCTCTGTCACCAGCCGAGAATCTTCAAATATTCACGGCTGCGCCGGGCACATTCCATCGGAGGCAGGTCATAGTGCTCGTCCTGTTCTACTACGACCCACTTTGCACCGGCTTCCAAAGAAGCATTCAGGATCGGCTCCCACAGCATCTGACCAAATCCAACCGGTCGGAACTCAAAGAAGCCGGTATCTTCTTCCTTCTTCTCCGTTTCGATGCCAATTAATTTATAGAGATTCTGAGGATTTCCTTCCTTTACAAAGTCCTTCAAGTGAATGACCTCGCAGCGTGAACCATACTTATGAATATATTCGACCGGATCCTGCCCAGCAACTTTGATCCAGCAGGTATCCGGTTCCGCCATCAACAGATCCGCCGGCACCTGCCTATAAATATCATCAAAACCGAACGTACCGTTCTCCAGACGTACAAACTCAAAATTATGATTGTGGTACAGCAGTTTCATACCCGCCGCCTTCACTGCCGCACCGATCTTCTTCATCTCTTCGATCACCACAGGATAACCGGGTGTGAGGTGACGGTATTCTTCCGGCAGATAGGGTACAACCAAATAGTCCACGCCAATCAGCTGATAGTCGGCAATGACTTTCTCAATATCCGCCGTCATGTCTGCCAGCGGCACATGGGCACTCAGCGGAGTCAGTCCGATTTCTGCCAACGTATCCCGGATAAAGGTCGGATCCAAGCCATACAGACCGGCCAGCTCCACACCGTCATACCCCAGCTCCTTCACCTGCTTCATAACGACCGGGAACTGCTCCGGCGTATTCTCAAGCAAGTCACGCAGGCCATAAACCTGAATTCCAACAGGCAGTTTCTTTGTCATTGAAATACGCTCCCTTCTATCAGGAATCCAGCGCCGCTTCCTGCCCCGTAGGGGAAGCGGAACTCATGGGAACAGGCTCCGGTCGCTCACAGCGCGTGGTCATCTGATAGATCGCACCGGTACGGCAGGACTCCTGAATACCGTGAATCACCTCGATGGCATGCAGGCCAATATCATAGTGGCAGCGGGGACGACGGCCATTGACCAATGCATAGCACATATCGGCCAAACCGACACCGCGGAGAGAATCATAGAATGGGTGCAGAAGCGGTAGCTGAACCTCCTGAACCGGGGTCATCTCCACCAGTGTCTGCAGATCAGGATCCTCCTCATCTGTTGCAGCCTTCTCCATCTTGGGCTGTTCGCCAGGCAGAACGATCTCAATCTCAGGGTTGGCACCGGGACGGATGACAGAGATATGATCATTAAACATATTGGGGTCACCCAGTTTAAAGGTGCCATCCGTACCAGTGACCACAAAACTCTGACTGGCAAAAGAATCCGAGGAAATGTGGAACGTGCCAAGCACGCCATTTTCAAATTCCAGTGCTGCCAGCAAGGTGGTGGGCGTATTGACCTCAAACTTCTCGCCATATTTGGGGTGCTTGGGGTTGGAATACACCCGGTTTGGCTCCAGATTTCCGCCAAAGCCGGTGATCCGCTTTACGGAGCCAAACAGATTGATCATCTCATGAATATAATAGCCGCCCAGATCAAAGGGGAAGCCGCCGCCATAATGCAGGGGAAAGAAGAAATAGCGCGGTGCCAAATCGAAAAACGGCGTATTAGGCTGGTAGCGGTTCGTCACCTGAGCATGGACGGTAACGGGCTTGCCGATCAGCCCCTGATCGATATAGTAGCGCGCACTCTGCTCATGGGCGCCAAGGAAGGTGTCCGGTGCGGTCGTATACATGACGTGGTTCTCCTCCGCCAGGCGCACCAGTTCCTTGGCCTGCTCAAAATCCGGAGCCATCATCTTTTCGCAGTAGACGTTTTTGCCATGCTTCATTGCCTCAGAGGACACGAGAAAATGAGATTCCGGGTAGGTCAGGTTGACGATCACTTCAATCTCAGGGTCACTGACGATTGCTTCAAGGCTGTCATACTTTTTAATGCCATAGTGCTCGACCATGTAATCCATGCGGGACTCGATCAGATCATAGCAGCCAACCACATCCACAATGGCAAACTTATTTACCATATTGTTCATGTAGGTAGCCTTGCAGATACCGCCGCAGCCGACCACGCCAACTTTGACTTTACGTTTCAGCATAACTTTCTTCCTTTCTGTGTTCAGTTGCGACCCAGGATCCGATTGGACATGGCCACATAGCGATTCAACTGCTCCACTGCGCTGATCGTCGTATCAAAATGATGGCCTTCATATTCGCAGGCGATATACCCATCATAGTCCGTACTCTGGATCGTCGGCAGGATCTGCTCATAAGGAATACTGACATCCTGAAGCTGATCATTGATATAGTAGAACTTTCCATGCATGTAGAATGCACAATCAATCAGATCGCGAAGTTGATCCAGCTTGGCAGGTGCATTATACGATTCGATCAGCTGCTCACCATAGAACTTCTCAATCTCCGTCAAGTCACCCGCCAGAATTTCCTCGTCGGACAGTTTGCGACTGTGCTTGTCGATCATGGATTCCAGCACATCCTTGCGGCAGCCGGCATCCAGCGCTTCTTTGACCCACAGCTCATGCGGATGGTTGGAAAAGATGCTCATGTCCGGCACAAAACCAAGCACGCCTTTTCCTTCGCCGCGCATAATATCGATATACTCCTTCCAGACCGGCACTTCGGGATGATGGGGATGATGCATCTCAATGGTCAGCTTCATGTCCAGTTCCTTGCAGAACGGGATCATCTTGCGGAAAATTGCCGGACTGATGGCATGCTGTGTACGCACCATCGGAAACCCTGCCTTCTTAGCGCAGATCAAATCATTGACCGTAAACTGGATAATCTCATCTTCCGTCAGATCCCGGTCACTGCGGATACCCATATCGATATAGGCACTCCAGCAGACAGGTTCAAGCCCGATCTCCTTCAGCAGATTTTTCAGATAAGCCAGCCACTCATCGGAAGGATAGGGATACTCGGGAACCATCTGACTGGCAACAAGCTCGATTCCGGTATAGCCCTGCTTTTTGACTGTACGAAGGATCTCCTCGAAGCTCAGCAAGCCATTCACATATTCGTTGGAATAACTGTACAGCGTGACGCCATATTTGATATTAGCCATTGTATTCCCTCCTCACTCCACTGGCAGAACTCTGGACTCATCTGCGTCCATGACCATATACTGTCCGAAATACCCCGTATACGGGATGCGGTGCTTGATATACGCACTCACCTTGTGCTCTCCCAGCGGAAGGCCGCCGCTCTGCATCACGCGGATCGTTGCAAAATCCAGTACAAACCAGTACTCCTTGAAACACTCAGACAGCTCATCCAACAAGAACTGTTTTCCATTGAGCAGGAAGTAGATCTTCTCCCTGGGAATTTCCACGTCATCCATACGGAAAGACAGAGCTTCAATGCAACTCAGGAAGGTCCCCCGGTAGGACGGATACTGTACTTTAAATTCGTAGCCGATCGTGACATTCTCGACGACCAGATTCTTAATGGGCTGATCTGCAATCAGCATATGATTGTAGGCTTGGAATGGCATACTAAAATCAACTCCTTATCATATTGGTCCGGCACTTATACGAGCAGCCCCCGCATTAAATCCGAATACCTCCGCACTTGCTCTATGGAATCGACAGATACATCGTGGAAGTAGCCTTCGTATTCCGCGGAGATTGCTCCGTGGAAGCCGGTATTTTTCATATATTGAATAATCTTTTCAAATGGAACGCTGTCATCTTCCAGCGTTTCATTAATATAGAAGAACTTTCCATGCATATATCTGGAATACGGCAGGATTCTATCAAGATCATCCATGGAAGTGGGTGTGAATTCTGCGTACAGCTGCTCCAGAATCGCACTTTCTTTCTCGTTCAATTGCTCCAGCTCCGCCCGTGCTTGCTGTAAATTACATCCAGATGCATGGGCCTGAACCATCTGTTCCAACCGAGCTGCACATACCCCTTGTTGCGCTGCCTCCTGAAGAAATAACCGATGCGGACGACATGCAAATATTCCTGTATCCGGGACAACTCCTACCAGATCTCTTCCAATCCGATCGAACGCACGGAACATCGGTTCCCACTGCTCATCCCGGCAATGATTCGGTGCATGCAGTTCCAGGCCAATCCAGACGTTCAGTTTTTCTGCTGTTATTGACAAACGCTCCAATACCGGTATAGGCAGAGATATCTGCGTTTTCATGCACGAAAATCCAAGTTTTGCTGCCGTTGTCAGATCCATCAGCGCCAATTCATAGATTTCGCTCTCTGTCAGGGTGCGCCCACT